>Ga0210043_1000597_pt1 | contig 37548 bp, 40 predicted proteins | sample CryGeymet201501t_FD_183990 | JGI IMG/M metagenome (GOLD analysis project Ga0210043, IMG submission 183990) | Groundwater microbial communities from Crystal Geyser aquifers in Utah, USA - Crystal Geyser metaG 2015-01t (SPAdes) (version 2) | ecosystem: Environmental > Aquatic > Deep subsurface >... | reverse complement strand
GGAGTTTACAAAATGTAATGTAATCAATGGGTTGTAAAACCGCTTGTATACTGCCAAGTTTTTTGATCTTTAATGTGCTGAAAAACAGTGTTCTACTGAGTAAACAGTGTGCTGGTAGGACTTTAAATATGTAAAATAATTATTAAATTAATGAACTATTAGTAAAATTTAGTTTATTTTTCGATAAAAATAGTACTTCAACGTACATTTCGGCGACTTTGGCGGCTTTGGCGACTTTGGCGACTTTGGCGGCTTTGGCGACTTTGGCGACTTTGGCGGCTTTGGCGGCTTTATGGCCACTTTGGCGGCTTGGGGGGGTAGCAGGCAGCAGTTATGGTCTTAATCTATCCATTTTTAGCCGTGGTGGCTTTGGCGGCTTGGGGGTGGCGTTGGGGGTGGCTTCGTCGGCTTTGGCGGCTTCGTCGGCTTTGGCGGCTTGTATAACCCGGCAATCTTCGGTTTATATAGCCTTGGCAATCCTAGATCACTAGAATTGGAATTCTCGTGACCTAATAATTAGTTAAAACATAGTTTTAATCTTCAATTAAAACACTGTTTTAATCGTCAATTAAAGATTTTGAGTTTATGTAAAGTTGGTGACCCCCTTTAGGTACGAGGGTATGTGTATAGTACAAGTCCTCTGAGCGCACACGCACGTCACCTTACAAGCCTTACTAGAATCCATAATAAAATCAAGTAGTTAGGTAATACTACTAGTATAGTATAATTATAGTATAGTATACTACTAGTAGTAGTATTTACGGATAGTATACTATACTATACTACTAGTAGTAGTATTTACGGATAGTATACTATACTACTAGTAGTAGTATTTACGGATAGTATAATACTACTACTACAAGCCTTACTAGAATCCATAATAAAATCAAGTAGGTAGATAATACTACTAGTATAGTATAATATAATTATACTACAAGTCGTACTATAATATCTAATAAAATCAAGTAGGTAGATAATACTACTAGTATAGTATAATATAATTATACTATACTAGTAGTATTATACTAGTAGTATTATACTAGTAGTAATATTTACGGATAGCATACTATACTTATAGTAGGTCATGTATATAAACACACCCTGAAGTTTTGTATTGTAGAATCGAATAAATGAAATTAGAATCTTAAATACATGGGAACTCCTTATAAATGTTGTGATAGGAAAGAGAGTAACCTTTCTACTCTCTTTCCTTTTTTAATCGGACGGCAGGTATTGTAGATATGACTATAGAGCAGAAAGCGTTTTTACATTTACTGAGAACTAAAAAACTTAAAGGTACTATTACCAAAAGAGAATTAGCACAATTAAAAGTTATGAATACTTTCGTTATTCAGAATAGAATTAACGCATTAAAAAGTGACTTGAGGAGAATATGATGAGAAAATTAATAGTTGTGTTATTATGTTTGATAGGTTGTGGTGATGAGACTAGCCAGCAGTTGTATCAATGTGATATTCAGTTTAAAGCTTGTATGGATTCTGAAGAAGGTGATGAAGTATTTTGTAATTCAGATTATGATATATGCACACAGTCTGCGGATAGTACATCTAGTACTTCTATAGGTAATAACTAAGAGGAAATTATGGACGGAAGACTATTGAGTGAAGGACAAGTAAGAGCGCATTTAGACTATGTATCCAGTACGTTTAAAGGACATGGTAAAATACTCGACTACGGCAGAGTTAAAGAATTTATAATTAAAAGATTAGAACAAGGTGCTCCCTACTTAGGTGAGTTGTTCAGTAAGTGGGAAGAGAAAGATTATAAGACTTTGCTACAGGTACTTGAGTACGAAGAAAATGTGGCTAAGAGTAATGAAAAGAAAGTAGCTAATAGTCTTAACCCAGAGGTTCAAAAACCTAAGAATAAACAAAAACCTAAGAAGAAACAAAAACCTAAGAATAAACAAAAACCTGTAGATGAGCAACCTAGGATAGAGAGTATTGAAATAGTAGTTGATGAATATGATTCCGATGAATTAGACCTATGACCTATGACCGCTGATATAAATTATAACCGAGATGCTGAGGCAGCTATACATGCTGCACAGACGGATTATGTATTTCTAGGTAAATCAGTCGAGGAGATAATTGATCTCTACAAAGTACCTAAAGAATTATTAGCTGAATTAATATTCACAGGTAAGCATAATTGGAGAACATTAAGAGCTAAAGTAGAGGAAGACGAATTGGACAGGCTAATCAATACTAGCTTGTTTTCTTTTATAGACGGTATTAAACATACGTTAGCTAAAGTAAAAGATTTCTTAAGTGACGATACCGTTATAAGTGACTTAGACCAAGTAGAGAAAGTTATGAAGGTAACGGCAGGTATGATTAAAGCCGCCGAAGTAGCCGTTAAGTTACAAGAGGCAAGACATCCTAAGAAACAGAAAGCATTAGCCGAGCAAGCTCGAATACCATTGTTAGAATCAGTTGAAGAAGATGATGATGAGGAAGATGAGTATTCTAAACCTGAGACTAAAGCAGAGACTAAAGCTAAAGAAGACTGCGTAGTTCAAGATTTACTAGATAAATTAGTTTAATGTATAGGCTATGGCTAGAGTATATAAAGAACGTGTATTACTTACATCTGCCCAGAAAAGAAGAGCTATAGCTTTATTAAATAAACGGTGGCAAGCGCATGCAGCACAGAGAGAAGTACTAAGAGCTATATATAGTGAAGGCTATAGATGTGTATTTGTCCAGGCAGGTAGAAAGTGGGGTAAGAACGAACTAGCTAACTATCTAGGTACTAGAGTTAGTATTGAACGTGATAGAGCAGAGTCATATATAATAGGTTCTTCTGCGGAAGCTGAGTGTAAAATTATTTGGAACAATGAACGTATACAATCATTCGGGCCTAACTTTGGTCAGACAGTAGACAACGATAAATATAAAATAATGTATCCTTGGGGATCATTGATTCAAATTGATGGATGTAGAAATACAGAGGATGGTAGAGGCAGGAGTTTTGATTTAGTTGTATTTGATGAAGCTAAAGATCAGAAGAGAGATTACTATGACGCAGCATATCCTAATCTCTTAGCTAAAGATGGAATACTTTTAGTTATTGGTACTCCACCTGATGCCGATGACCCTGATGGTGATTTTTATAGAGAATTGAGGGAAGAAGCTAAGACTAATTCAGATTGGAAGTACTTTAGTTTTACTTCATACGATAACCCACATATAAGTCATGAATGGTTAGATAAACACCGAGCATCTTATGTTAGACGAGGCGAAGAACATATATTCTACAGAGAATACCTAGTTAAAGATGTTTCTAATCCTACCGGCAGGGTATTTCCTATGTTCAGTGAGAAAAATCATTGTAGACATATCAGCGTACTGTTAGGTGAGTTAGAACGAGGTATTAAATCAGGTACCGTAGATTTCTATGCTATGTCTGATCCAGGGCAATCTGTTTTCTGTGTATTATTATGTGCTTATGACAAGAAAACTTCCCAGATTTATGTATTAGATGAGATCTATGAAACTAATAGGTATAAAACATCCGCTACGCCTATGTGGAACGCCACAACATCGAGGAAGAAACTATTATATCCTGAAATGTCCTTAGAGAATTGGGATGATGTGTATGACGAGGCAGCTTCTTGGTATGAAGTGGATGTGTTAGGTAATTTCGGGGTTAAGTTACGTCCTACCAATAAAAAACGTGGTAGAGGTAAGGAAACACATGTTAGTTTGCTTAAAGATGCTATGAGCGTACCTAGAAGTTTTCAGGTAGCTGATCACTGTGTAAATACTATCGAGGAATTGAAAAGACTTAAGGATATTAACGCAAGAATAGGCAATCATAGTATCGATAATATAATGTACTTAATAGATGAGTGCGATTATCAGTACCAAAATACTACGGAAAGTATTATAGTATCTAAAGACCATATTGCATTACCTAGAGGAGTAACACTAGAACAAGACGCTACAGAATGGGTTAGACAGGAAGATCCTTTTAATGCAGTATTAGATTTTGACTTTGATACAGACTTTTATAACGATATATTTGGAGTATAATAACATTATGGATAATATAGAGTTAGTTAGTTATGGTAGCGTATGTTTGCTAGTAGTTACTGATGTAATTATGGTTTTATTATTTGGATCTCTAGGTAGAGCATTAGACAAGTTGGTTAACCAGGGTACATATATGCTTAAGAGCCATTCTGAGGCTATGGCTACTATGGTAAATAGTTCTAAGTCTACCAATGATATTATACAAAGACATTTAGATGAAGTTAAGAGAGTTATCGCTGCTACTATACCTTATATGAAAGATGGTCAATTAACTCCGGAGAATATTATAAAAGCATTTGAAGAGATGAAGGTTGACCATGAACTAAATTTACAAGATGCTAAAGAACAGTTAGAAAATTTAATTAGTGGAGTTAATTTTTAATGCAACCAGGATTAAAACAACTTTGGGATAATCCAGGTAGTAAATTTACTGGGGATATTAATAAGAAGAGACTTAGACCATTTGAGTTTCTAGATTTAAAAGATAATGTTGCGTTATCCAAATGGAAGCAAGAATTTTTTATATTATCTGATGAAGAGATTAATCAGCGTGTACCTATCTGGTTAGATAATCTGTGTATGTATGCAGGCTATCATTTCACGGGAGAAGATTATAAACGTAGAACATCTGAAACTACTGTAAGTAAGAAACATAAAAGTAAACCTTTCCCTATAGGTATAACTAATACCTTAGTGGAACAGAAAGTTTCTAAGATAACGGCTAATAAAGTAGGCGTTAAAGCTATTCCGCCTAAAGATACTCGTGAAGCTAGGAATAGTGCTGATTTAGCTAATAAAAACATAGCTTACTTAGACTATGTAGAGCAGATAGAAGCTAAACATATAAAAGTACAACGTGCTACACATGTTTTTGGAGAATGTTACCTCTGGCAAGATTGGTATCCTGAACGAGGGCCTGTAGGTAAAGAGTCTGAAGAAGATGAGCAAGATAAAAATCCAGAAAGAATCGTAGTAGCTAAAATGGGTGATGGAGTAGAGCTATATGGGGCAACTATAAACAGGTCAGGTGAAGTAGGTGTAAAAATAAAGTACCCTTGGCAAGTACGCTTTGAGTTAAATAAAGAATGGGAAGAATCTAATTATGTATTTATAGAAGAAAGAGAATACTTAGAGAAAGTATATGCTAAATGGGGAAGCGTAGAGCTAGTTAATTCTGAAGGTGATAGCGCAGAGATAGAGGATTATCTAGGGGATGATAGTAAAGTACCTGTGTTTTATTTTTATCATGAAGAGACTGAGTTTTTACAAGGTGGAAGATTAATTATTTATGTAGGAGATTGTGTAGTATCAAATACTATACATCCCCATAACAAACATACTCTACCTATAGCTAGACATGTAGATATAGAGATTCCATCTGAGCCCAGACCTATAAGTTTTATAGAATTAGTTAAACCTCTGAATAGAGCATATGACGGAATAACGTTTTTAATGTTGAAAGCCTTAGCTCAAGGTTCTCATCTTAAATGGATTGTACCACGCCGTTCTACTAATCATACCATGCTAGCTAGTCTAGACATGATAGTAGAGTATACTGGTGGTGTACCTCCTAGACTAGAGATGCCTAAAGTTTTAACAGGGGAGATGTTTTCAGCTAGGGATGCTTTAAAGACTGAGATAAAAGAATTAGCGGCTGTGCATGGGGTGTCATTTGGGGATATACCTAAACGAGTGGATTCAGGTTTAGCTATTCAAAGTTTGGATGAGCAAGAAACTAAACGAGACTTAACAGCTATAACTAACTATCGTAAATTAGTTAGACAGACCTGGCAGAACATTATTGATATAATTGGTAAACACTACGATACTGACGAGGCTAGGTTAATTAAAGTATTAGGGCCTAATAATAAAGTAACTACTGAGGCAGTCAAAGGTACTGACTTAGCAGGGCCCTATGAAATTAGAATAGTAGAAGTATCTCCTATAGCTAATACTGTAGGTGGTAGAATAGATAGAATACTTAAACTTAGAGAAGCCTTTCCTAATACTGTAACGGATGCGTATGCTATGGATGCTTTAGATTTAGCACAGGATGATAAGTATATTTCATATGCGACATCCGCCGTACGTAAAGCCGAATATATAAATGAAAGATTGATGTCTAATAAAAAAGTAAATCCCCCTAAAAAATATGAGGATTTAATAACTCACTGGCAGGTATTGATGAAGTTAGTACAATCTCAAGAATTTGAAGAAGTAAGTATAGATATACAGAATAGGGCATTAGAAAGATTAGGGGCGTTAGAATACTTGATGTGGGAAAAAACTACCAAAATTGAAGGTAGAGGGTATAGTGCTAAATTACAGGCCTTAGATGGGTTTCCTGTATTGTATGCATTACCTGATCCTAGTCAAAATACTGAGCTGCCTGAAGGTGCGCCTATACCTTTAAATGAAGGTTCTGCTATTAACCAAGTTACTCCTCAAGGGCCTGTAATACAGCCTGGAGTACAGGACGCAGTACTTGCTCAAGGTGTCCCGAACGGTATACCAGTTCCTAGTCAAAGTACATAATAAGGAAAATTATATGAGTAATAATAATAATTCTGAGTCTGTAAGTGATTTACCTGTAGGTAGAGGGGTAGCTGATTTATGGGGAGCTGTAGATAATACTATACAAGAAGCGTTAGAATCGGAAGAAGATGTCGCAGGTAGCGATAGTGACGGTGAGGATAGTGGCGATAGCAATCTGGACGATGATACTAGCAATGTGGATATACCAAAAGAGGAAGAAGTAGACGCTGCTGATGAGGATGAAGATGACGATGAAGATGACGATGGCGATGAGGAAGACGCCGAGAAAGAAGAAAAAACTGAAGATAAAAAATCTACGGATAAGCAGTATACTCTTAAAGCAACAACTTCAGATGGAAAAACCTTAGAAATACCCAGTGATGCTGTATTTAGACTTAAGGCTAACGGTAAACTAAGAGATGTTACTTTAAGTGACTTGAAAAAAGATTTTGCTGGTAGAGTAGCATATAATGAAAAGCTAAGTAACCTAACTGAACGTAAGAAAGAGTATGAGTCTAAAATATTAGAATCTGAAGTCCATATAGGGCTTATTAAAGAGTCTTTGGACTTAATCGAGGCAGGAGATATAGGTGGCGGATTAGAGTTAGTAGGAGAAGTTCTAGGGATAGAGCAAGGGGCTTACTTTGATGCTATGATTAGCAGTTTTGATAAGTTTTTTACTGACTTAATCGTTCAATCTCCAGAAGAACGTAAAATTACTGTAGCAGAGGCAAGATTAAAAGGCCGTCAGGCCAGAATGGAGTATAAAACTAAGTCTCAACAGGAGATTAGTAGTAGACAAGAATTTACTAAGCAATTACAGGAGTTTAGCCAGTCATATGTTATACCAGAAGATGAAGTAAAATACTGTTTTGATTTTTTAGTAAAGAGAAATGTAGACTTAGCAAAAGAAAAGGGTGGCAAGCCTGCGCCAGTTAGTATAGAATCCATAAAAGATTTCGCCTTTAATAGGAAAATCTATAATAATCTTTTAGACGTAGTAGATGATTTAGGTATAGATCTTGAAGATTCTGCAAAGTCTGAAATATTTAAAATTATAAAAACAGTTGATGCGGATGCTACTAAATTAGCATCTGAAGATTACGCAGATATCGTTAATGAGTATATGAAGGCATCTAAACCAATTTCTTCAAGTAGGAAAACTGGATACAAGAAGGTTACTCCTCAGAAGAAACTAAAAAAGAAGTCTGTAAAATCATTAAACGATCTATGGAATAGTTAAACCTTAGTAGGAACGCTAACCTTATATAGCTACTCCTCGTAGGGGTTAAATCAAGTACTTAACCTTTAATGACAGGAGTAGTGTAAAATGGTGGCTAGTAATAATAAATATAATTTAGATACGTCTGGTGTATCTAACTTGTTTAAAACAAGTTATGGTACTCCTTCAGAAGCGACATTCAACGTATCTTTTCCGTTCATGTCGCAGCTTATGCAAGAGGCTGCGCCATTCGTAGGTAATCAACATCAATTTCCAGTACAGGTTTATTTTTCTGGTAGTAATGCTTTCGGATCTCTGCCTGATACTAATATATCTAAAGATGTTACAGTTACCTTAACCTCTAAGTTTGCTTATGGTAGATTACGTATAGATAGACGTACTATGAAGCAAGCCGTGAAGGATAAAGGGGCTTGGGTTCAAGGGTCTAAAGAATATGTGCGTAGAACTGTAGAATCTTTTTCTCGTACTATGGAACGAGCAGCTTTAGGGGATGGATCATTAGGTACTATAGCTACTGCAGGTGTTACAGGAACTAACCCGTATACTTTGACTATCTCAGCAGCTACATGGATTGAAGCTAATTGGGAAGAGAAAGACTATATCAACATCGGAGCGGATACTAGCCAGTTTGAGATTACTGATGTAGATCCTGATAACTTACAGATTACGGTTACCCGTAATGATGGATCTTACACACCTGTAGCAGCAGATGTTATTTACTTACAGAAATCCAAGTCTAAGGAAATAACAGGATTTACTAATGTAGTAGATGCTACATCTGGTACTATGTATGGGCCTACTGTAGGTAGACGGTGGCAGGCTTACCATAAAAACTTTACTGCTGGAGAAACTATTTCCCACGAAGTATTGAATGAAGCAGTTTTAGAAATGGAACGCAAAAATGGTAAAGCACCTAGTCGTATCGAGATGTCCTATACTCAATATAGGAAGTTTAAGAATCAACGAGAAGATTTAAAGAGATTTCAGTTACGTCCTAGAGACAGTAAGTTTAGAGATCTAGTGTCTTTCCGTTCAGTATTGTTTGAATCTGATAATGGGGATATTCCTATCTCACCTAATAGATTTATAGCAGCTGATAGAGTTCATCTGTACAATGATGATGACATTAAATTCTTCCATGCTCCTGATTGGGGATGGTTTGATGATGATGGTAGCGTTTTCATGCGTATGGCTGATGATGATGCTTATGAAGCTAGATATGGTGGATACCCCGAGTTATTTGTTAACCCTGCGTTCCAAGGCCGTATTGATGGATTATCAATTTAAGATAAATATAGGAATTTATTCTTAGTTTAAATAATCTAAGCTAGGAGCGTAAAATGTTTAAAAAGATAGTTAACAAAGTTAATTTAGTGGTATTACTATTGATTTTGTCAGTAGTTACTGCCTATGCCGATGAATGTTTATGCGCTGGAGCTAGGTAATAAACTAATAAGAGTAGGCTAAGAAGTTTTTAGCCTACTTTTTACTAATAACCAGAGGTTAACCTGAGATGTTACGAACACTTCAAACGAATTACTTACTACCTAAATTAATAGGGTCTACATCGACCAATGATGGCGTAGATGTAACTGCTTCTATAGGGGCTTTACTAGGTGTGTTTGGCAGACCTGGGGCAGGGTTAAATCAGTTAGTATTAAGTACTAATTTCCATAGAGAACCTGTAACAGTATATTCTCCAGGTAGCACTGCTACGTTAGGTGGCTTTGCATCTATTAATATTACACCTAATGTCGCTATAATTAGATCTATAACCTCTAATGCAAGTGGTGTAGCTGAAGATACTATTGTACATATGATAACATTAGGGTTTATGTCTAATAGTACAGACTATGTACCCAAACAAGCTGTACATACGGTATATGACCGTCCGAGAGCTATGGGGTTAAAGATAATTGGAGGAGCGTCTCCTACAGTAGCTATCGGAGCAATGGATGCTACTGTAGCTTTAACGGGAGCCGCGGCAGGAGATTACACTATAACCTTTAAAAGGCCATTTAATAGAGTACCTGTAGTAGTAGCTTGCCTGTCAGGTAATAGTGGTGGAGTTAAGATAGGTACTGTTACACGTAGTACTGTACAGATTTTATGTGGGGATATATCGGGGGTAGCTGCCCATAGAAATGTGCATCTATTTGTATTAGGATCTGATTCCTTAGTAGAACAACATGATTTACGACGTAATATAAAAGTACCACATCGTAAACCTGAGATTATACCTATCTATGTAGAAGTTACTTCAGGTGTTCCATCTATAAGTATTGGAAGTGATTATGGTATAATTACGGATAATGGTGTAGGAGATTATACTTTAACCTTAACTAAGGCTAGAGCACGTACATTAATCCCTATTTTCTCCTCATACTACAGATTACATACAAACGCAGAAGATACAGATAGTGTTCAGATATTAGTCACTAGTGCCGGCGGTAGTGCGCAGGATTCATCTTTTCAGGGCTTTATATTAGCCTACGATGATGCTAACGAATATTATCAAGGGTAGTAGAATATGAAACTAGTAGCTAATAAGACAACTCAAATAGATTTAACTTTTACTGTAGAAGCTCTCCCTGATTATAGTAGTGGAGATGTAGTAGGTGGCCTAGTTACAGTGTCTAATGTGGTTAGGTCAGGGTTAAACAGCGGTAAAATTGTAGGAGCAGCCATACATAACCGAGTGTCACATGCTGTAGACCTTAGCTTAATATTTTTTAATGCTAACCCTAGTGGTACTACATTTACTGAAAATTCAGCATTAACAATTGCGGCTGCGGATTTAAGTAAAGTTATTGCTGATTTAGCTTTAACTAGGCATCGACAGTTTGTAGGTAACTCTGTAGCCTTACCTGCGATAAATCAAAGCCCTATACCATTTGAGCTGCAACCTGGGTCAGATAATGTAGAGAATCTTAATCTGTATTTAGTATTACTAGCGGGTGGCATATTAAATCAAGCTGCTACAACAGATATTTCGGGAGCATTATTTATAGAGATTGATTAAGGGTATGTATGGGTCTAAGTACTTTAGAAAAAATAGGAATCGGCCTAGTAGGTGCATACGCTGGAAGTTATTTTTTTCCTAACGAGTTTTATAGTGCTACTGGAGGATTATTAGGAAGTGCACCTGAAACATCTGCTATAGATAGTCAATTAGCAGCTAGTATACCTAGTGCTGCTAATAGCTATAGTATAAATGCGCCTACAATCGCAGATTTAAGCAGTCCATTAGCGGTAAATCCTAGTATAGCTACGGGAGCTGTTTTAGCTCCTACCTTAGCTGCAAATACTACAGAATCTTTAACTAAAATACCTGAGACTACAAATCCTAAAAGTTTTGGATCTCAACTAGTGTCCGGTTTAACGTCTCCAGCGGGGTTATCTGGGTTATTTGTAGCTGGTAGTAGTTTAGCTACTAGTCTACTACAACAGGCAGATGCTAAAGAAAATAGAGAGTTTCAGTCTGGTGAGGCACAGAAGAATAGGGATACTCAAATATCGGAGAATCAGAAGGGTAGAGATTTTTCATCCGAACAGGCTGCACTAAACAGGGAACAGACAGCTAGTTTAGCTGCAGAGTCTAGAGCATTTCAAGCAGAACAAGCTAAGAAAGCTAGAATGTTTGAAGCTATACTAGCTAACCAAAACCAAAGAAATTCTATTATCTCACAGCGTATAGGTGGTAGTAGAGGTAATGGAAGCAGTCTAGCCGCTAATGTAGCTAATTTAAATCAGTCTTTATTAAGGTAATATGTCTACTATTTTAGGTAATTCGTTAGCTCAGGATGATAATCAACAAGCATCTAATGCCGCACAGGGAGCAGGTATAATTGCCGGTGTAGGTGGAGCATCTTCAGCTATACAAGATGGTAGTATTATATCAGGAGCTGGTTCTGCGTTAACTACAGCACTACCTATAACAGTACTAATGTCTTTGTATTCTGGGTATAGAGGGTATAGGCAAGCTAAAAAGGCATCTGGTGGAGGAGCTTTGTCTAGTCAAGAAATTCAGCAAATATCAGATCCTACAGGTGTTGGAGGTATTATAGACCGAGCTACTCCTCAAGAAGTAAGACCGTTCGTTCAGGCAGGTACTGCAATATTTAGACCTGATGTAGTAGCCGGTCAGTTATTTGGGTCTGGTAAATCTGACGAGCAGCTAATGCGTGATCGTTGGAGGAAAGGGTTGGAGGGTATCAATTTAGCCATTAATACAGATAGAGGGCATTTTATAGAATTAGCTGATGGTAGTATGTATAACATAGGTTTAGATGGTCAAAATAAGTTACCTACATTAGAGGGAGGTGAAATGCATCCTTACGATGTAGACCAGTCTAATCCATTAACTCAGCAAGCCATAGGGTTTATGAATCCTTTAGGAGCTATGCTTGCAGGTGGTAGCGAGCAGATGTTATCTGGTCAAGGTACAGGGTATTTTACTAATGCATCCTTAGCTAATGCAGATAATATTAAAGGTGTGCAGAATAATGCTAAGTTTTTTTATGAAAAGACGTTTGGGGAAGCAGCTAAACAGACTGGAGTAAGTACTGAGGAGATGGCACTAGGATCTCTCCAGAGTTTATACGATTTAGGTAAGATTAATGAGCATGAGTTTTTAGCATATTCAAACGGTATTAGACAATTGTATGGACATGCTTCGTTAACTCCTCCAGGTACACCGATAGAACAAGATCCAGCACAACCTCAAGGAGCCTATAATTCAGATCCTAGTCAGGGGTTTAGTAACAATACAGCTACGGCAGGGGTAGTATTAGATCAGCCAGTTAATACTTTAGGTAATGAACATCCTGATAGGATGCCTACAGTAGGTAATCATGATAATTTAGTACCTACTATACAGAATCAGGTGCAGGAGTCTGTAGTAGTACCTCAAGATGTATTATCTACTCAAGTTCCTCAACCTAGTATTGCAGATAATCCTAATATTGTACTTAGAAGTGCACAAGTACCAGGATTAGTAGCATCCAAAGAAGAGTTAGGTATAGCTCCTAGTGCTCCTCAACAGCCTACTAGTACACCTACTAGTTATGAACAGCAAGCAGCCTTAGCGGCCTCTGTTAGGGCCGATGCTCAAGCTGCACAAGCCGATGCTCAAGCAGCGGCTGAAGCGGCACAGAAAAAAAGTATTCTTACTAATTTAATTATGCAACAACAAGGTAAGATAGATAGTATTATCGGACAATCTACAGCAGTACCTGCATCTAGGGATAGGTTCGCACAGTCTGCTAATAATTTAACTAGTATTTTAGGAGCCTAATATGAAGATAAGTGCAAATAAGTTACTAGCAGACGGTAAACGTATGCAAGAGTACGCTAGTAGTATGATGGAGATGGCAGAACGTATGGTTACGTTCGCTGAATCGCAAGGAGCAGAGCATGAAGATGATGAAGAAGCCGGCATGGATATGGAGCTATCTACAAATAGGGATACGGACTATGATGAGGATATTGAGGATTCTAAAAGCAATGCTAAGAGATTAGCTTTAATAGCCGTAAAGAAAAGACGTAATGCGTAGAGTAGATGCACAACTTAATAGGGCTAGAAAAGATGCGGCCGTTAAAGATGCTACTACTACTAAAGGTATCGAGCAGAATACTTTGTTAGAGTATATTAATGATGCACAAGATAGAGCACAAGCTCTTATATCCTCATCCTATGCTTTGTTTAATATTAAAGAAGATATCCAGAGTACTGTAGTAGATCAAGAAGCCTATTCTATAACAGATTATAGAGTCTATATAAATAACAGATTCGTAAGTTTTGAGATATCCAGTTCCGGTAATTTACAAGATTATTGCCGTCTTAAAAAAAGTAATTTTCATGCTAGAAATAATAACACGGGGTTACCTGAAGAGTATTTACGTAGAGGAGCTAGCGTATTACTTAACCCTATACCAGATTCTACAGCCTACAAACTTAGAGTTAACTACGAGGCAGAAGTAGAGGATTTAGATATTCGTAGAGGTAAAATAGCCTCTATAATTGGAGCTGGTACACCTGTTAGTCCTATAACATCTATAACATTAGCTTCATCGTCTCCTACTCCTGATGGAACAGACACGGTATTAGCGGATTTAGAAGTAGGGGATTATATATGTGTAGTAGATAAAGATGGTAATAGAATAGCTAAAAATCTTCCTGTAACTGGTTATTCCTCATTAGTTATTACAGTAGACAGTTTTGAGTTAGGTATTAATGATACATTACCAGCTGTAGGAGATTATGTTTGTGTGGGTAAGTATAAAACTACCCATTCTGAATTACCTGACACTTTCGATAATTATTTAGTACTATATGTTATATGGCGTATTTTAGGTCGTAAAGGGTCCACAGCGTTCTCCAAAGCAGCCGAAGCAGCTTTAGTAGCGAAAGAGAAAGAGATATTAGAAGCATATGTTAGTTTAGGACAAGAGATACAAGAGATTCCTTATTTAGATTAATAATGTGGTATGACAAGAGTTATAAACAAAATATTTGGCGACAGTATCAAAGGTATTTCTCTAGCTAGAAATAGGCTTACTAGACAGTTCCCTTATTCCTTAGTACTTAAAAATGGCGTAGTAAATACTTCCGAAGAGTTCGATAAACGAAACGGGTTTCAATTATATTCTCAATATTCATACCATAGTTTTCAGGAAGATACTATGCGTGGCCTGTCTAGTTTCTATTTAAAAGATACAGATGGTACAGTATTTGAAATAACTATGTGTTGGATGAATGACCCAACAGATGGATTACGAAAACTTCATGCATATACGGGAGCTAATTTTATAATTGTAGCTTACACAGGAGTAGGTGTAGGTACTTTAGAGCTAGTAGTTAATGCTGGGGTATGGACAGCTACACTAAAAGTGGATGGAGTAGCTGTAACTAATTGGCCTAAAACCTACGGTACAGGACTAGAAGCAACTCCATCTACAGTAAGTACTTTAGTTGATAATATAAATTCTGAAACAGATTGGACATGTGTAGTGGCACATGGAGGAGTAGTGGGTACATATACTCCTGTAGCTGTATTAGGGCCTATAGAATCTACAGTAATATCTTCAGAAGGAATCTTTTTTTATTTCGGATGTATGCAGCCTATAAGTACTGGGCCTAGTGTATCAGCGTATATACAGGATTTTACCACTGAATCATTTACTAATCCTAATGCTATAGTACTTAATAACGTAGTGTATTGGGCTAGAGATCAGCAAGGTGTAATATCTGCAGGAGTTAATGCACAGTACATATTTAAATATGATGGCTATGAGTGTTATAGAGTAGGATTACCTACGGTAGAAATATTTAGTTTAACTAATGGTATAGATGGTACTAATTTACCAGCAGGTACATATACTTATAGAGTTAGGTTACGCAGAGAAGACTTTAGAGAAAACACAGTATATTCTAAGTTTGTTGATTTAGAAGGTACGGCTATTACCGTTACAGATGGTGGGTCTGGGGGTAGAGATGCTGTAACAATTAAGTTTAAGATAGGATCTTACTTAGATGATTATAGGATTAAGAGTGCTGTAGTTAACGGGGCACAAATCGATGTAACTACCATAACAGTAGCTATAGGACATACTATAGAGTTAGAGGATACGGTATATGTATCCGAAGTATCTTCAGGGGTTAGGACTACGGTACGGACTCTTGTAGTTGATAGTACATCTACTACTATAACTGTATCAAAAGTTGTATCTGTAGTAGATGGTGCCTATATAAGTAATGTAGTGACTGAAGTATATCGAACTATCGAATCTGGAGCACTGTTCTACTATGCTGGTGAGCAAGCATTATCTACAATAGTTACTACTAGTGATTACTCTGACCAGTTACCAGATGTGTCGTTAGTTTTAAACGCTGAATTAGTAGAGCCAGCTATAACCAGGGATGCGCCTCCTCCTGCTAGATTCATATGCACACATCAAGATTTAGCTATATATGCAGGTGTACCAGGCAGAGAACAGGAAGTATTTATATCCGACATTACTAACCCTGAGTATGTACCAGATTCAAATACTATAGATGTTAGCTCATCCGGTCTAGGTAATGTTAACGGTCTAGGGTCTGATGGTGAACGTCTATATATCTTTAAAGAAAAGTCGTACACAATTGTACACGGCAACCTTAAAATTATAGATCCTGGGCAACCTCCTGATATTTATGTAGAGACTATCAATACTGGCATTGGATGTGTATCTCACGATACTATAAAATCAGGAGAAGATTTAGACGGTAGGAAGATTCTATATTTCTTATCTTTTAGAGGACCACAAAGATTAGTTAATGGGCATACAGATCCTGAATTTAATACAAGGTTAGCTCCTTATTTTAAGGATTTAATAGATACTGACAGTGTTGTTACACCGGATATAGGTATTATTACCGACAAAGTATATTTTAAACATGCTACTGCCGTATATGATGCGTTACGTAAATGGTATATAGTAGCCGTACCTATAGAAAGCGGTGTAAATTCCAATTATATATATACTAGTACTGTTAAATTGTTGGTATACGAAGAGCGATTAGAAGGAGATTTAGGCGATAGATGGTACGACTGGTCATCTGATTTAAAGGTACTAGGTGGTACTGGAGGCATGTGTATCAAGGATGATAGGTTACATATAGCTGGTACATTTAACCCTACAGGAACTATTTCCAGAGGATACATAGCTAGAGAATTAAGACGTACAGATATGTACAGACTAGCAGACAATACTGTCGCTATAGATACTAAATATCACACCCCTTGGGAGCATTTTAATAATCCATCGGTCTATAAGAGGTTAAATAGTATACGACTATGGCGACTAACTAGAGCTAACACTGTAGGTGGTATGTACATAGCTAGGGCTTATTTAGATTTCGTGGATGAAACAAATAGTAATAATGCATTTAGTTCTGCTAAGTTAGATTTTTCAGATGTAACTACTATAGAAGTATTAGAAGAGTTTATAGATAGGGATTTTTTAAGTATTCTTATAGAGATAGCTAATAGTACTATATATGAAGACTTACGATTTACAGGAATAGAACTAGGTTACTTTATCGATTATGAGGGAGGTGACTTAGAGCCAGAATGAGTTTACAACCTAACCGTGCTTTTCCAATATTTAACGATACTAGGAATACATTAATTACTTGGCGCGCTGCGTTACAAAACACTCACTTAAAAACACATTTAAGAGATGTTAAAATATCTAATCCTGCTAGTAATAACGTTCTACTATTCGATGCTTCTGGTAATGTGTGGAGAAATAAAACCTTAGCTGAGGCAGGTATAGCGGCTAGTTCACATGTACATGCTACAGCAGATGTAACTACAGGTACTTTTGCAGATGCTAGAATAGCTGAGTCTAATGTTACTCAACATGCGGCAGCTTTAAGTATTACTGAATCTCAAATATCCGATTTACAAACTTACACTACTGTACAGAACAATATTAAGAATTATCACAAATATATACTAACTACCGGCAGTGCTGGTGCGTATACAGTAACTTTACCTACTGCTCCTAGTGCTTATGCAAACGGTATGCGTTTAAATTTAAAAATACATGCTGGTAATACTACATCAAGTACTATAAACGTAAATTCTTTAGGGGCTAAAAATGTTTACTTAAGAACTGGGTTTGTTTTAGTCGGAGGAGAATTAGGATACCTTAGACCCGTTACAGTAGAATATGACACTGCTTTAAATGGAGGAGCAGGAGGCTGGTATCTTATAGATTATAGTGCTGTTTGGACAGCATGGACTCCTACATTGGGTATTTCTGCGGGGACGTGGACAAATATAACTGTAAATTTAGCAGAATATTTAATAGATGAGGATTTAATATGGCTGAGAATTAGGCAGCTAGGAATTACTAATAATGGAACTGCTAAGTATTTTACAATTACATGGCCCCCCACAGTTACAGTATTAGTTCGTCAACATGTAGGGTGTGGTATACATATGAGTGCTCCGGACTTAGCGTATAGCGGTACAGTATATCCAGATAGTACTAGTAAGTTGGTATGTACTAAATATGACTTAGGTACAATTTCTGCTGGAGGTAATAGAGGAGTTAGTTTAATGGCTGCTTTTAAAAGGAGTGCATAAGTCTCAATAAGACATTACATAAAAACAGTATTTTTGGTAACATGGGTATATTATGGCATTAACAAAACAAGAAAAAAATAAACTGAAAAAACTTAAAGCTAAGAAGAAAGCAGGTACACTAGGAGAGAAGGGAGCTGCTAAGTTAGCTGCGCTTCAAGCTGCCCGTAGAGCTAGTAAGACAGATCCAGATGCACCTAAAACTTCCAAACAACAGGCAAAAGAGAAAGCTAAAGAATTAGGATTAAATGATAAGCAAACGAATAAACTTGTTAAAGAGTCAGGTAAGTCTGACGTAGCTGGAGCTATATCTGAAAAGAATGTTAACAAAGGAGTAGAAATAGGTAAGGCATTAGCTCCTGATGTAATCGATACACCTTTTTTAGATAGGATACAGGCACAACGTACTGGAGATGTAGATAATCTTTTAGCTAATTATGATCAGAATAGACAGCAAGCATTAGTCGATTCACCTGAATTACAATATAGTTTAAATACATTAAAGCAACGAGCTGAGGCAGGGTATACTCCTCAAGAAAGAGAAGCATTAGGGTTAAATGCTAGAACAAGTATTAATCAAACACTTAACACAGGGTTAAGAGCTGCACAGGCATTCAACCTAAATAGGGGTATTCGGGGAGGAATAGCCGGTGCAGCTTTTAACCCTGCGTTAATACAAGCTGTAACATCCCGAAGAGGTTTAGAGAATGATATTATGCTGGCAGAGATGGCAGAGAAAACTAGAGCCTTAAGTGAGTTTAGTGGGCTAGTTCAAAATAGAGATCAAAATAGAACAAGTAATTTACTTAATATAGATACAGGTAAAAGTAACGTAGTAAGTACTGATAGAGCTTATACATCTGATGTAGCTAAATATAACGCAGAACAAGCTGCTAAAGAGATAGCTGCTAGGACAGCTAGAAATGCTACGGGTTTAGGTATTGTAACTGATGAAAGAGATGTTCTTAGACAAGATGATTTAATTAATAAACAGCTCAAACAATCCAAGAAAAACTTAGACCAATTGTTGAGTATAGTATAATGAATGAAGAAGAGTTAGCTAATTATAACGGTAATACTAATCAGATTACGCCTGAGATGTTACATGAATATGTGCAGACTAAAGTTCCTGGCACTAGCATATCTGAAACTATGGAGGCTATTGAGAGAGCCAAACAAGTTAATGAGATACAATCAACAGGGGTAAAAAATTCTACAGGTATGGCATTGCTGGATAAAGTAAATGCTAAGGAGCCCCTTAACAAGGGAGAATACATAGCTATGGCTATAGCCACTATATTACCCGTATTAGCGGGTGCTGCGTTAGGTGGTAAGAAAGGAGCCTTAGCCGGTATAGCAGCGGCAGGTGAGGGAGATGCAACTAACCTTAAAGTCAGAGAGAATGAGGCTAGACTAGAGTCGGCTAAAAATCTTCAGACAGCTAAGTTTGAAATAGATCAAGATAAAGAAGTAAGAAAAACCAGGCAGGCATTAGAGAAAGAAGCTAGGGATGAGATACGTAGACAAGAGTCCAGAGGAGAAAAAATCGAGGATAGTTTAACCTTAGCTAGAGTTAAAGAAAGGGAAGGACTAGGGCCTAAAGGTACTGTAGTGGAATTTAAAGCTCCACCAGAGGGAGCTATAATTAATGTGTTAACTAAAGAAGATTCTCTTAAACGATTAGCGCAAGCCAAGCGAGATATAGCGGCCTTAGCTAAAGCCAATTATGGCGGTTTAGACGAGATGCGTAGGAAGAGTTTAGCCGGTAAATTTGCAGATAAAACTATATATGAATTGTCTACGTATTCCCCTGATAGCTTAGAAGCCAGATTAGATTCGTCTTTGTCTTTAGTAAAAGCTCAAAATATAAAATCATTTATTAAAGGTAATTCTAGCGAGAGAGAGAACGCAGATGTAGAGGCAGGTTTAAACGGTAAGCTATCTTCATTACCTCAGCTATACGATATATTGAGTAGAGAAGAAAACAATATGTTAGATAGTATTAGAAATACTGCTAATCTATATAACAAAGTTTATAAAGGGCCAGAAGGAGCATTATTTGATGTGGATAAATATAGAGATGTAACCACATTTTTAAGAGGTGCTAGTACTCCTGTAGAAGTAGGTATAGATGATTCTAACACCGATGATTCTAACACCGATGAGTATACAAAATTTAAAAAACATTTCGGATTAGAGTAATGGCAGACGATAAATTAAACGAGTCAGACCAACGGTTAACCGAGTCAGACCAACGGTTAACCGAGTCAGAACAACGATTAACCTCGGCTAATGAAGATCGAGCCTATTTCGGACAACTTAATGATATTCTAGCGAAACAAGGTAAAACCTGGGAAGATTTAAGTGTTACGGAAGCTCTTAATTATAAAACTAATCCAGGTAAGTTTATAGCAGAGTTACAAGGGCTAAATTGGCAACCAGATTATGCTAAAGATAAATTGAGAGCTGAAGCAGAATCACTTAGAAGTACACATGCGAGTTTAGAAAAAACTAAGACAGCCTTAGAGATGGTAGCTAGAGGTGCGTTAGTTGTAGGCGCAGGCAACGCAGGTAGAAGTATTTTATCAGGAGCATCCGTAGCTGCTAAACCTTTGCTAGGTAAAACAGGTGAAGTTATAGCCAGTAACGTTCCTCGAAGTATTAGTAAAGGGGTTATAGGTAAGACTGTAGGTAAGCTAAGTAGTATAGTGGAAGGTGGCGTAACACCCACGGCAGGTTACACAGGAGAACTGGTAGGTAGTATTCTAGGGGATGTTAGCGGTAATGTGTTATCCAAAACAGCGGGGGGCGAACCGTTAGATGATAATATGGCAACTCAAGCAGCTATAGATGCTGGGGCTATGTTAGGTCTTAGTGCTGGAGGAAGACTACTAGGAGGAGTAGGAGGGATTTTAGGATTAAGTAAATCGGAAGCTCCTATAAAAATAGCTCAATATTTTGACGGGCTAGTAGATAATACGAATCCTGATAAACTATTGGCTAATGCTACTAGTTTATCAGTAAAAGATTATTTTACTAAAACTAGTAGAAAATCGTATGAGGAGGCAGTAAGTGCTTTATCTGATCCAATTTTTATGCGTTCTTTAAAGACTGGTAAACATAAATTATTCAAACATATAGAACATCGTATAGCTACTACTAAAAAAGTATTTAATATAAACATGGATAAATTACTACAAGAAACAGCAGAACAGGCTGTAAAGGAAGGTAAGCAATCCGGAGTCTTACTAAGAGATTTATTTCAACCTATAGAAAATAAAATTAATACATTAACTACCGGAGCAGAAACTAAAGCTTTAAATAGTGTGTACAATGAAGAACGTAAAAGTTTAATGTCTCAGCTATTACCTGAAAATGTAGGTAGGCAATATGAACAAGCAGTTAAAGTAAGTAATAGACTAAAAAATAAGAAAGCTCTATTAGAAGTAGTAGGAGAAAATAGTATATCAGCTAACGGAGCTAACCAGTATTTAAAAGAAGTCAATAAACTTTATAATGAAGCTAGACAACTTCGTATAGCTGAAAATTTTATCAAAGAAGTAGATACTAAATTTTTAGGAACTAATATTCCTATACAAAGAGCCTTAGAATTTAAAAGACAGTATGCTAATAATGCTACATTTAATGTAGATTTACTACAAGATGCAGCTAAAAGAAATAAAGCACTAGCGTATGGAGATCTAGAAAGGTCAATGCGTAAAAATCTAGAAAAGTCTATAGCTGAGATAAGTCCGGATAAGCTTGAAATATATCAGAAGCTAAACCATACCTACAGTAATTTAAAAAGTATTGAGCCTAATATACAATTGCTATCCGCCGCAGAACAGAGTCACCTTAGCCCTAGTCTATTTCAGAGGGTAAAAGCAGTGCTATCTTTAAATGAGGAGGGTATATCTGCTAGAGGATTTTTATCCTCTGAAATGTCTAAATTATCGGCTTTAAATAAAGCAGCACAGATATATAGAGCAGCCGATTTATATAAACATCCAGCAGTAGTAAAGAGATTAATAGGTGAAGCAGGATCAGGCGTATTTTTTAAATATGCCAATAGTAATTTTAGTTTCTATACACCTGCTACCTATGAGACTGTAAAGACTATGGTGGATACAGCTTTGAATAGCACTGAGCTACAATTACCTAATACAGTTATAGAGCCATTAATTAAGGTACGGGATACCTTAGAAGCAGGGTTAGCCCCTGACAGTACGGAGGAGTCTAAAACACAGATGCTATTAAGTCTTAAATTAGACCCAGAGACATCGGATTTATTTGAGACTCCCCCTGAAAAAATTAATAATAAATATTTAGAGGGAGTTAACACTATTATAGATGGTAAAATAGCAGACCCTACAGGTAGAGAGCAGGAAGCAGTTAGAATGAAGATAATTAAAGATGATAGCTTAGATCCTACTACAAAGTATCTTATGTTAAATCCATTAAATAAGGCCGGCAGTTTAGAGGGGTTTAGAACACTGGCTACTCCTCAACCAACTACCGACCCCCAATCTACTAAAAAGAAAAGTAATGCAGATATCTCTAATAATGTTAAAAATGCATTATCTAAGAAAGACAAGTTTAAAGCTACGATGCGTAGTAGAGAATTAGAGTCTATAGTGGAGCATACTAGACAGTGATTTATGATGACCTTAAACACTTTAGAGCTACTGAGCTATTATCACTAGATGGGTTAACTCTACTTAAACGGGGTATAACTGCCCAATCCATGGATGCATTAATTAAGTTAGACAATTTTAGAAGTCACTTAAATACAGAATTTAACTGTAATCATAATGGGCTACATCTTAGAGGGTTCCGATCTCCATCTGAAAATTCTACATTATATAACGGGAACAATAGGTATTCGTTTCATTTTTGGTGTGCGTTTGACATTACTACCCCTAACTTAAACATATGGGATCTATTCCAGGCAGCTATAGATTTTGGATGGGGAGGAGTTTACATAGATGAGGTACATAATTTCGTACATATGGATAATAGAGCAGGTACTAGATGGTTCGCAAAGAAAAAAGATGGTTTATTTCAGTTAGTGGATCTACCTTAATTAAGGTAGGTAAATTAGCGATAAACTTATACAGGAGATTAAAGATATGTTTATTTGGTTTAAGAAATACCTAATCGATTCGATATGGAATAAGTATAGTAAAGCTATTGTAAGACATCTGCTAGGAAGTTTAAGCGGCGGGATAGTTTTTTTAGGTGCATACTTAGTAAGTAAAGGTTTGCCGGTAACCGATGTAACTCCCTTCATAGATGCTCTTAAAAATTTATTAACTGCTAGTGAGCCTATAGTTATAGGGGTACTAGGATTCTTAAGTACTTTAATATTATCTTTTGCAGATAAGACTAAGAAATAATGACACCAGAGACTGTAGACGTACTACCGTTATTCTTTAAATTACTAGGTGTACTAGGCGGTATAACTGGTATAGCTTCGTTTTTTTGGGGCATACTACGTTTAGGTAGATATGTAGAACGATTAGTAAGTACAGGATCATCTTTGAAAATAGAACTAGCAGACCTTAAAGGAGAGATAAAAGGTTTGAATGTATCTATAGCATCCACAAACTTAGAGTTATCTTCAGTAAGAGAAAAGGTTATTAGAGTAGAAACAATTATAGAAACTAAAATACTTCCTGAATTAGGTATTACAGGAGTTAAAGTAGCTTAGATAAAGCAATAACGTGTTTACGTCCATACATAGCTAACCACAATGCATCTGCTTTATCGTGGCCCTTACTAACAGAAGTTAATGGACAATCTTTAAATCTTTTTTGCGCTTCCTTAACAGATATAGTTTTTAATTGTCCTCTACGAGAGGCAAGTCTACGTTGTCTAGCTATTAAATCTGTTTTAGGTGGCATAGGAGAATCTAGCTGGTCTAACATATCTCCAAATATAGCTGATTGCCAAACTCTAGGAAGTACTAGGTTACTAGTATCATAGTCATATCCTGTTAGGTGTAGTAATGTATGCCACATACCTAAGCTTTTAAATAGGTTAGCTATCACCATAGGTTTGCCGAACGCTGTTTGTCTTTCTATAGTAAGGGATACTACCTTAGATCTTAAGGTAGCTAATACTTGAGCCATACCTAGTTGGTTATCCTCTTCAAACGGATATATAGCATAGTTCTCATAAGGATTATGTATATCTACTAATGCAAATGCTCCTTTCGTACCTGGGTCTATACCTAGACTTAAATGATCTGCTACTATAGCGTCATTAGGTACAGCTAGTTCGTTTACATCTACGGATACAGTGTGTTCGTTCTCTTCTGTTACCATAATTACCCTTACATTTTTTTCTGCATTTAGTTAACTTAGGTACATTACAACTTGTGATCTTGTAAGCATTTAATTTTTTTAAGGCAGATACATTAGCTATTAGTTCCTCAACAGACTTATGATTAAGACCACTAGCTAGTATTCCAGCTACTAATGGGGCAGCCATAGACGTACCAGATAAATATCTATATTTTTCACCTAACCAAGTACTAACTATCTGGACACCAGGCGACCATATAGTTACAGATTTACCGTAGTTAGAAAAAGAAGCTTTACTTCCATTCTCACTTAGTGCTCCTACAGAAATAACTCCTGGGTACTGTGCAGGATAGTAAGGATGTAAGTCAGAGTTAGTAGCACTATTACCAGCAGCCGCTATTACTATAACTCCTTCAGCTATTAAATCTGAAATTAGACTAGCTAAAATATCAGACTTACCAAAACTACCCCATGAATTATTTATAACTAAAGATTTACTAGGGTTACTACGTTTCCAGGCTAGCAGCCAATTAAGAGCCTTAGCCGCAGCATATAAAGTACCTGAACCATTACTACCCATGAACTTAACAGGTAATACTTTACAATTAACAGCGCCTTGGATACCTATGTTATTATCTATAGTAGCACAGGCTATACCAGCCACATGTGTACCATGTCCGTTATCATCTATCTGTACAGGTTTTTGAGTTATAGCGTTATAACCATTACTTTCACAAAGTATGTCAGGATGTTTACAGTCTACTCCCGTATCCACTACTCCTATTATAGTAAGAGTAGTTACTCCAGTATGGTTACGAGATTTAGGTATATTAGTATAAGGTAAAGACCATTGTTTGCTAGTTAAGGGATCATCAGAAGCATAGTATACTAAGTTAGCTGAACATGCTCCTTGTATACCATTACAAAAATCTGCCTCTAGTTTAGAATTATAGGGTACGGGCTTTTGTAATGGGTATTCTGTTAGGAAACGCCATTTACCTGGGTCACCTTTTAGTAAATAAATACCCGGAGAAAAACCTTTCTTAGGACATTTAATTTCTTTATTCCAAATACACCAAACGCCTTTAGCATATAATACGTATTGTTGTTCTAGTACTTGAACATCCTTAGTATCAGCTAAACTTATACTAGGAAAAAATAACAATATTAATAGTAAATATTTATACATATATATATCCTTACAATTTAGCGTCTGCCCAACTTAAAGCACTATGAGCTTCTACTAATCCATTAACCGGAGCATCTGGAAATAGTTTCAGCATACCAAATACCATCGATTCTTCTACTAATTTAGTTACAGCATCTACGTCCCAATCCTTACATTCTACAATAACTTCATCATGTATACAGCTAGCTAATTTAGCTTTATAACCTAACCGTTTAATATTATTTCGTAGTCGTATCATAGATATAAATAGTACCTCGGCAGCACCGCCTTGTACGGGAGTATTGACCGCTTTAGTGTATATTTCATCTGAAGCTAATTTACGTAGCCTACCTAAAGGTGTTCTAGTGAAACCTAGTTTCTCAGCCTTAATTCTTTGCTGGTTACTCCAAGCTATGTATTCTGCATAAGTCTCGTAAAATATACCTCTAATACGATACGCTTCTTCCTCAGTTATAGGGTCTGGATAAGATGTTTTAACATAAGTAATAAACTTCTTAGCCCCCATACCATATAGGAATCCAAAGTTTACAGCCTTAGCTAATTGCCGTTCTTTTTTGGTAACGGCAGAGGGATGTTTATGCGTAATAGCAGCAGCCATTAAAGTATGTAAGTCATCCCCATTGGTGTAAGCTTTAAGCATATAGGAATCTTTAGACAATGCACCTGCTACACGCATTTCAATTTGAGAAAAATCAGCCACTATATACTTACATTTATTAGCAGGATTTAGACAAAACATAGATCTCACAGCATTGTCTCTAGGCATGTTTTGTAAATTAGGTTTAGAACTAGATAATCTACCGGTGCGTACTTGAGCTAAGTTAAATTGAGTATGATATCTTCCAGTCACGGGGTTAAGATGACGGGTAAGACCTTCACCGTAAGTAGATAATAATTTAGAGTATTGTTTATAGTGCATTAAAGCAGCTATTTCTGGAATACGTATAAAATCTGAAATTTCACTACGATTAAAAGTATAGCTACCGGAAGGAGTTTTGGGCCAAGCTGATAAAATATTTTTAAACCTAGGGTTATTAGCTAACCAAGTAGCTAATTGTTTAGGAGAATTAAGATTTATATCTTTAAAATATTTACAGCATTTTAAGTAGGCAGTAGACTCTGCTTCTTTCCAACGTTGTATCAAATAAGTATGCTTATTTTTATCAACTTCCATACCGTTTAATTGCATTTCACTTATCACGTGTAGCATGCGTTTAAATAACTTATAGCTCTTAAGCATATTGTATTTTTTAATCTTCTTAAAAAGTTTAAGAGCTAAGTCGTAACAAACTATAGTATCAATGGCAGCATAACTTATTTGAGCATCTGTAAGTACAGGGCTATTCCAATCAGATACTTGTAATGTTTTACTTATATCAAGAGATAGATACTTCTTAGCTAATGCTTGTAAACTAAAACCTTTATAACTAACAGTCTCATCTCCATCATAAGGTGAACGTTCTGCCCTATCACACATTATACCTAAAATCATGGAGCAGGTGATATCCATGTCTTTAAAGTCTAGTAGTTCTAAATGAGTAATTTCGAATATAGCATTATGGGCTATAAATTTTTTATCTGTAATCCATAATCTCAAGTCTTTAAAATCTGGGTAGGCTAAGTTAAGGCAATCCAGTACAAATATATTACCGTCACCATCATATAGTTGTATTAGTCTTATTTTAGAAAGGTATGGGTCTAATCCAGCACGAGTATCTGAATGGGCTTTAGCAGTCTCTATATCTAACCCCCAAATTTTAGATGGTCTCTGCTTAAGTAATTTAACGAAACTAACTATGTCTTCATAGTAATATATGGAATACTTGGTATCGTTGAATGGTAGTAATAATTTTTTCATACTAAAAAAAGAGAGAGAGTAGCTAGGCGCTAACTGCTCTCTCACAGGGCTTACAGGGCTTACAGGTCGTCTAAACTATACGGGTCACTGTCATCTTCGTTTTCTTCAGCGGTTACTTCCTCTACAACTTTTTTAATTTTTGTTTTAGTCTTAGCCTTGGATTTAGGTTTAAGGGTTTCTTCTATTTCTACATCATCTTCAGCATCTACGTCAGGTTCATCTAAAGGTACCTCTAATTCACTTATCTCAGCTATCAATTCTGCTTTATTAATACCCCCTAATGCAGGTCCTTCCTTCCAGAACTGCACTAACAGTAATCCAAAGGTTACACCACCGCCTTGTTGCTGATAAGGAAAAACATTGATCAACATTCGACCGTAATCCCCACCTTTAATTTGAGCTATTTGTTTAGCATTTAGCTCATTTTTAGAAGCATTAATTACTTGGGGCTGATATCGACTCTTAGCAGTAATTACAAAACATCCTTTGTATGCTTCATAACCTTTATCTTCATAAAGCTGATCCCCGTCTCTGAAAGGATGTTTAAAGTCCTTCAATTTAGTAGGGGATGATTTAGTCTTACCAACCTTAAGATTCGTCTTGGCACATTCTAAAACGGCAGCTCGTAGAGAACTTGCTTCTGCCATAAATACATCTTTCGGTATTAGTAATGTTAGTTCATAGTTATTCTTACCATATTCAGGATTAGTATTAGGTTCTGCTAATGCCGGAAAACTAAAGCGTCCTATAGGTGTCAAGTATTTATCCATGTTATTCTCCTATTTCAGTTATTAAGTTAAGTAACTCCTGCTTGGGGTAATACTGTTCCCCCGGCTCAGAGTCGTCTACTAAAATTACTTTCGGTGTCGGCGTGTGAGTAATGCTATCTATTTGACCTTTGCCCACTCGCTTTTCCACGTCAGTAATATTTAGTAAAGATTTTTTAGTCACGAATGGTTTATCGATCCCTAGTGCTTTTAATTTCTTAGCTACTAGTTTTTCGTCACTAACCCATTTACGTTTGCTTACCCCTCGGATTAATTTAACTCCAGGCAACTCTACACCATTCATAGCTTGAACATAAAGTTGATTAGTTACCGCATCCATCAATTCTTTAATCAGAGGAATATTTTTAAATAATTGTATCTGTTGGGTAGTAGATAATTCAGCAGCCTTATCTTTAATTTCTTTTTTAGAGGGAGTAGGTAATTTTCCTATCAAGGCTAAGTTATTAGTTAATTGATAGTCGTGGTGAGCAGTACATTTACCTATACCAGGACACCAAGTACAATGATTGCCAGGGCTAAAGTTAGTAGGTACATTTCCATTTCGTTCATTTAAAAAGTTGGCCAATTGTATACATCCAGCTATACTATTAGTTAACTCTGTAGCATTCAGCTCTATAGTTTCATCATGGTTAATTCTAGGCTGGATTATTCTAAACTTAAATTCAATTTTATTAATTTCTTCCTCGTCATCTGCAACCCTTTTAGCTGCTAAGTATCCATACAAGTATAGTTGTAGATTATCTTTTACAGATACCTTCTTATACCCATATTTAAAATCTACTATGGATAGTAAGTGTTTCTTTGTCAGAGGATTAAATGCTAATACTATATAATCACATATTCCAAATAAATAGGGATTAAATTTTAAAGGTTGCTCTACCCAACATGTAATGTCTACATAGCCTGCTTGTTTTAAGTCATCCTTAAATTCTTTAAGTTTCTGAGCAGTCTCCATACAATGCTGCACCATATCATCCGGGTAGTCGTTAGTAAGTACATTAGTATAGGTTAATAAACTTTCTAATAACTCATGCGCCTGAGTGCCTTCCTTCGCCGCATTCCCTGCTTCTGAATTATCTTCAAAAGTTAAACTGCCTGTACATTTACTCCAGCGGTGTGCCGTGGATGGAGAAAGTAACGCATGGTTTCGTGAGCTATGGTCATTAGTCTGTGACATAATTAATTACCTTTCTTTTATCTAAAATTATTCTTTTGACAGCATAATCAAAACTGTTAGATTTTAATAGGAAGAAAATATTGGTTACTTCTTTTTGACCGATCCTATGTATACGGCCTATGGCTTGTTCTAATGTATCAGGATTCCACGGTAGCTCAATAAAAAATGCCTTCGATGCCTCAGTTAAATTTAATCCAGTCGATGCCGCCTCTATACTTATAATTAAATATTGAATTTTACCGGTCTTCCAGTCTTTTAAAATCTTACTTCGTTCTTTGACAGTCTGTCCTCCTAGTATTGCACTAAAGGTTCCACCAGATTTATCTATACCTTCTCCGAGTAATTTTATTACGTCTCGATGATACGCAAATAGAATGACTTGTTCGCTGGTTTCTCTGGTTATACCTGTAATAAAGGCTAAGCCCGATTCAACTTTGCTTACCCCTAATTCTCTGCGTAATGTAGATATAGCTACACGCTCTATACCTGCAAAGTTTCCAGCACTTCTGTTACTTATAATTTCACTTACAGATTCCATGTATGGTTCGTATTTACTTGTAAATTCTTTAGCGAGAACAACCTCATTATGTACTTTATCAGGTAATTTAACTTCATTATTAAACCGTCGAAGCATTAGAGGAGTAAATAATTCTTTCAGTTCTTTTAAATTTTTACCCCCAAAATATTTTTTTATGAGCCTGCCCCTAATACGCTCTATTTTAGTTTCAGCATAACGGTCCGCAAATTGATAATAACTGCCTGGAAATACGCCTGCAAATTTTAAGAATGGGTATAAATCCACAGTACACCGAGTAATAGGTGTGCCCGAAAGCAACCAAACATACTTAGTTTTTGTAGCCAATTGATAGAATAGCTTAGTTCTTTTAGCTGAATGATTTTTAACATAATGGGCTTCATCCGCGATAATTATATCATACTTGTTATCCTTAATTTTATGTAACGAGGAGTAGGAGCATAAAGTTACATCAAAATTACATTGCCAAAATTCTAGCTCATTCATCCAGTTCAATTCTAAATGAGCAGGGTAAACTATTAATACTTTGTTTCTCGCATCTTTCTCTTGAATTAATTCTTTAGCTGCTACAATTGCTTGGGCAGTCTTACCGATACCCATTACGTCTCCTAAGTAAGCTATTCGTTTACTTTTTAAAAAGTCCTTGCCAGTAACTTGGTGAGGCATTAAAATAGGCATCTTACTTTCCGGTGTAAAAATTAAAAAATATTTTGTTGACAACAAAACAACTAAAGCATAAAAATTAACTGTCTGTCAACAATAAAAAAATGAAGAAAAAAAATAAATTTAACACTACTACATCTTCCGGATGGATAATCTTTGGAATTGCTTGGCCTGTAGATTTACACGATAAAATTCTAATGCTTTCAAAAAAGAAAGGAGTATCCAAGGGAGAGCTAGTTAGGCGTATAGTTCGAAAGGTTATTAATAATGCCAAAAATTAACCCTATAGTTGCTAAAAAATTCTTAGAACGTTTTAATTACGAGCTGATAACCATAGCAACTATTCCAGAGCCTAATGCACCAATCAGAGGGTTTGACTTACCTCATTTTAAATCCACAAAATACTCAAAACAGGGTAAACCTAAAGTAGCCCATAGCCTTACTTTAGAAGAAATGGATCATGAGTTTTTTCTTGAATTAGCTGAATTACAACGTTTTAGACGTGCCGTGTACTTTCTTGTAAACGAATCAAACGGTATTACTAGTGACGCTCAACCTAATGCATCTAGGAATGAGAATATTATTAATTTGAGTGCTTGTTTTTGTGATACTGATAATTGTGACCCTAACAATGTAATAGCTTTTATTAATAAATGTGGGATTAAGCCGCATATAGCAGTTCAAACCTCTCCTAAAAAATTCCATTTTTATTTTTTACTAGAACCTACGTCTATAGCTGACAAACCAAAATGGCAGGCTATACAACGGTGTTTTGGATGGTTAGGGGATTTATCTCAAGACTTTGGTATGGATAAAACTATGCATGATATTACCCAACTTATGCGTGTACCAGGTTTTTTACATCAAAAGAAAGAACCGTTTCAAATTGAGATAATTAAGCAGAATTATCATCAACTTTACACGTTAGATGAACTATTCATTAAAACGGGGGCATCTGAATTTTTTAAATCTAGTAAAGATTACTCTACGTACTCTTATCCGAATTATAAAATCAGTGCAGGTGAACGGCATGAAGCGTTTAGAAATTATGCTTTGTCGGTAGCTAATGATTTTCAAGGCGATAGTTTATCATTAGAAAAAACACTGGATGCAGTTGACGGATTTATACTAAAAAATTTCGAGAATCCTCATGCATTTTTATTAGGCGGAAGTCGCAGGAAAGAAGTTCTACGGACAGTTAAAGATGCTGTAAATTTAGCTAATAAAGCTCTATTAGCCGTTGTACCTACTATACTTGATTCGGTAGAAGAACGTGAAGATAACGCCTTTGCATTAGCAGATAGTTTCTTTTTTCACTGTCCGGGCATAGTTGGGGATATGGTTAAGCATACTACTTTAAATTCTAGATATCCTGTACCATCGTTTGCTTTCGCTGCCGCAGCAGCATTACTCGGTACACTAAAAGCACCTTATATTACTTCTGAATTAGGTCACGCCCCAACTAATTATTTTCTATGCTTAGCTCCTACAGGAGCAGGTAAAAGTTATCCGCAAGAAGTAAATAACCATGCTTTAAATGCTTTAGGTATCCCTGATGTAGCCGCTTCTAAAATAAGATCTGCCAGGGGTATAGAATTATTTTTAGAAAAGCATAATTCTAATGGTTTATTAGATTTAGATGAAGCCGAAGGATTGTTAGCATCCTTAAATGAAAAAAATACACCCCATCACATAAAAATAGTTAAAGATTTATTATTAGAATTATATTCTAAAACTAATATACCTAACTTTTCCACAGGGTACACGGGGGATAAAAAAATTAAACCTACTATATTGCATTACCCTAGACTAAATTTAATAGCTTACGGTGTAATACATACTCTATCAGAAGCATTTACTACTAAGTCCATTCAAGATGGATTATTACAGAGATTTATAGTTTTTACTCACATGGTGAAACGTGTACGTAATCCCGAATTCAAGCCGGCAGAAACCTTCCCGCCCAATGTAATGCAGGAATTACGAGAATTATTAACTGAGTCGAGGATAATTACATTGGAAGATGAGGATACTTTACATAAGTTAAAATTAGAAGTAGCTAGTGAAGAAAAACCGGAAAAGAAGAAATTACTTATAGCTAAGATAGATAATCTCTTAAAGAAAAGGTCTAATGCCTCTAAAAGAGTTATAACTTTTAAAACTGATGCTCTAGAATTATTAGATAAATTTACTGATAAACTAGACGACTTAGCGTCTCGTGAATTAGATAAAGATAGAGGATTTGAAGGATTATATACAAGAGGAGCAGAGCAGGTAGGAAGACTAGCTACTACCTTAACTCAAGAATCTTACATAGATAAACATCTTGTAGAGTATTGTATAGAGATTGTAGAAAGTAGAGTAACTGCTTTAAGAGAGTACGCTTGGAAGAATTTAGGAATATCCGAATTTAAAGTTACGGAAAATAAACTATATAAATATATACTTAAAAATTGTGTTAAATCTAAAGGCCCTGTTAGTTACCGGACTATAGCTAGAAATTTTACAGGTGTTAAATACCGCCGGCATTTAAGAGAAGTATTAGATGGCTTATTAGATGATGGTAGGTTAACTAGAGTAAGTCCTATTAGTCGAGGGGGTAGGGGTAAATTAGGGGAATCTTTTGTACCCGCGGATTTTTTAGAACAAGAAGACTTGTAAGTCTTATCTGACTTAACTCAAAATCAAAATCTTCGTCATTCATTCTCGTTTACTTCTGTAGATGTACTCAGTATTCTCAACTTTAATTAACTTATCACACATTTGTAATAAAAGTTTACGCGCCATAGTAGTAGGCTTATCATTAGTATAAGCCCGTCTAGATAATATACTGCACGCCTGTTTAAACATATTATATTCATGAGTATTTAAAGCTATGCCAATTATTTTTTTTCTTTTTAAGATCGACATTACGCTCTACTCTATTAATAATTTCTTTAGCATGTAAATTTTAACAGTTCATTAGGTATAAATGTTAATACTTTATTTCCTGCATAATTATCCGCTATGTACATACCTTCATCAAATACTTCACCCACCCCTAACTGCCAATCACCATCAAAAATAAAATCATACAAATTAATACGCTCAGCCATGAAAAATGGAACATCATGACAAGAAAGTACGCCAACATAAATAAGACCACGATTCCCATAGCTCTCAACCCACTCCAATACTGTCATCATTTTCCACCCCTGTGACTATATAATCTATGCTTACCTTAAAAATTTTGGATAGCTTATATAGAGCGACAATACTCGGCAAGCGCCGGTATTTCTCATAGTGCGTTAATTGACCAGTACTAAGTTTAGCTTTTATACATACATCTTTTTGAGACCATTTTTTATTTTTCCTTAACTGCCTGATGTTATTACCAATTTTAATCTTAAGATTTTTTCTCGCTATAAGTTTCTTAGATTTTAACTCATTAACCATATTATTACCTCGTTAAATGTGTTCAATGCCACAGTTCAATAGTTCCAAATATTTTGAATTTCCTTAATCTCTAAATTTCCTAAGCCTTTCAACAAACTTAATAATTCAGTCTCATACAATTCGGCTAAGTCTTTAATGGCTTGTTTTCTAGTCTCAACACTTGCCGCTACGTAAGTTACTATGCAGGCCGGCGGTATTGCTACTAATTCTTTAGCTTGAATAGTAGGTTTAAATTTTATTGTTAGCGTTGATCTGGTTTGAGCAGCATATAAAACAGTGTCACCAGGCAACAATCCATCGCGTAACAATTGAGTGGGGCAAGCTAAAACTAGCGCTCGGTACGGTACAGTCTCTCGATTTCCATCAGCTAAAACTATACCCGCAGCACTTATTTCATCTTTGTCTATAGGGGCAGCAATCACTAGGCTATTTAATGCTCGGTATTGTTCGGGTTTCTCAAATTCTGTTTTTTGCATATTACCTCATTTTAATAAATTACTAGTTAGTAACAATACTAGTTAGTAATTTATTAAAATGTCAACAATAAAATTTAGGCGGTTAAATTTTTATACTTAACCGCCTAAATTTAAAACCTATAAATTTTTAGCCGTATCAATCACAGCTTTAATCATAGCTGTAGTGCTATCACAATTCCAGCACTCCGCTAATTCTTGCAATGCAGCCCTATATTCTTTTAACGTGCCATCCCCGGATCTAGTAACATTTACTTTAGGTACCGGTTTTTTATATGTGTTCAATTCCTCTGGCAACCAAGACCCGATCAAGTCTTTATTCGCTAATTTTTTGGCGATCCTCACCTGTGTGTCCTGTCGTTTTGATCGCCAAATTTGATCTGTATAGTCATAACTGAAAAAGGATTCTTTTAATGCTTTAGAAATATTTTTACTTATCGGCCCTGAAAAAATTAACTCTACGGCTTCATTACCTGATTTATACATTCCTAAGCGACATATTATGTCTTTATTTTCAGGAACTTCAGGAACTTCCGATAATTTGCTGTTGCCTAATCCCGTGTCTAAAACACGTTGTTTTAACGTGTCTAAAAAATTCTCACTTTCCATTTCCATAGTATTTTCTCCTTATTTTTACATTAATTTTAAAAGCGCATTTTGGGACACATTTACGTTACGACCATATGTTATAGCGGCATGTCTGGTGTCCGCAGTTTTGCCGTAGTGGTGAGTTAAATAGTTAGTAACTGAGTTGTATGCTTCCCACCTAGTATTATGCATCGGAAGTAATTCCTGTTCTCGCGTAGTATCTCTAATATTTATAACATACTGAATTTTCTGCTCAATTTTACTATTCAATTCATCCGATTCAGTTTTAGAATTATTTTTAAATACATCTTCAAAGTATATTCTTTGCTCATTGTCGGTCATGGACTGCTTTGCTAATTGTTTATATAAATCCACGGATTCGTTAAAGATAGCTTTAACTTTAATCAGGTAGCCCATAGCTGCATTACGCCTATCCTTAAAATTTTTGGAATGTTTTAACTTAAAAGCATTGTTGGCTTTACTAATCCCGATTTTTTGCAGTTTATATCCCGCCGCATCTTTTATAGTTACAAATTCAATCTCATTCCCACATATCCAGCGTTTGCCGTTAAATGAAGTAGTATTACTCAAACTTCCATCAAAGGATGTACTGATCCTAATTTGTGCGGATATTGTATCCCCACTCACAACATCGATTTCCGTACCTTTAACGCGACCCGTTACACTCATTCTCGCGCCATGGTGGGACACTATGCCTTGCTCTAACATTACCTCACCGGACTCTAAAAATACTCCAAAAGTATTTTGTAGAACTTCTAAAGGCTGTTCCAAAAAATAATCCGGGCCTACACTTCCAATTTCAACTCCATCGGATCTGAGTATAGAACATGATTTTTTTAATCCTTTAAACTCCACAACTTTGCCTGAGTCGTCTCTAAAAATAGCTGCATTTTCTATTTTTAGTAGGCTCTCAGGGTACAACTTATCGCACGCCTCTGCTATCGATTCGTTACCTGTAAATTTTATGGTTTTCATTTTTCTGTCTCCTTAAATTAAAGTTAAAATAAAAATAAAATTACTGCACTGACGTAAAGTAATAAAAAAAATAAGATTCCTTGTATTAATATTTTCATTTTTGTCTCCTGCAATTTTTTAGTTTATCCCTACTGGTAAGCTAAGCTCTAAAATAAAAGACTCAGATCCTATTATATATTCATTAACCGCCCAAGCCGCTTCAGCCAGTCCAAAGCCGTGTCAGAACCGTAACCTGACGGCTTTTTAAAAACTTAGTTTAGTCCGATCCCTCGTTTGCCATCGACATAGTTCAAAAATAGTCTGGTTTGCCATCTTTGTTCAAAGTCTACGTTTGGTGACGCCCAAACCGGCTGGCCGATAAGCCAAATTGCATCTCTGGTGGCCTGAACCACTTGGCTAATCGCCTCACTTGCGTCGCCGGAAGGGTCATAAGCTGCTGCCCAAGCCGCCTTAGCCGCGGAGCTGGCTGCAACATGATGTGCGTTGGCGTTAGTCAGGGACACAGCAACCTCATCGGCTGCTCGGTAAGCCGCATCGGCTGCAGCCTTCAATTGCTCAGAAGTTATTTTGCCGGCTGCGAATAACCGAGCGGCTTCAATAGCTTGTCTAGGCCGCCGATCCGTCGGATATAATTTTTCAAACCGACTTAAAACATGGGCTGCGCAGTCGGCTACAAACAATCTTTTCGTTTTTTCATTCCAAGTGTCAATTTTTTTAACCAGTCGAACTTTTCGACAACACCACTTATCGTCGGATTTTAAAATTCCAGCCTTATGATCTAGTTCGACCTCAAAAAGTTGAGATTGAGTCCATTCTGGCAAGTAGTGCTTTTCAGCTAAAATGTGAAATCCATTTTCGCAAAATTTTAATTTCCCACTCACTGCCACCCATTCATCAATCGGCCATACAAAATCTGTATGGCCACCGGTCATTTTGTCGGTTAAAAATTTAAAATAGCGCATGGTTTGTCTCCTTTTTTTAAAATATGGAAAAAAATTTACAAGTTTATGTAATTTAAAAATAAGTCATTTTGGTACAACTTTTCCGAATCCTCATCTTTTGTGGCCCAAATCGCATGATTAAACGACCAGTTTGCATACTTCGCCGATCCGCAACCTATGGCGTAGGCTGCGTGGCTAGCTGCTAAAGCTGCGTGGCTAGCCGATTTGGTGGACGAATCAACTTTAGTACTAGCGGCTGAATCGGCTGCATTGCACGCTGCATCGGCAGCGGCCTTCAATTGTTTAACCGTTATTTTGCCGGCCACGAATAACCGAGCGGCTTCAATGGCCTTTTTAGGCCTTAAATCCCTGGGGTATACGTTTTCAAAAAATTTCAAAACGTGATCGGCGCAGTCAACTACAAACAATCCTTTCTTTGTGGTATCACAGTAATAGTAGTTCATGGTTTGTCTCCTTTTTTTTGTAAAAATATAGAAAAAACTACCTGAATTCATACTTTTGAGTATAGTACTTTTTATTTTTTTGTCAAGTAAAAAAAAAATATTTTTTTACTTAAACGTAAAAAAAAAAAATTTTTTTTACTTTTGAGTATAAAAAAACAGCCTTTTTT
>Ga0210043_1000596_pt1 | contig 37601 bp, 60 predicted proteins | sample CryGeymet201501t_FD_183990 | JGI IMG/M metagenome (GOLD analysis project Ga0210043, IMG submission 183990) | Groundwater microbial communities from Crystal Geyser aquifers in Utah, USA - Crystal Geyser metaG 2015-01t (SPAdes) (version 2) | ecosystem: Environmental > Aquatic > Deep subsurface >... | reverse complement strand
TCTGATCTTGCTGGTGTTTGGCCGAACTACTTCTCTGTTCTGTTTTTAGATGAATCATTTGTATTAAATTATCAACCTCAAACTGCGAACAACACAAACTGGTACGCAAATGTGTACAGTATTGAGGCTTGGTCGTAATCTATAAAATTATGAAAGCAAAAATTTACTATCGTTCAGACACTCTCGAAATCTATAAAATGATTTTCGCTAAAAGTCTAAAAGAATTGGAAGCCGTGAAAGATAAAGAAATCATGGAGAGATTTGCTCCAAAGGCTTTTGAAGTTGGTAAAGCAGATTATTCTCTTTGTGCTGTATATCTATTAGAGGATGAAGATGCTATTGCTGTGATGCAAAAAGGGTATGGATTCCGATTCACAAGTGAAGATTTGGAATGGGAAACATTCGAGCCAGATGCAATGAAAGAACAAAAAGAATTTCTTCATGAAAATACTAAAATACAGCTATATAGCCAGCTTGGTTCATTGGTGACAGCTCGTGATCTAATGGTTGAAGATCAAAGAGAAACGGAAAAAATCAATGCAATGATCAAAGAAGTTGAATCTAAAATAAAATCTATCTATGGCTAGAACAATAAATAAATTCGTTCTTCATCATACAGCTGGATCTTTGAATGATACAGCTGAATCAACAAGTCAAGCACATAAACGACGTAATTGGGGATCATCTCGCTCTCCTGTATATGCTCGACCATCATCACTTGGTTGGTATGCTCAATATCACTATTTCATCGATAAAGATGGAAAGCGTACTCAGTTTCGAAAACATGATGAGATTGGTTGGCACGCTGGAGTGTGGAGTGTGAACCAAAAGTCTATTGGTGTATGCCTTGCTGGTAATTTTGAACATGAAGTACCAACTGAAGCTCAACTGAATGAGCTTTCGAAACTAATGCATGAGCTGGAAGATCAATATCCGAAAGTTGATTGGTTATTCCATCGTGACATTAAAGCGACTGCTTGTTGTGGAAAATGGTGGACGAAAGATCGGCTACAAAAAACCTATGAAAGAATGATCAAAGTACCTAGCAACTCTGGATCTTCTACATGGTCAACCTCTCCCAAAACGATGACGGTTGTGTTAGAATTATATAAAGAATATAATAGTAAAGAGATCTATGCTTTGGGCGAAGATGGAATGTTTCACCATATTGCTGATGAAGCGACGTTCAAATTTTTGTTCAAGAACTTTAATCAACAATGGAATGAAGTACCTGATGGGTTTATTCCACGAGACAAGATTTCTTTCCCAATTGCAGGACAATACAATTAACAACTAACATTCAAATCTATGAATGACGAAGCAACAAAAGAAGCAACAATTCCTTTCGCTGAAGCGAAAGATGGAAAGCGGTTCGACGCTAATTCACCACAAGTCAAGGAATACATGGAAAAATATCCTGATGCTACCCTTGAGGTTGCTCTTGGATCTGTAGTGATGAACTACAACCGTGAAACACTTGGTGAAGATGGTGAAGAAAGACCTGAAGCCTCGCCTGAAGAAAGTTCCCTACAAGGTGAGGAGGGAACAGACCAACCTGTTCCAGATGATTCAGCAAGCGAAGCAGATCCAGAGGTAGGATCTGAAGATGCTGAGGATGGATCAGAAAGCGGTCAAGGTGAAGCGGAAGAAGCATCAGAGGGTGAAGATACTAAAGAAGCAGAAAAAGGCGAAGATGAGGATTCTCAAGCCTAAAAACTAATCTCTGTTATATGAGAGATATCTGGAACTTTTTACAACATACAGGAGGAGGACGAGCTCTAGTTCGTGGAATGAAAACATTTTTATTCACGTTCTGTTCTATGATCTTCATTTCTCTTGTTGTAAACAACTCTTTTGATGGAGTTGCATGGCTGGAAATACTTGGAACGTCTGGTTTAGCCTCTATGGGTATGTCGGCTGAAAAGTATCGTCGAGCTGTGAAAAATCAATAAAACATAAAAGGGCTCTTTTCGAGCCCTTTTTGTATAAATAGTATGTCTGAAGATAGTAATATAAAACATTTAGCTGGAATTCTCGCTGTGGTGGTCGTGTTGATCCTCATTGTGTTTGTTCCTGTAAAAGAAGCAAACCAACAACATGTTGGAGAGATGCAAGCTGTAGTTGAAGTTTCGGCTATTAAACAAGAACCAACACTAAAACAAGTCATTGCAGATTCAACCCTCGATTCGAGTGATGATGCGGTTCTTGAGGAGGTAGAGCCAGAGGAGGAACAAGATCAGGCAACAGATGGCGATGATCCTCTATTGCTGGGTATGACCCCTCGGCAATACCTCAAACATCGTACAAATGAGCTTGGATATTCACATCATTTACTAAATGCTATAATCACATGTGAAAGCCAATGGAGGATGGTACAGAACGAAGCAGGATCTTCAGCCTTTGGCTATTTTCAAATTTTAGATAAAACGGAAACTGATACCCCACAATTCCAACGAGGTCAAAGAAAATTTGATCCTTTTGTAAACATTGAAATGGGAATTTATTTATATTCTCGATACGGAACATCACCTTGGCTAGAGAGCAAACATTGCTGGGGATAAACAATACCCTATGTCACAAGAACATGCCCAAATGGTAAACAAATACGAGAGCTTTTTAGAAAGATCGCTTTTGCTTCAACAAGAGCAAAGAGATGTTTCAAAAGCTCTTTTGAAGAATGTACAAAAAATTTCTGATAACATGATCATTCACCAGCAAGAGCTTGCTGGGATTGTGAGAACCATTGATGACAATCATGGTATAATTAAAACAACAGCATTGGTCACGACTGATACAAACACAAAGGTTGTGACGATTCAGGAGAAATTATTGAAGTATCTGTTTTATTCTGTGCTCGCATTGCTGTTGGTAGTCGGAGGAATTTCTATCGCTCGTGTTATTGGTAGTCTTTTCGGACTTGATTTTTCCTAATATGAATATACTTTCACTCATCATTTTACTTTCGGCACTAAATACGATCATGGCATCAATGATTTCGTTTTTTTATTATATTGTTTTTAGACAATTACGAAGCCAGCATACATTGTCATTGCTATTTTTCTTCATTGCTGTTCTGGTGGTGAACGGACAAAGAACACATTGGTTTGTATCTCACTATTTCCAAATGCTTCCTATTCCAGCAAATACAGATTTCAGACAATCTCTATTTGTTGTATCCCTTGTATTTTGTTCACTATTTTTCCACCTATATGCAACGTGGAATTTTAGATCGATCAAACCAAAAAAGGTGAAAGAAATTATCACAGACCACTCCCCCACCAATGAATTACAAAAAACGACGCTAAAAGAGGGGTAATCACTAACTCCCTATAAACAAAGGGTAAAACCTCCCCCCTACCCCTCTTGTCTATTCTACTAAACAAGAAAACAGGCTGATATGCCTGTTTTTTGTTGGTACTTGTTGAATAGGGGAGTGGTGTTAGATATTGAGTGCTTCTTTCAGTCTTTTTGGACTAAAGCCGATCAATACGTCGTGATAATCATCTTGAATGATTCGGATCACAGGTACTCCCATTTGACCAGTTTCATCCACCATCTCTTGAGCTTTTTCTTTGTCTTTTGAAACATCGTATTCAACGAAATCAAATCCATGCTCTTCAAAGAATCGTTTTGCTGTTTTACATGATCCGCATGTTGGTGTTGAGAAAATTTCTATTGTCATAATTGTTTTGTAAATTGCTAGTCGTGAAGCGACGAGGGTTTAATCAACAATCGCCAGCCTCTAACCTTGTGAATGCAAGCAAGAATCTTTTTCAGAGATCGAGATGATTCTTTTTCGACGAATCACTCCCCTCGCATTTCTTTCCTCTCAGCTGATAGAAGTCAAATGGATACAAGGATTTTCAAATCATCGCTCATCGCTGGGTATGCATCCCACAGCACTTCATTTGCTAGATAGTAACAACAAATGGATGAACTCACGACGCTTCACTAACCACGAAAGTGTTGGTGTGGCTATTAGAATTATAAAAGAAAAAGCTCTCAATTGTACAGGAGAGAGCAGACCTGACCCCTTGCGAGGATTTACCAACCAACCCACCGATGAGCCAGCATCGGAGACTGTGAAGCGGATTAGGCTTCGTGAGATTCGATCACCACCTTTCTGGAGATGAGTTTTCCTCGATGCTCGTCGCAAGCACCGCCTTTACCCATCATGGACGTGTACTTCCCTGACTTGATCCCCTCGCTTCGATCAATGGAAATTTCCCAATGATCGAGACCGTACCAGCTTGTGAGGTTGCATCCCTCTTGGAGACAATGCATCACAATTGGAGGTCGTACCCCCTCTACTGGTTCGTGGTGATCTTCAGGCTCGTTTTGGTCGTAATACTCGCCTACCGTTCCCACCATTGAGGAACTCCTTTCGCTTGTTTTCAAATTCGATTTCTTCGTCCAGTCGCTTGTGGCAATCTGGGCAAAGACCATGAGATATTTCACCAGCTTGCTTGGCAATCATCTCAGATACAACAGGAGTAATGGATCTCCACTCCTGATCGACGTGGTTCGAATACACATCGTTTTTTCCCCAATATTGTTGATGCCATGCACAAAGAACGATCATATTCTCTCCTAGCTATAGTTATTCTATCATTTTTGTACCAAAAAATCGCCACAAGCAAGGGGCGATTTGATGGGCAGAAACGCAATAGAAGTGGAGGATATCTATACCTTTGCCGTTGAGAGCAAAAGGCACATGTATTATATCACCTCTCAAAAGTTATCAACAGTATGTGGATAAATTGTAACATGATTTTCTACTAGCGTATGTTATAATCATAATAATCAATCAAAACAAACTCCAGATTACTAAAATAGATAATGAACTTCGAATGTGGTAGCTCCAAGGCTATCGCCAGAGCAGAATGGAAACTGCTTGATTGGCTACCGCATTCGAAGTTTTTTATTTATAGAAGTATGCAAGGATGGATCAAATTACATCGTAAATTTCGAGAGAACCCTTTCTACAGTAATCCAAATGCAATTGCCATTTGGGTAGAGTGCATGTTTCGTGCTAGTCATGAGGATCGAACATTCTACTGGAAGCGAGAAAGAGTAACTCTCGACAAGGGAATGTTTTTGTTTGGATTTGAAGAATTAGGCAAAACTTTCAAGCTCTCAAGGGGTACAACACGTTTTTGGATTGATCAATTTGTTGTAGACGGTATGTTAGCCATCAAAAAAACGAACAAAGGTACTATAGGCACTATACAAAACTGGAATGAATATCAATCTGTAGCCAACACAGTAGCCAACGGAAAGCCAACAAAAAGCCAACGGAAAGCCACTAAGAAGAATGTAAAGAAAGTAAAGAAGAAGATATCTACTAACGTAGATATCTTGCCAGAGGAAAAAAAGGTTGAGATTTTTGATTTCAAAGAGAAGCTCCAAACAATGGCAACAGCTGAAGATTTTCGAATGTGGATCATTGCCCTCTACTGGGTGATGAAACGATTCAATTTTGAAAACAAACAACAATACAACTCAGCTTTGAAACGAGAGCTTCGACCAGCAAAAAATATTCAGGGATATAGCAAAGAAAGAATTCGTGAGGTCATGGAATGGTTGAATCTCAACGCAAAGGACTACAATTGGAAGCTGGAGACTGTGCACAAATTCATTGATGAAGATCTAAACAATTTAACAAGTAATCAAATAAACGTGATATGAAAAAATATTTTATCAGCATGATGAGTGGAAAGATCTACGAGGTTTCTCCAAAAACAACTCAGGGCTTGATCGGTAAAAAGGGCTTGCAATTTATTACTGAGCTTGATTGTGCAATCAACATCAGCTCGATTGAGGTAATTGAAAACGAAGAAAAATTCAAAGCAAACCAAAGGAGGACGGCAAAAGAGTTTCGGCTGAGGGATGGAACAAAGGTCGTGAAAAAGTTTGGAAGCTGGGTTGATCCAAGTAATCCAAATCTAATTATCGATCCATCATATTATCCAGAAATTGCTAAAGATGAGGTGATGACTGAATGGGAGTGGCAAGAAAAGCAAAAAACAAAGCAACTTGGGGAGGGGGGTAGCAAGGATCTATGAGTGAAGAAATAACAATCGAAGAAATTTATAAATTTTTTCCACCTTGCGGAAATAGTGGGCATCCAGAAAATTGTTACGATCAGCAAGCCATGATGCTTGTGAGAGTTCCACCTGATTTCATCAAATGCACAGCGAAACCAAAGCCGAAGCTCGAAAAATATCCATCGTATATCATCCAGTACAACGATGATCAACGGAAATATGCATGGGATTTTGTAACGCAAAATAATATCGGTCAACGAGGTGAAGCAGATGGAAATAAAGAAATGCAATATGCTGGAGTTCTTGCCGAAACAGTTCTCGCTGATTTACTTGGAGAGCCTAGACCTGAAGCAACTGGATTTGATAACGGAATCGATTTCATGATTGGACGGCACAAGATCGACCTGAAAACAATGCCTACAAACTGGTTTTGTCGACCTGAATACACAAACAACCTCATGGCTTCTCAGGTTCATTCGGAGAATTACCATAATGATATTTATTTGTTTTCATTGGTGAATAAAGATCAACAGGCTGTGGAATTCATTGGCTGGATCTACAAAAAATACGTCATTGAACAGATTGATGGGATAGAGTTTTTCAAGAAAGGAGATGCTAGACCTCAATCAAATGGGAACACTTGGCATTGCAAAACTGATATGTACGAGATCAAAAACAAGATACTGATGCCATTCGTCTCACCAGAGGAGTTCAAGAAGTCTCTGAGTATGCCGTAAATGTAAAATAAACATACCTGAGAATCGTCTCAGAGCTCCACGAGTACAAATACTCGTCTCAGAGCTATTCAACGCTCTCAGGTCAAAATAGAGGTGTATAGCAATTTGTATATCTATGTATAACACTTGACAAATAAAACAAAGTATGATATAGTATAGACATGATCAAATAGTGATCAAATAAATAATTAACTAAATAATCTATGAAACAAGCATCTTCTCAGGCTTTAACAGCCAGAGCCATCAAGAAAGAATTGAAAGCAAAATTTCCAAAATCAAAAATCTCTGTACGATCTGAATCGTTTTCGATGGGTGACGCTGTGAATGTTGAATACATTGGTCATGCAAGTTACGAAACAATCGACGCTCTTTTGAAAAAATATCAGTACGGTAAATTTGATTCCATGAATGATATCTACAACATGGATAATCAAATCGACCATCTTCCACAAGTGAAATATGTTTGTTTACAGGTCACTAAACCAGAAGAAGTTACTAATTTTTAACAATAATTCTATGGAGGAATGTATTATCTGTTCGAAAATGACTGAGCTAAAAGTTCGAATCAAATCGATCTTCGGCTTCTCTCATTTGCCTGTTTGTAGCTCTAGCTGTGAGCGAAAAGCAAACATGGAACTGAAACAAGAGAAAATTCTCGCCTAAACGCAAAAACCCCCACAATGGGGGTTTTTTGTTGTGGATAACTGCTCTTGTTATTATTATAATTATAATATACAATTGAATCAGTAAATAAATAAATAATTAACTAAAACAAATATGAAAAAACGATACGGATGGCGATTCTTCCAAGATAGGAAGCGAGCCAAATCCGAAATCGCATCGATTATCTCAGTAGTTGAGATTCATTCGATCAGATTTTGCGAAATTATTAACAGATAATCAAATGCCAGTTCCAGAAAACTATACGATGGTGAGCGTGTTCAAACAAACAAGAAAAGCAATCAAAAGGCTTGCTCTTGAGGAGGGGATTCCCATGATCAGGCTAATGCACAAACTTGTTTCAGAATACGTTCTCGATCAGCATGGTGAGGATATCGATTCATTCACAAGCTCGGACGATCTTGGGCTCGATGAATAAAACAAGCAATAAATAATTAACTAATTGAATCTATGTCATGGTACATGACCGAAAAGCAGAGGAATTATATTTCATGGAGGCTGGATGTGAGGCATACTCGTGATCTTCTCCCCGAACAACTTGAGCCTCACAGGGATATTACTGTGAACATGTCTTTCAACAACCTGATGAATTGGGTTGAGGAAAACATCAAAGGTGAAGATATCAAGAAGCTCTTCAAAATCATCGAGGATCTAGATGAAGCTGAGGACGATGATCCACAGCCAGTCCTCGACTTTTTAGAGAGCAAGGGTTATAATAAATATAATAACTAATTAACTAAATAAATAACGAAACAATATGACAAAAGCATTGCAAAAAGCAAAAAAGCCAGCATTGTGGAAAGATGAGAAACAACTAGCTGAGATCAAAAACATTTACGGAAAAGATCTATCAGTTGGTGAGTTTCAAGTGTTTTTACAAATTGGAATGGCAACAGGTTTGAATCCATTCCTAAAGGAAATTTGGGCGGTGAAATACGGTAATGCTCCAGCTCAGATTTTTATTGGTCGTGATGGTTACAGAAAAGTAGCTCAACAACATCCTGAATATGATTTTCATTTAGTTGATGCTGTATACGAAAAAGATACTTTTGATGTTGCCAATGCAGAGGTTTCTCATTCATACGACCTGAAAGAGCGTGGGGCTTTAATTGGTGCATATTGCCTTGTAAAACGAAAGAACTCCAGCAAAGGGGTTTTTAATTTTGTCGAATTCAAAGAATACTACCAAGGAAACAAAGATGAAGATGGCAAAGTGAAGCAAAGATACGATAAATACAAAAAAGAATATCAACCGATGAAACCTACTTTGTGGGATTCAAAGCCAGCGACCATGATCAAAAAAGTTGCTGAAGCTCAAACGCTTCGAATGGCATTTCAAGAAGTATTTGCTGGAACATACGACGAAAGCGAGCAATGGGAAAAAGAAACCATTCATCCTAAAGGAACGGCAACAGTTATGCCGAATAAAGACGCTAAATCAACTCCACCACCTCAACCAAATCCAGACGTGATTAAAGTGAACGAAGATGATCCAAGGTGGGCTGATGATGCAAAGAACATGCGAGAGTTGAATGCCCTGTTGAAACAGTTTGGAATGCCTCGTGATGCTTTCAAAAAAGCGTACAAAGTTGAAAGTACAAAAGATCTCACAAAAAAACAGATCGTGGCTTCAATCGTAATGATTCGGAAGAAGTTGGATGCAGGAGAAATGTGGACTGATCCGAACCTGAAAACTGTTGATGCTGAAGAAGCTCCAGAAGCTAAAAAGAAATAGTATGGATATTACAAAATGGCGTGATGCTCAACTCAGGCAAGAAATAGATGTTGTTAAAAATACTATTGATAGTTATGTTCGTACAAAAAAAACACAACCAGATTTGTCGAAAGAGTTGGATCTTGGATTGAGCAAAAAAAGGAAAAAGCTGGAAGAGCTTCAAGCTGAAGCTAAAAGGCGAAATCTACAAGAGCCTGAGTATAAATCATCGTATGCGAATTGGAGTGTCGAGTTGTGGGCTGATTGCCCTCATTGTAAAGATCCAGTTGCTTTACACGATCAATTTTCTGATCTTGATTATCCATTAGAGGTTGCTCAACAATATAGTTGGAATCTGGGTAATGCAGAAGATCTTGAAGACATCGTTTTTACTTGTGACAATTTTGGGTGCAAAGAAGAGTTTGTACTTTGTGAAGTTGAATACTAAATAACTAAATAAATTTATGATTTGTAAAGAATGCAAGAGAGATTTCCCTGAAGAATTAAATTCGCCAATGATTACAAGTGAGGGAACAAAATCAGGTCAATGCCCTATTTGTATGCTCATGGAGCGAAACAAGATTCTGGGAGTTTCAAAATACGAAACATTTACTGGGTCGATGGCATCAGAATTATTCATCGAGTGTTGCAAGCATTATGGGGCAAAAGGGATGTTGCTTGAGGATGAAAAAAATCTAATGTTGAAACATATCAAGGAAAAAGAAGCTGAAGAAGATTCAGAAAGCGAGTTTGTTGAAAACGCTCAGGTCGTTGAGAGAATTTCCGAAATTATCAAAAAGGAAGATTATCTTCAAGTAGGAGATTTCAAGGTTCTAAAGATCAATGATTGTGGTGAGGAAGATTGCGATTGCGGTTGGAATATCACAATCGGTCATCCAGACCAGAGAGAGGTTAGCAAATTTATTCATACCCTACAGAGCTTTGATGATGTTGTTCTAAACCAAGAAAAAGTGGAGATTATTCTCACTCATGTTGTTGAGGATTTGTACAACAGTTTCAAAGATAATTTTATTGATTACGATCAAAAAACACATCGATTGGGGCAATTCAAAGAGCAGGTGAAGATTCGTTTCTCTCAAGCATTAAACAAATTGGTATGATTATAATTTGTTCACCAAGAGCATCAGGAAAAACAACAAAACTGCTGAAGATAGCACAAGAGAATCGAAGCTATATTGTATGCAGAGACCGAAACGAAGTATCTCGTTTATGGGGCATGATCCTAGAAAGAGAAATTGATTTACCGATGCCGATCACAATGGATGAGCTCATTACAGGACAATTTCATCCAGCTGGTGTCAAAAGTATTGTTGTAGATAATGCTGAGGTGGTGATTGAGAAATTAGCAAGAGGGGCTCAAGTAAAAGCGATCAGTATTAACAAAGAATAATTTATGTCTATATTTGCAGAGGGTCATGAACAGTACGAGGCGATGATGGATGCTTTGAAAGGGTGTTCAGGTGAATCAAATAATGAAATTTACGATTTTCTTGAGAATACCCCAAAAACATCGCTAGTCGTTTTACTTGTTGATGAGCTTCACAGATTAGGCTTCGAAATATGTCGAAAGAAGTAAAAAAAACAGATGTGTTCAAGCAATATGCTGAACTTGATCAGAAGATCAAAGGGTTGAAAGATGAGCAAGCGAAAATCAAACCGAAATTGATGGAAGAATTAGAGACCGTAGAGGGTCAAAAACTCACCAACAATCTAGGAATGTTCACAATGTACGATCAGCCAACGTGGAAATATAGTGAAGAAACAACAGCATTGATGAACGTCGTGAAAGCAATTCAGGAAAAAGAAAAAGAAGATGGGGTTGCAACGCCGAAACCATCGATCCGAATCAAGTTTACAATCCCTAAATTGAAGTAATTACATGAGTATCAACAAGATCAAGAACCCAAGAGAGATTGCATTTGATGGTGATAGAATGAAAGTCACTATTGAAACGGCTAATGGGGAAATCATTTATCAAAATGAGGTATTTGCTACCATAATGCTGATGATTGAAGATGTGAAGCAGATAGATTATGAAACGACTGAGGTTGAAGCTACACGGCAATTTTTCATGTTTGGTAGACCAAGTTTGATAATGTATGCATTTGACCATATCCAGAGTGCATTGAAACGAATTGGCTCTGATCTTGCTGGGCTTTACAAAAGGGAAGAAGCTGAAATGAAAAAGAGAGGTTGCCAATCGCATCCAGCTAAAAATCAATATCGATGCGAGGAGTGCAAGAAAGAATTAGTGAATTTATTAAATAATCAACAGAAATAAAAATATGATAGATATCGAATATCCGCTTTGCTGTACTCAATGCAAAAAAACTCCAGAACATTCACTCTTGATGATTAAAGGCTTGTGCTTCGAGAATCAAGAGGGTGGGTTCAAGTGGCTCACTCAACAAAATGGAAGCCCATTGCTGATTTGTTCTGTGGAGTGTTTCTCTGAGTATGTTCAAGAAAAGTCGCCAGAAGAAACAAAAAAGTGGAATAATCAACGAATCGCATGAGAAAGACCTATTTCAAGCCAAAACGAAAAAACAAATATGGTGCTGTGAAGCAAACCTATAATGGATTTTCGTATGATTCCAAGTTTGAATCGGAATATGCAATGGAGTTGGATTGGCGATTGAAAGCAAAGGATATCAAGAGCTGGGAGCGTCAAAAAACAATTGAGCTGAGAGTGCATGATAAAAAGATCTGTACCTACAAAATCGACTTCATTATTCACCATCACGATGGAACAAAAGAGTATGTTGAATGCAAAGGTTTCGAGACAGCTGTTTGGCGATTGAAATGGAAACTGTTCATTGCAATCTTTGAAAAAGAGCATCCTGATATCAAAATTACGCTGGTCAAGTACACATGGACGAAAAAATAAAGTGTAGAGTTCTATGGAACATAGAAAAAAATGTAATGGCAAAAATTGCTATTCAAAAAAACTCGCACAAACGGTTCGGAACAGGAGGAAAAAGCAAGGTGCTCCATTGAGGATCTATCGATGCCCAAGATGTAATCTGTGGCATCTCACAAAACGATTATAATTAAATAACTATATGAAAAAAGAAGTAATTTGTACCCTATGCGGTCACGTTGGAATGCCAAAGAAGCTCACAAAAGGGAGCTTTGCTGTTGAGCTTTTGCTTTGGTTGTTCTTTGGGATAGGTATTTTATACAGCATTTGGAGGTTATCTACTCGTGAAATGGTATGTGCCTCTTGTTCGAGGATTCAAATCATTCCAGTTGATAGCCCAAGAGGGAAAGAGCTTTTATCTAAATAATTAAATAGGCAAAAAGTAATATGCATGAAGTAAAAAGCGACGAGAAAATAATTCAAGGATTCGAGGTTATGTTCAAGGGAATGGAATCTCGAAAAAAACGGAGAAAGGATGACTATAGATCTGAAGAGTTATCCCCAAGTGATCACCATAGATATTTTGCTGTATATCGAAAAGAGGGGCATCGAACGATGCGATTGCAACCACTAAACAAAGGTGAAAAAGGTAGACGTTATTCAAAACTATTCTTCAAAGTTGCTGATCCGCTTTGTAATTACCTGATGTTTTACAAGATTGATGCTGGTAGTGCAGAGATTACAGCCTTTGATCCAACTGTATGAGCAAAAAAAGAATTCACAATCTAAAAATCCAGCGACAGTATCTGGAAGCACTCGTCTCAGGAATCAAGAAGTGTGAACTGAGAATCAACGACAGGGATTACCAAAAAGGCGATATTCTTGCCTTTGATGAAGAGATCTTGTGGCAAGGTGAAAAAGAGATGCCATCTCAGGTTGTAGGTAAAAAGCTCCAATTTGAGGTCACTCATGTATTGTCGAAGTCAATGGAGTTGAGGGGGCTCACAGATAATCACGTCATTTTATCAGTAAAGAAGCTCTAGTATATGAAATTTTTGGATGTACTCATTAAATTTGCAGGATTCACTTTTCAATGGCTAATGGCTGGGATTATAATCGGAAGCATCTATTTCAGCTATTTAGACCATGATTACAAGGAATCAATAGCGTGGGGAATGGCTCTAGTGTTTTTCTTCGAATCTATTATCTACTACAAGGCTAAAAACAAAGCTCAACATCGGTGCTCTCTCCTAATGGGTGATCTTGAATACTTGGGGAAGCAAAAAAACCATAGTGTCAAAAAAAATCTGGATAACTAGATATTACAATTATAATAATCATTTGCTATAATAGAGATACCGTTAAACAAAATTTATGCAAAAAGAAATCACAATCAATTCCATCTAATCGGAGTACATGCAAGAGACTGACTGTTCCGACAAGTGTGTGAATAAAGTGTCACATTTTTCTCGGCTTCAGCTAGGATCTTTGTGATTATTATTTGCCGAACAGTCAATCTCTTTTATGAACAAAATGATTTTTACAGGTGAATTGATCGGAATACCAAAAACACGACCTGATCATTGGAAGCTGAAACGCTCAGGAGAGGATATTCTTCTTCAAAAGCATCAGATGTATAGCAAGTGGGCTTTCAACAACTACAACCGCCTCAGAAGCGATTACAAAGGATCTCAGGTTGATGAAGATGTTGAAGTCACAATTCATTTTGTGGTTCGAAACAAATCGAGCATTGATCACTTGCTTCCAGAGTTCTTTGCCATTTTAGAAAGGGTGTTTGTGAAGTCGAAGAAGCAGATTCGGCATTTACATACTAGCTATGAGGTTGTGAATCAGCCTGAAGATGGGCAAATGAAGCCGATTTCAGCTGAATTCATTATCACAAAGCTATGATGAAAACATGGTTCATTCAGAGCTTGCATATTTTTCCTGATGAATTTCTCGTAATGGTTGGATATTCACATGCTGAAGCTGTAAAGGTAATGAAAAGAATTGGGGTGAAGAAAGGGTTGATTGAATATGTTGAGCACTCGGATGGCATAAAAGCTACATTCGATCAATCAGCTGGTGGGTGTTTCGGATACGATGGTGCTCGAATGTTGTGGCTCAGGGATTGGGAGGCTAACTCGATTACTCATTACAGCCGTTTAGTGCATGAAACATCTCATTTGGTCGATTTCATTCTCATTGAGGGAAGAAACATGGCTGGAGAAACGGAGGGGCTCGCCTATGCTCAGGACTATATGTTCACTCAGTTGGTTACAAAATTAAACAAGCAATATGAAAGCAAAAAAACTAGGAAGCGACAAAAAGGAGTTATCAGTAAAGGAAAAACTAAAACAACAAGGAAGAGAAGAGGTAATTCTAATACCTCGTCACGACGTAAAAAGTAGAGAGGTTGAATCAACTGAAGATATTGCCAGAGTGATTGAAGATGGGATGAAAATGGTGGATCAACTTCGGAGACCTGTTGGAAGATGGCAATCAGGATATGCATTAGCTCACTCTCAGATTACGAAAAAAGATCCATTGCGATTTTTCGTAACAACAAAAGGGGATGCAATTATCAATCCAAAGATCACTTGGAAGCCTCATGAAAATCAAGCAGAACCTCACAATGAGGGGTGTTATACATTCCACTCGCTGGAGGATCGAACTGTTTATGTTCCTCGGTTTGAAAAGATCAAAGCTGAATGGTACGAGTTGATGGAAGATGGCAAGGTTTCGCCAAAGGTCACGGCTGAGTTGAGAGGTATGCAAGCGAAAGTGTTTCAGCATGAGATCGATCACATGGATGGGATTTATATTTACGACAAACAAACAACGAGTGCCCCAAAGCTAGGAAAAAACGGTAAATTCAAACGATAATATGACTGATTTTATTACATTTCTATTACATTTATTTTACGGATTCCTCTGGTTATTTGGGATCGGTGTGATTGTTTCTTGGTTCGGTTATGTCTGGGAATTAGGGAAGAACAGGGCAACGAAGCACAAGAAGCTCTGTGATCTTTGCTTTCGTGATATTGGTCGATGGAACGAAGAGGTGAAGCGACAAGAGGCAAAGGGGTTCTCAGAGGAGGCAATTCAAAAAGGTGTTGAAAAAACAAGAAAATAAATATGTTCAATAAATTACGAAGAAGATTCTATCTCAAAATCCGAAAAGTAGATCGAAAGTTCGATAAACCATTTCGTTTTGATCGAGATAATTACATCACAGGGCATAAAGGTTTTGATATCTACCTGTATTCGTTTCATTTATCATTCATTTACAAGTTTCTATGAAAGCACGAAAAAAGCCAGTAGTCGTTGATTACTTCCCTTGTGAGCTGATGTACATGGATGATATTTTGCAATGGTCAACAAAAGAAAGACCAATTCGAATTGTTGGAGATAACACAAAACCAAAAGGCAAACAATGTTATGCTGAAATCACTACTCTTGAGGGGGTGATGAGAGCCACAGAAGAAGATGTGATCATCAAGGGCGTGAATGGAGAATGCTACCCTTGCAAAGTTGATATTTTCCTAAAAACATACGAAGTAATAACGGAATCAGAATAAATATGAATACTACAAGCACATTGTCAAACAAAGCTCCTGAGCCAGAAATGACACTCTCTGATTTGAATCATTTGTTTTCAAAAATGAACCCGAAAAAGATGAGAGATAAAATTGTTCTTTGCAAAGAGCATTTGGAGAGCGTGAGTAAATCAGTAGAAAAAAACCTCAATGAATTGCCAGCAGGTGTTGGAATTGTTGGAGGAATTAGAGTGATTGAGGATCTGAAAAAGTTCTGTGATGTTTGTAATAAAAATTTATAAATTATGTCTACATATACCAAGAGAGTGAAGCATCCAATAACTGAAAAATGGGAAGAAGCTGTTTTTGTTGATGATATGTTTGGATCTCACAATTACGGCGTGAAATTTCCTGATGGATCAATATTCGATTTGCGAGATTTTCCAGAGCTTGAAACTCAGACTGATGCAGAACCTCACATCGAGAAAGTAATTTCAGAATTATTCGACAAAAAGGAGGTTTGTGTTTTTACTCTTGGAGGAGAGATAAACAAGTTTGTGAGTATTTCTTCTTTACGTCGTTCATTACAAAGGCTTGCTGATTTAATTGAAAAAAAATAGCTATGGGGTGGAGCATTGGATTTGATAGCAATTGGAATAGAGATATCGGATACGGTGTGCCAGCCGAATGCGATCATTCTCGTTGTAAAAAACAGATTGATCGAGGATTGCCGTATGTTTGCGGAAGCGAGCCCTATGGAGGAGAATATGGGTGCGGTTTATATTTCTGTTCACAGCATTTGATCTATTGCCAGCCTAGAGGATCAGATAATGCTATTTCTCGATGTACCAAGTGTTTTGCATATAAAGAACCGTTCAAGCCGAAGCCTGATGTTCGTGAATGGCTTGAGTGGAAACTGAAAGATGAATCATGGAACAAGTGGAGAGAAGCTAATCCAGAAGAAGTTGAAAAAATTAAAGAACAATTATGCCAGAATCAATCAAATTAAATTGCATGGAGTGTGGAGAGATCGAAGTAGATTATCATTTTGAAAGGGATGATGGTCAGTATATCCTTGCTCCTATTGGGTTGTTTCCAGAAAAGCAGAATGTCATTGATCTTTACGAGGGAATGACTGAAGAAAATATTGAAAACTTTGATCTTTATCAAATGAAAGCCGTTGGAGTATCTCATTTGAGCTATGATGATGACGGCAAGGAAGAAGCGGACAAACATATTCTTGGTTCGTTTCAGGCGTGGTTTTTAGAAGTAAAGGGTTAAAATATGGCAAAAGAAATACGTTGCGATGAGTGTGGAGTAGAAGCCCCACCAATGGTCGAGCTTGCAGAAAAAGGTTGGTTTGCAAGTCTGAAGAAAAGTGTATCTGGGATTCCTCTGGATCTTCTTTGCCCTAAATGTAAATTTTTATGAAAGAGATAATTATCGCATTTGATATCGATGGAACAATCCTCAACAACGAGGGGATTCCACCAGATACCCCAATTCATCAACGACCTGAAAGCACGGTGAATCTTGAGATCATCATGTTATTGCAGATTTTCTCGAAGAGCATGAAAAATACCAAGGTCATTGTTTGGTCAGGAGGAGGAAAAGAATATGCAGAAAAGATTGTTCGACGCTATGGGTTGGAGAAGTACGTTTACCGTTGCTATACAAAACAAGATTACGACGAATCAGTTGATGGAAAGGTAGATATCGCATTCGATGATATCCATTCATTCAACCTCGCTGAAAAAAATCTAATTGTTAGAATGAAGTAATTATGAGTAATTTACCAAGAGAAAAATATCCAATTTGCCCTGATTGTGGGGAGCAAAGAGTTGCAGGAGCAAGCATGACTTCAAGTGGTCGGCGAAGTATTTATTGCACAAATGCAGATTGTAATTACGAAGTGCCGTTTGAATCATTAACCACTCCAGTTCCAAAAAGCGTATGAGCAAGAATAAAATCGAAGTGGTTTGCGAAACAGCTTTACCAGAGGATCAAGAGATCTATACTCTCGAATTTGTACTGGATGGCAAAAAGCAGATGCATCATTTTCTAACATTGGAGGAATTAACAAAATTTTATGAGCGACAAAAACAAGCAATCACTCACTACAGGAATGGCTGAAAAGGTAAATGAGCTTCAGAAAATGGGGAGGTTATTTATAGTTTCAGATAAAAATCACTTGAAATTTGTTGATGTATCAAGTGAGATAGAGGCTTTACTGGTTTCAGCGATGGAAGCATCAAGCGATGCTGTTTGGGAAGAGCTTGCTGGGGTTCATGAGTTGCCGAAATGTTGTGTTTGCAAGAAGTATGGAGCTTCTGATGACGATTTCTATTGTTGTGAGAGATGCGATGATCTTCACCATGAGGCTTGTGCTGGTGCTGGTTCAGGAGGAACAGGAGAATATCCTCATGAAGATGCCTACTCTGTTTGTAAAAATTGCATAGAAGAAGCTCAAAAAGCGTACGACAAACAACTGAAAGCTAATCAAAAGAATTTATGAAAAAAAGAATAGTTTTTTGGAGGGTAGGTGAAGATCGTTTCTATATCAATGGGATTATATTTGAGTTCGCCAAAAGGAAAGCATTCGGCTTTATGGTTGATCTTGATACGAATGAGCAGGAAATTGTTTTTTCCATTGGTTGGTTGTTTGGGTTGTTGTATATCAGCATCCCTTTTCGTTTTGGACGGCTTTCAAAGTTCATCGATGGAAAGAATTTCGCTGAGTGGGGTAGAGAGATAGGATTTATGGTCACAAATTCGTATGCAGAATATTCGCTTTATTGGTATTCTGATTGCAACAGACCCTCTTCATGGAGATCTGGATACTTTTTTTTTGATTAGAAAATATGAAAATTCAAATGATTAAAGTCGGTGAAATCGAGCCGTACACAAAGAATGCAAAGAAGCATACGAAATCACAGATTGCAAAAGTAAAAGAGAGCATCAAGAGGTTTGGTATTCGCCAGCCTCTTGTTGTTGATAAAGAAATGAACCTTGTTGTTGGTCATGCTCGTTTAGAAGCCTGTAAACGCCTCAAATTGAAGCAAGTGCCTTGTGTAGTAGCAGATGACCTCTCGGACGGCGAAATCATCGCCTACAGGCTTGCAGACAACAAATTGAACGAATCTGAGTGGGATATGGATCTTGTTCACGATGAATTATCTGGATTAGACGATGATCTCATCGATTTGACTGGATTTACTCTCGAAAAACTTCTCGAAGAGCCTGATCCTCTTTCGGAAGAAGAAGATGCTGAACCACAGAAAGGAGAATGCCCCAATTGTTCAGTAGAGTTGTATATTCTCAAGAGTGGAGAGTTGAGAGCTATTGAGGATTAGTTGTGTTATAATAAATATAAAGATGAAAAACACGACTGGATAATTAGCATTTATAATATGTCTGTACAGGGAAATAAAAATGGAAACGGCAAAGGACGAAAGTCGGCTCTCAAAGAACATGATGAGGCTGAGTTTTTGATGGATATTTGGGAGGGAAAGATTAAATACAAAGATCTTCAGAAGCTCATCAAGCAAAAGAAGCATGGAGCGAAACATATCTTTGCGTACAAGTGTTTGCAGGGTAATATGGTTGCAATCAAGAATCTCACGAATAAATTATTTGCAAATAAAAGTAGCATGGCGCTTGGTTTTAACGACAAAACGGTTCGACCTGATCCAAATGCCCTTTCTGCTAAAGAGCGTCGAGAAATTGAGCGTGTAATGACATTAGTAATCCCAATTTACGATGCAAAGAAAGACAACTCCAAACATAAAAAAGGGTGAGATGACTTGGGAGGTGATACTTTCAAATAGGGAGTATCGTGTTGAAGCAGGACGGCAAAGTTTATTGAATTTCATCATCATCTATCTATCAGATTTTGTTCGATATCCGTTTGCCCCATTTCATACTGATTTAGAAGCTGATCTCTACGATGATGCACAAAAGCGTGTCGCTTGTTTGATGTTTCGTGAATCAGCCAAAACCTTTTTTGTTTCTTTGGCGTATGCACTCTGGTGCATCTGCTACAACAAGCGAAACTTCATTCTTTTTGGATCTGATGACCAGAACGCCTCAACGTCTATCATGGCGAATCTGGTGAGACAATTGCAGGATAATGAATTGATCACCAATGATTTTGGTGTTCTTTATTTTGAAAAAACAGGTGGATATTCATCAAGCAAGAAGAAGTCTGTAAAAGATTTCATCACAGCAAATGATGTGAGGTGTATGGCTCGTGGTGTAGGGCAAAAGGTTCGTGGTTATACTCACAATCGCCATAGACCTGATCTGTTCATTGGAGATGACCTTGAGGGTTCGAAGTCCGTGACAACCAAGGAAATGCGAGATAAAGCAGATCTCTGGTTGCATTCTGAGGTATTACCAGCCTTGAATCAGGTTCGAGGAAAAGCTGTGATCTCTGGAAATATGCTTCATCGTGATTGTTTGATGGCTCGATTAGAAGCAAAGAGCGATGTTTGGAAGATGCACAAAGTGTCTTTGGTCAATGATGATGGTGTTATTGCATGGGGTTCTCGGTTCGTGAATACAGAAGCCGAAGCTATTGAGCTAAATAAAACATTGCCTTTGGATATGCAGGTGATATCGATTGACGAGGTTCGACGTGATAAAGGTTCTCACATTTTCAACCAAGAATATCTTCTCAGACCTCTCTCTGATGAGGATCAGATCATATTCCCTGATCATTTGAAATGGTATGATGAAGATATCAATTTCCTTGATCGCCATCGCTATAGGGTAGTAATGGCTGTAGATCCAGCGATCTCTTTGAAAGATAAAGCCGATTTCTCAGCATGTTCAGTATGGGCTCTCGAAAAGAAAACGAATAAATTGTTTTGTTTGGATTTTTTCAATGAAAAGCTCTCATTTCAGCAACTCAAGGAGCGGATCTATCGAATGTACCAATACTATCAACCAGAGGGGTGTATTGTGGAATCTGTACAGGCTCAAGAGTGGCTCGTTCAGGATTTACGAGATGATTATCAAATGATTGTTTACTCGATGAAGCGGAAAGCAGATAAACGCTCTCGGCTTGTATCGATCTCTCACATTTTTGAACAAGAGCGTGTACACTTCAGAAGAAACCAGCAAAAGATCATCGATCAGATTATTGATTTCGGTATTGCAAATCATGACGATCTTGTTGATACTGTGATTGATTCGATTCAAGAGTTGATCTCTACAAAGAAAACTCGTGTATTCAAAAACAAAGGCGTGCTATAATAAAAACATTCAAATCTATTATCTATGCCAGACACTAAAAAACAATTTCCAGAGCCCAAAGAAAGACTGAGATTGATTCAGTTGAAAAGATGGGAAGATCTTTACGATGGAGAGCACTATAAAATTTTTGGAATCAAAGACTATTTTGTCGATGGTTCATCACAAGAAAAGAAGCTCTATATCGCTTTGAATCTACCAGCATTGATTTCAGAGTATTTTGCTGATCTTGTTGTTGGTGAGGGGGTTAAATATCAGGTTGAAGATGAAGAAACTCAAGAGGCAATTGAAGAGATTGTTGATGAAAACAACTTGAACGTCACAGTCTATGAAATGGCTATTTCACAGTCGGTTTTCGGTTTCACGACAGGAAGAGCGATTGAAGATGATGATGAAACTGTTTTGATTGAGCAAGTTCCAGTCGATCAGTATTTCCCTAAATTTACAGGTTCGATCTCTCCAAAACGAAATGAGGTGACGCTTGTCTCATATCTCTCGTTACAAAACCCAAATGGCAAAGAAAAGCCGTATTTATATAAACAAATCTATGAGCTCAAAAACGGTGATGCTACCGTAAAACATGAGCTTTGGGAGTTGAACAAAGAACAAAATGAAGTGCTGAAACAGGTTTCTATCAAGCTCTATGATCAATCTTTGAGCTCTGATCCTGTATCACTCAATCTGGATCTATTGCCAGTTGTTCAATGTAATAATATTTCAAAACCATCACAGGTATATGGTAAATCAGATTACAAAGATATCGAGGGGCTTCTACAAGAAATCAATGATCGTGCCACTCAAATTTCAGTTCAGTTGATTAAACACATGAACGCTCGAATGGCTGTGCCTCGTGGAACGCTTGATGATAAAGGTGAATTGAGAGCACATGAAGCCGATCTCTTTGAGGTTGGTGAGGGTGAATCAGAGCCTAAATACATTACAAATGAAAACCCACAAATCGAGAATGGATTCAAACAACTCGACAAACTTTTGATGATGGTTTCAGCTATCACAAAGATGCCCCCTGAAGCTCTTGGGCTTGAAACAAAGGGTGGTGTTGAAAAAGTTGAAACAATGCGTACTCGTCTATTCAATACTGTTCGAAAGGTGAATCGAAAGCGGATCTACATGGAAAAGGAGTTGAAACAATTGATGAAGATTGCCCTGTTGATCAAGGGTATTGATAAAGAAAAGATCAGTAAAATCAAGATCGTTTGGGATAAAGTGCTCCCTACTGATCCGAACTTGGTTACAACAAACCTTGTCTCTCAGGTTGCTGGTGGAATTAAATCTCGAAAGAAAGCTGTAAAAGAATTACAAAACATCCACGATGAGGATCTTGAAACAGAATTAGACGATATCGAGAAAGATAGTGCATTAACACTTCCTCAATTCTCAAATGTTCCTAGAGTGAATAATTTGGATGAGGTTCTATAGTTTATGTTGAAAAGAGAAACTCAAAACACATTCAAGCAGGTATCTAAACCAAAAGGATCTTTTAGTGCCCTGAAACAAAAAGCTCCAGAGGTCACAAAAACCACTCTAAAAAGGTGGATTCCTCTGTTTTTTATATTCGATGTGGCTGTAGCTGTTTTCATTTTCTCTTGTGTTTTTGCTATACGACTTGCCATTCGACTGATCTAAAAATATGCCAAGAGATGAAATAGTAAACATACTCGCCGATGAAGCCGTTGCGAGGATCAATACTGTGATCGAAGATACTGATAAAAAAGTCACGGCTGTTTTATCGGTCACTCTTTCTGAAAAACTCAATCCAAGAAGAAAAAATCAAGCCATGAGACAAATTGGCTTTATTTTGGATGATGCAAATAATCGGATAAATGATGAGCTTCTGATAGTTATCCCCAAGAGCTACAAGAAAGGATTCGTTGATGCAAACAAAGCGGTGGCAAAGGGAACTGATATCATTTCAGATGAAACTCGTGAAGCATTGATGCGAGATATTCAGCATGAGATCCTTTCATCTACAGAGCTCAATGCTCAGTATTCCGAATTTCCTCGTGAGATGCTATTCAAGGGCGATGGAGACAATCTAACGGCAAAACTATCAGATACTTTCTCAGAGAACCGTATAGACGATCTGAAGCGTAAATTGAATGCATGGCAAGCTGGTGCTGGTGACGAATTGGTGAAGAAGATCGATCCAAATAGTGTTTCATTCAAAGAATTGCGAGAATCGGCTGATGAGATCATCTCAAAGCGATTATCTACTGATTCAAAGGCGGTCAAGGATCTTGCTGGTGAATTACTTGCTCGAAAGGATGTTTCAGAAACCCATGTGACCATTGTAAATTCATTATTATCTGATGCTTCAGCAGATTTCGGTTCAGGGCTTGAGGGGGTACGAAAAACAGCTGGGCAATTGCTTTCAAAGACGGCATCAGAACAGATTCGATTGAAATTAGCTGAGGGGATTCTGGACGGTAAAAGTATTAGAAATATTCAAAAGGATCTGCTTGCTGAGTTTCAAAATCAAGGATTAAATTCATTTTTAACAAAGAATGGTCGAAGAATCAGCTTGAAATCATATTCAGAGATGTTGACGAGAACACATGTAATTCGTACAGCAAATGAGGCTACACTTGCTCGTGGTTCAGAGCTTGGTCATACGATCTATGAGATGTCTGTTCATGGTGCTGAGGATAGTGCATGTGCAAATGCTGAATCTCAGAGATTTTTTGATACAACTGGAAAGAAGTTTCCTGTTCCACCATCGATGCCAATTCATCCAAATTGCCGTCACAAATTGTTCTTGAGACCAGACTTGACCGAAATATAGTTGTGTTGCAAAAAAAACATGTTATAATAATAATGTGTAAACCTAATGACAAGGAACAAACCTTGTAAAAAAATAGGGAGTTACATTTACTCGTAAAAAATGGGATATGCCAAAAAATGGTGATGGTCACGAATCAGACCCCAAAAAAGATTCTCCTGATGGAAAACAGGAAAAACAACCAGACAAAGATGGTGCTGAAAAAAAGACTGAGGATGGAAAGAAATCAGAGGACGGTAAAAAGTCCGATGATGGGAAGAAATCTGATGATGGTAAAGACGATGAAAAAGTTCCACTTTCTCGTTTGAATGAGCAAACTGCTCGTGCTAAAAAAGCCGAAGAAGAGCTTGCTGAGTACAAACGTAAAGAGAAAGAAGCTGAAGACGCTAAACTTCAAGAGGATGGGAAATACGATGAAATCATTTCTAAAAAGAATGAAGAAATCGCCGATCTTCAGAAGAAAGCCGAACTCGTCGATGAAGCCAATGCAACTATTGAGAGTCATCTCGAAAGTGTAATGGAAGAAGTACCTGAAGAAAAACGATCTTTGATTCCAGCTTCATATACGCCTAGCCAAAAACTTGCGTATATCAATGCAAATAAAGAATTACTGGTCGGAAAAGCAGGTAAACCATCAGGCGGTGGCAAACAACCGAAGAACGAAAACGCTCCTGAAAATGATGAACTCGATACGATTAAAAACCGTATTGCGGAACTCAGAAAGAAGCGTACTGAGGATGGATACCTCTCGCCAATGGAACAATCAGAAGTATCATCTTTGACTATCAAGCGAGATAAACTTCTTGCTGACAAATAATTTACTTTGTTAATAGTCAAAAGTTATGCCAACTACAACTGTAGGAAAATTTGCAACATACGATTCAAGTTTTCTTGACGAAAAAGTGATTGACTTGGCGATGCTTGTTGAACCTCGAATCACTACAACTTGGGATTTAATTCCTGAAATTGAAGCGAAATCTGAGGGTGAAATGAGTACGAAAGTCAAATGGTACGACGCTCAACCTAACTCATTAGAGGGGGCTGTTCGTGCAACTGGGTGGAACAACTCAGATCTAACAGGATTGCCAATCGATGATGCTCTTGCCTCTGTGGTAAACATTGGTGATATCATCGAAGTGGGAACAGAACAACTGATTGTATCAGCTGTGGTTCGTACTGGTGGTTCTGCCACAATTAGTGTGCTTGCTCGTGGGCATGGTTCTACATCTCCAGCAACTCACTCAGCTTCAGACCCTATTTACATTATCGGTAATGCGAATGTAGAGGGTACTGTTGACGGATCTTCAATCATTGAAGATAACGTACTTCGACAAAACTACTTCCAATTGATTGAAGAAGTTGTTGAAGTAACAAAGACTGGTAAAAATCAGTCATACGAGGACGTGCAAAGCAAGCTCAATGAGATGCGTGTTCGTGCCCTTTCTCGTGCTTTGCGAAAAATGAACATGACAGCTTTGTTTGGAGTTGCTGATGCTGGTTCAGCTTCTGCTCCTCGAACATGTGCTGGTATCCGTGAATTCCTTTCTGGGAACTCAGACGCTATCAACACAAACTGTTCTGGTACATTTACAGAGCCATTGTTAAAAACAACATTGCTCGAAATCGCAAAACGTGGTGGTACGCCAAACTTGATCCTTTGTTCTCCTGAACAAAAGAATGTGATCAACGGATTCAACACAACCAACACTCGATATGCTCGAGAAGAAAAGGTTGCTGGAAACCTTGTAGATTTCTACGAGGGTGAAGGAGTTGGACGATTGGCGGTTGTATCAGATCCTCTTCTTCGAGATGCATTCGGTGAAATGTACATCTTGAACACAAACAAGATGGGGAAGATGTGGTTTCCAGATGATGCGATGCGATTTGCTGAAGAACCAGCGAACAGTCGTACAATCAAAGAAACATTGCAAGGTCAATTCACTTTGAAATTCAAAGATACAGAAACTGATTTTGCTCGTCTCTACAACACATAATCAATTTAGTATTGGGGGGCTTTGTGCCCCCCTTTGCTTGTTAAATTTATTGATATTATGATCAAATATAAAGTAAACTGTACTGCTTTGAGTGCCCCAAGATCTGGGGTTGTTCTTCAAAAAGGCGTGGTTACAGTTGATGAAAAGAAGAAACCAACTCTTGCTGGAGAGCTTGCTGAGTTATCAGAGAAATATCCAAAAGATATTGAAGAATATACTGGTGATGAAGAGGGTACTGAAGCAGAGCAAAAAGCTGGGAAAAAGCGTAACAATGACAAATCAGAAGATAAATCTGATGATGAGCCTAAAAATGGTTCTGATGAAGATAAATCTGATGAAGAAGATGTTGATGCTGATGCTGATGCTGAAAAAGAAGCCAAGAAAGCCGAAAAGAAAGCCAAGAAAGAAGCTGAAAAAAAGGCTAAAGAAGATGCTAAAAAAGAATCGGCTGGAAAAAGTCGATCTGATGTATAAACACTATGAATGACGCTGAAAAAAACAAGCCAAAGCGTGTTGCTTCAGCAGGTGGAGCTCCTCTCCATTTTGTTGGTGATGCTGGTGTATCTCCAGCAGATGTTTCGCTGGTAGATGATTCAAGTGAAATCATTACATCAACAGCTGTATATGTTTGTAATAAACATGCATCCCAATACTTGGATTTCTCGTTTGATGGTGGTACAGACTACTTTCGACTTGAAGCTGGTCAAGCGATGCGATTCGATGTTCAAACATCTACGGTCAAGGTTCTTGGTGAGGGTGCATCAACTAGCTATGGACTACTTGTTACGCACTAAAAAAGGATCTCAAAGCAACATATAGACGAGGATCGATCATTGAGATCTGATCCTTGTTTGCTTTTATAGGCATGACGCTCTCAATCGTGGTAAAATATAATCACTATGTATATACAAAATGAAACAATTACAGGAGATGGGGCTTTAACAGAATTTGCTCTTGCAAACAATTTCAAGGCTGGTTCTATTTTAATTACCTACAACGGAAAACTTTTTTACGAATTCAAAGAAAAATCAGGAGGATCAGATGATGACACTCTTGTTTTCGATTTCGCTCCAGAAGCCACAGATTCGATCCTAGTGAGCTATTACACTCGAAATGAGCCAAATGTATTAAACGCCACTCGATACGCTACTGTGAGGCAAATCAAAGCTCTCAGCCGTGTATCAGCTCTTGTTTCAGCAACCGATGATGTTGTTGAAAAGTTGATCAGAGAAACAGAGAAATATATTGATGCTCTTTGTGTTGGATGGGAACGATATTATGTCGTTGCTGGGAGCACGAACCAAAAAGGTCAAATTCACATATTCCCTCGAATGGCTGATGATGTTGAATATAGTGAATCAAACTCTACAGGATATCCACCAATTCCCTCTCAGATCACTCAGGCTTGCTTGTATGGTGTGGAAAACTTGTTCTTGATGGGTGATCCAAGTGAAGCTGATCTCGGTGAAGAAACGATTGAATCTGAGAAGCTCGGTGATTATTCATACAAGAAAACAAGTAAATCAACTGCTTCTGATGCTGTGATGATGGCTCGCAATATGCTTGGAAATAGATCAGTTGCATTGTTACGAGGGTTCACAAAAAATACAGGTCAAATGACCGTTGGTTCTAATCGTGTAGATAGACCAGAATCATTCCTCAATTCTCGGAAGCGATTTCAGCGTAAACAATAATTTTTATGGGTTTTTCAGCATTACTCAAACAAACAGCTGTGGTGCAAAGGCATACGCTAACGCAAAACAGTTTAGGTGAGAAAGTGAAGTCATGGGCTGTAGTTTATGCTTCGATGCCAGTTCGTGTTCAACCGAAATCGTATTCAGAAAAGCAAAATCTGGGAGCTGATTATGTTCTCGCTCCATATACGATTTTTGCAGAAAATGAATATGCGATACTTGATAATGATCGTATTGTTGTTGGATCTGTAAATTATGAAGTCATTAAAGCTCAGAAAGATAGCTCGGAACATCATTGGGAGCTGAAATGTAAAACTTTTGATAACTAGAACGATATGCCAGTAAAAAAAACATTCCTCGACGATGAAGTTTTCACGAAAATGCAACGTGCCGTCATTCAAGGGATGTTGGATGTTGGAGAGTTATTTGCAACAAATGTTGGTAAAAATACCCCTGTTCTAACTGGTCGGCTCAGATCGTCTATAGAGCCCTCTGGTGAGGTTCAGATCAAGAATGGGCGTGTATACTCAACATCGGTGCAAAGCGACGTGGAGTATGCGAAATTCGTCGAATTTGGTACATCAAAAATGCAACCAAGAGCCATGTTTAGAAAGGGAGCAGATGAAACAGTTCCGAAGATTCCTGAACTCATTAAACGCCGAACAAAAAACGTATGATCGATTCAGCCATTTATAATGCATTAAAGGACGATGCTCAGATCGCTACAAAGGTAGCTGATGGGAGTGATTTTCATATTTATCCTCTGGAGATTCCTGATGGGGCTTTAACTTCAGCGACTGAGGGATCTCGATATTTTATTGTGTACCAACTGATCAGCGAAATAAATCGCCAAGATGTTGATCTTCGTTTACCGTTGTATCAGATCACAGTAATTGCAGATCGGTACACTAACGCAATTGCTCTAAAAGATGATATAATCAGGGTACTGGAACGATTCAAAGGAAACCTCGGAAGTCAGCAGGATGTAATGAATGCTCACCAAGAGGGAATGACTTCGATCAAAGATCCAGAAACAGATTACTATCACATCCCACTCAGTTTTCGATTCAAATATCTGGGTGACAATGTATAATGGATTTAGTCATTAGTGTGGAGCAATCCACGAGGTTTACACGCCTAATAATTGACATAATCACTTGTTATGCCACAGACAACTATTCAAAAGTCTGAAGCTATCAAGTTCGGATCAACACTTCTTGAGGTTGGTGATTCATTCTCTGCTCTAACAAATTTAGGGGCTATCAGAGACATGGTTTTCAATTCAAAAGTTGAAAACATCGAAATCAATTTCGATAATACAGCTTCAATCAAGAGGTTCAAGGACGGTCAAAAAGCGAGTTTCACTTGTCTTTTGGCTGAGGTAGATATGACTACCTTTTCCATTATTGATGCAGGACTTGTTGTTCAGACTACGGTTGCAGGTTCTCTTGTTTCAGGTGCTACTCAAGTAGTCGCTTCTGGTGCATGGGGATATGACAATCCAATCGTGGTTGCAAACCAAAACGGAGATGGATCATTATTGACCATCAATTCTGTGACTGGTGCAACCGATGGTGCTCTTGTAGAGGGTACAGATTATTTTGTCGGACAAGATGCTCTGGGTAGAACAGTCGTAACTATCATTGATAGTGCTACTGTTACAACTCCATCACAGAACATGACGATTGATTACGATTACACTCCTAATGCTAGTAAAAAGCTCACATTCAATGACTTTGGTTCAAAGACTTTGAAAGTGGCTCGGATTACTAACACGGATGAAAATGGTGATCAATTCATTATCGATCTAACGTCGGTAACAAACATCACTCCAATTTCTATGCCTTTCTTGGCTGATGATGCGGATGATGTGATGACAGTAGAGGTTGAACTTGAGGGATTAGTTTCTTCAATTACAGACGAACAGTCTACTGTATAAAAGCAATTTCTTGGGGGTAGTAATGGCTACCCCCCCTATAAATCTATATCTATGACAAACGAACAAAACGCAATGACCTTTCTCGATTTAGATGCATACGAGGAGGTGAAAAGAGAAGTGAAAGTTGGTGGAAAAACCTATAAAGTAGGGAGAATTTCCTTGCAAACAATGGTACGGCTTGAGGAGGCTAGAAAGGCTATGTCTAAAACGTATTATTACGAAAAAGACAAAACTGGGAAAAAGAAAAAGAAGATGAAATCACAAACGCAACGTATCGATGAATACGTTCAACTCGTGTACATCATTCTTTCTCAGGATAATGAAGATTTTGATAAAAAAGTTTTGATGTCGCTCTCAATGGATACTCTTGGGGTTCTGGTTTCATGGGCTCAGAATACGGCTGAAACAGAGCAGGGTTTTTTAGAGCAGGGGCATGGAGAAGCAAAGGAGAAAAAGGATCAGGATATTTCAGAGTAGGACTTGCTGTTCTACAGCTTGCATCTTTCATTGGATGCCCCCCATCAGAGATAAAAAAGATGCCTTGGATTGAGTTCACAATGTATCTCGACTACATGGCATACCTAATGCGATGGAACAACGAAGATGGAGCAAAGAAGAATAAATTGCTTGATCGAACCGATGAAATCCAATATGGAAATCGAGGAACAAGTGACATGAACAAGGTAAAAGACGCTTTACGCCAAAAAATGAAATAATATGGAGCTAGGAAAATTACAATACTTTCTCGAAGTAGTTGATAATAACTCGAAAAAAGCATTCTCCAAATTCGAGGGATCTCTCAACAAGCTCGACAAAAACATTCAAAAATCTAGCACAAAGATGAGCCAGAACCTCTCTAATGTGTTCAAAAAGAATGTTGTTGAGGGGAATAAATTACAAAATACGCTCAAAAATCTCGTGGGTGGTTTTGTTGGTTTGGCTGGAGCAAAGAAAGCTCTTGATTTTACAAAAGAATCCATCAATTCAGCTGTGGCATTCAATCAGTTGAATGATTCGTATAATCGTCTAACACAACAAGCAGGGATCAATGGTGACGCTCTCCTTTCTAAATTACGAGAAGTTTCTGTTGGTACAGTTTCAAATAATGATTTAATTACAGCATCCAATCGTGCTTTGTCTCTTGGTGCTGGTCGAGATATTGGAGAGATCTCTTCTTTGCTGGAAATTGCTCGATTGAAAGGTAAAGCATTCGGATTATCAACCACAACAGCTTTCAACGATATCGTCACAGGTATTGGGCGTGGATCTCCATTGATTCTGGATAACTTGGGTATTACGATCAAACAAGGTGAGGCTCAAGAACAGCTTGCTGAAAAGCTGGGGAAAACTACTAATGCCCTAACTGAACAAGAAAAGAAAACAGCATTGCTCGAAGCCGTTTTGAAGTCTGGTCGTGCTGAATTAGAAGCGACAGGAAAGCAACAACTCACAACAGCCGAACGATTCCAGCAGATCTCTGCTACAGCCGAAAATGCTCGTATTGCAATTGGTAATTCATTCATTCCAACCGTCGAGGTATTACTCGATGATATTTTTGGTTTATCAAGTGCATTATCAGCTAATCAGGCTCAACAAAACGCATGGGCAAAGACTATTTATCGTGTATCAAATTTCGTTGTTACATTAGGGAAGTTGTTCAACTTGATAATCAATGTGATCGTTTCCTTTGGTGATACAATGGTTAGTTCAGCAAAAATCGCCTTTTCCGTTGCAAAGGATATTGGGCGGTCATTCCTCAACATGGGGAAAAACATCAAGAGTACGATCAAAGCCCTCTCACAAGCATTCAGGGGTGATTTTGACGGTGCTCTTGATACGCTGAAGACTTCTGTTTACGAAACATTTACATCAACAGCTGAATCATTCGCTGAGATGAATTACAAGGCAAAAGGGTGGGATGCTCAGTTCGATGATATTATGATTAGCCTTGGAGAATCGGCTAATCGTGCTATTGATTTAGTCGACTTTCAACCAGTATCAGACAAAAACCAACCTATTTTCGATAAAATCGAACGTGGGGTGGATGGAATGGCTGATGAGATCGATAAAGCAGGAAAGAAATCTGAGGATGCCATGAAAGAGATGGAGCAAGAAATTGATGAATCTCTTGCTGAAGCAGAAGAAGCTATTCGAGAATTTGCTGATGCCAATAAAAAAGAACAAGATCGGCTACAGGCTGATATCATCAAAACAAACAAAGCGATCAACGACCTGAAGCAAGGGTTCAAAGAAGCAAATGAATTGGCTCAAGAGGCTTTCTCAGATGAAGCTACTCAGATTGTTTTAGAGGCTACTCAACAAAAAGCTGAAATTGAAAAAGAAATCGCTGAATTACTGAGCCAAGTTAGTGATATTGGAAACGATTCAGAATTAGAATCTGAGGAAAAACTAAAACAACAAAAAATCTTGAATGAATCAATTCTTGATCTTCGTGCTGAATTAGCTAAACAGGAAGAAGTTTTGAATACGAATAAAGAGCAAGGAATCGTCACAGCGGAACAATTAGAGGAGGCTGAGCGGAAAGCATCACTCAACCCTCTGGAAGCTCTCAGAGAGCGATATGAAGCCGAAAAACTACTACGAGAAGAGAAGTTCCAAGAAGATATTCTTCTGCTTGAGAATCAAAAGGTGGCTCTCGAACAATCTCTGATCGAACGGCAAGAAGAATATGACAATTTCTATGCCTTGCTGAAAGAACAAGATACTGAATTCACAACCGAATTCATCAATCAGACAAAGGTTCGAGAAACAGCAACTATCAACTCAATTGATAAATTGATTGGGTATTACAACAAGCTCGCTCTTGCAAAAGCTCGTGCTGGTGCTGGTGGCGGTGGTGCAGGTTTCAAAGCTGGTGGATTGGTTGGATTTAGTGATGGAGGATATACTGGAGGAGCTGGAGCTGATCAGGTTGCTGGTGTTGTTCATGGAGGTGAATGGGTAGCTCCTAAATGGATGGTGAATTCAATGCCAAGTCTATTCAATCAGTTGGAGAGATCTCGAACTGGAGGAGCTGGGCAAATATCTAATGATAATAAAAAAATCGTGAACCTGAGCGTCACAAACAATGGATCTGATCAAAGTGATTTCTGGGCAAATATGAAGAAAATGAGATTCATGAGTAATTACATCTAAACTATGGCTGAACAAGTTGTACAATTTCGAGGAGTAACATTCAACGGAAACCTAACAGGATCTGGGGATATTTATATGCTCTATGACATTCCAGAGGGATTGTCACATCCACAGGTTCGTGAATCAGAACAACAAAAACAAGGTCAGCATGGAATCATTGATCAAATTTCGTATTACGGAAAAAGACTGATTACTCTCACAGGTAGAATTGTCTCTGATAGTGAATCAGGTCGTGTTGCAATGGAGAATGCTTTGAAAGCGATATTTCGTTTAGATGGTGTTCAGGCTAATGTAAATGCTTCCTATTACGACCTCACTATTACAGATGAAGCAGGTGTTTCTCGTGTTGCTTCGGTCAAGATTGTTGATGGTATTACTTTTTCAAAAGAGGTTGGATTGAGTAATGTTCGTGAATTTATTGTCACATTGAAAGCTCGTGACCCTCGATTCTTTGGATCTGTTCTCAATTCAGAAGATCTTTCAGAGGCGATTGATGGTACGGATTTTCGCTTGCCTACGTTGCTACCTGTTACGATTTCGCCAGATATTATCTACGATGAGATTTTGAACAATGGTGGTAATTTTTCTACTCCTACAATTATTACTCTCACAGGAGAATCTACAAACCCTCGAATTATCAATCAAACAACAGGGGTGACTTGTAAACTGAATACGACCATTTCTGGTGCTGAGGTTGTTGTGATCGATTCAGAGCTTGGAACGATTGAAAAAGATGGTGTGGATATCTCAAGTTCACTCGACAATAGCTCTAAATTCATTCACTTGGATGCTGGGGATAACTTGATTGAGTGTAGAGATGACACTCCAACAGCAACCGATTTGGTGATCAATATTAAATGGAAAGATGCATACGTCTAAACTATGGCTAGTGAATATCGATTAAAAATTTATAGCAAAGTAGGGGTGCTTGATTCAGTCATTTTCAATAATGATTTTGAGTTGAGACGCTTTGAGAACACTATCAACAAGGCTGGTAAAGCCCTTTTTGTTCTTCCTAAAAGTGCAAGCAAAGCTGTAAAAGCGACGTTTCAAAAGCAGAAACGTGTGAAGATTTTTCGATATTCTGATAATACTTCTCAATTTGAACCTGTTTGGTCAGGCTATATTGAGCAGGTTGATGAGGTAGAGGATGCTTTTGAGGTTGGTTGTGTTGGATTGTTGGATATTTTTGAAAAACGTCTCACAGGCTCAGATCAAGCCATTTCAGGAGCAAATGGAGGAACAGAAGCCCTCGATCTTCTTGATGATACTAATGCCGATGACGATACTGGAATTGGTCGAGGTGCTACAGATTACAGCAATGCTGTGGATATGATTGCTGATAGAAAGCCTTTGTTGAGTGTATGGGAAGATATTGCTGAGGCTGAGGGGGGTGAATTTCAAATCGATGTAGAAACCGATGAATTAAATTTCTATAGTGCTCTCGGAACAGATAAATCAGCGACGCTTCAGTTTGTCTATGATGAATATCTACCAGAGAAAAACAACATCCGATTTAGTAAAATTCAAGAGACTGGAAAGGAAATTTATACAAGAATTATCGGTATTGCGAAGAAGTCTGATGGTACTGAGCTCACTTCTATTCAAGAAGATTCACCAGCTATTGCAAAGTATGGATTGCTCGAAAAGGTGGAATCATTCGATGAAGTGGAATCACAAACTCAGTTGGATGATTTAACTACAGGACTTTTGGCTCAGTTGAAAGAAGAGATCGATAATCCAGACGTTCGTATTCTTGAAAAGCAAACCAGAACAAACATTCTCGGCACGGAACAGACTATTGGAATTGATCTTGAAGATATTGTTGTTGGTGATATTGTTTCATTGAGATACAAAACAAGCTATAATGAAATTGAGGAAGATCGTCGAATCGTGAGCATTGCTGTAGAGGTTGGAACTGGAGGTAATGAAGATATTTCAATAAAGCTCAATAAAGAAGAACAAAATTTAGAAATCATTTCGACACTCCAACAGTCTGCTCAAAGCAAAAGGGATCGAAGAATACAGCAAGATTTGGTACGTCGAGTTTATCGAACATAATTTACATAGATATGTCTACAAGAGTATCAGCCCTCAATTCTACAAACGCTAACTGGAATGATTTTGATATCCAGCCTTTTCATCGTGATCACGTTGGTGAGCTCGGTGAGGGTGTCGTTGATATCGACAAGGTGCTTGCATCACTTGAAAATGGAGGGTTTGAGCTCGCAACAGGAACAATCTCAGCTGATGGGTGGATCGGTAGCATCAACTATGGATGGTATGCAGATCTAAACGGTGCTACAGCTTCAGTCGCTTTTGCAAATGATTTTGCTCAATCTGGAAATAATTCTTTGAAAATCAACTGTACCGTCAATGATGGATCTCAGTCTGTGCAAGCTCGACCATGTGCAAATGGTTCTATTTTTGGAAATGCAGACAAATATAAAATGCTTCCAATCAAGGCTGGTGAACAATATGAGCTATCGGCGTATATCAAAACAGATTCAATCTCTTCTGGTAATGGTGGTGGTGCTTCTTTGCGATATCTCACAATTGATGAGGATGGCAATGTAATCGATGCCGAAGCAGGTACAACCTATGTGACTGGAACAAATGCATTTGCTCAAGTGACAGCAAATCTAACTCCATCAACAGGAGCGAAATATCTACTCATTTTCTGTGCTGTAGACGATGAAACAGGAACAGCATGGTTCGATGATTTACAAGTGAAAGAAATTGGAAGTCATTTGAAAGTTGAAGAAGAAGCTATTCCAACAAATACTGTGAAAGTCAATGTTGGTATCGGTTACATCAAGATCAACAAAAACTCAACTGATTACTTGGTTAGATTTGAATGTGATGTCGCTGAAAGTGTTGCGATTCCAGCAAATATCTCTGGTAATCCTCGTATTGATCTAATTGTTGCAAAAGTAGACACGGCAACGGATGCAGACGCTACAGCTTCAAATATCGGTACTCTGGAGGTTGTAGAGGGTACTCCAGATGCTTCTCCAGTTGCTCCATCGATTCCAGCAAATTCAATTGTTCTTGCTCAAGTGACGGTTGCAAATGGTCAAACAGTTTTCCAAACAGCTCACATCACAGATGCACGAGAGCCGATTCGGATTCAATATCTATCTGTAGACAAGTTCGGATCTGATACAGACATCCCTAATTTAATGGTTGTTCGTAAACCAGCCACAGCTTCAAGTCGTGGTGCTGTGAAATTATCAGCTGAACCAACAGATCCAGATAATCCAGTTGCTGTTGAAAATAGCGATCCTCGTTTATTAACTTCTGATCAAAAAACACAATTGATTGCCTCTTTGAGTGGTGGAAACTCTATCACAATGCCAGCAGGTGAAAATATTGATGTATCTGCTCAACCAAAACTCGGATATCTTGATGACACAAATGGGAAAATCCTTGTGCTTGATGGTGAGGTGGAATTAGAGGTTTCGAAATACTTTGGTCACATTACTTCAAGCGGTGATGGTGATACAGATCTTGATGGTTTCGATGCTGGTGATGACAATGAATACTATGCAGGTGCTTCACCAACAAACCATGCTACAGCAAATACAACTCCAGCAACGCTGAAGTCAGCTTTTTCAAACGCAAATTCAAGTGCTCTCGCATCAAGTAATGATACTGATCAAAGCTCTACAACTGGAACAAACACAGAATATGCATATCAATTACTTGAATTCGATATCTCAATCGCTGGGTTTTCTACATCTACAATTCACTTGATTGAATTACTCATCGAAGCATCAGCAGGTGGAACAACATTGACTGATGGATGGGATGCCTATGTTTGGGATAATGATGGCTCTCAATGGGTTCTTGCTTGCTCTTCTGATGTAGCATATTCAACTGATGAATCAGTAACAAATAAAACATTGATGCTCACAGCTGAAGAAGTTGCTAAATACCTCGATGGTTCTCAATTACTCAATGTTCTGATTAAAACAAAAGGAACTTCAGACGGCTCTAATACTTTGAATTTGGATACGGATTACGCAAAAGTAAATGTCTCTCAAGGTGTGATTGTTCAACAAGGGGGTGTTGTGAATGGATATAATAATCTTGAAGCAGGGAAGTGGTATCATCCAGCGATTTCAGGATCACATGGATCAAAGACTATCATGGTAAACAGTAATCAAACTGGTACTGAGCCTCTTGGTTATAGTGGATCGTATGTTGCGAAAGGTGCTCCTATTGGAACAGATTCATATTGGGCAGGGTGGCTTGGTCAATTCACAATTCGGTTATCAAAAACAAACGCAGGTCAAGATGTATACGGATACATTGTTCAACTTCAAGATGGTGCTTCAACAATTAGTGGAGGCTCTCAACTCCCTACTGGTGGAAAGGTTATTCATGAATTTTATATTGCTACGGCTTCTATTAGCTCATCTATGGGTGATCACTTGATCACGGTGAATAAATACTTGCCTAAAGGAAAATACTATCTTGTTCTCTCTACAGCCACTCAGTCTGTAGATGCTTCGAATTACATCAATGTACAATATTCAAATGTAGGAGGAGGAAATGGAACGCTTTTCAATGGTTCTTCTTGGAACGGTGTTGGAGCTACACGACAAATCTACATGGTTGCAACTGAGGGTGTTGATTACATTTCTGATCCTGATCGAATTACTGGTGATATTGCTCGAACTAATTGTGCAAATTCACATCTTGTCGTTGGTCGAGCTATCTCTGAAACTCAGGTGCTTGTTACAAAGCCCCCACGAATGCATTATCAACATGATTCAAATATCAGCTCATCTCAGTTTTACGGAAAAACAAACTATGCCATCGATGGAACGGCTGTGACTCAAGAAAACTTTGAGGAGATTGTCACAGAATTCAAGCCTCGTACTGTTCGAGTATTGGCTCACATGCAAGATTCATCAGCCTCTGATCAACAAACTGTTGTTGCTGAAATGTGGTTTCATATCGACAAAAAAGGAAATACTTGGAGCACGGTGTATTCAAACAACCTTGCCGTGAATCAAAACTTTCCTAATTTCGGCTCTGATCTTGCTGGTGTTTGGCCGAACTACTTCTCTGTTCTGTTTTTAGATGAATCATTTGTATTAAATTATCAACCTCAAACTGCGAACAACACAAACTGGTACGCAAATGTGTACAGTATTGAGG
>Ga0210043_1000594_pt1 | contig 37613 bp, 45 predicted proteins | sample CryGeymet201501t_FD_183990 | JGI IMG/M metagenome (GOLD analysis project Ga0210043, IMG submission 183990) | Groundwater microbial communities from Crystal Geyser aquifers in Utah, USA - Crystal Geyser metaG 2015-01t (SPAdes) (version 2) | ecosystem: Environmental > Aquatic > Deep subsurface >... | reverse complement strand
AGCCTATGGCCGAGAAGCCTATGGCCGAGAAGCCTATGGCCGAGAAGCCTATGGCCGAGAAGCCTATGGCCCTCTGTTCGCCCTGGGTGATACGAGCGAAAGCGGAAATGGCAATGATGGCGGTAGCAATCCAAAGGGGGCATAGGCCATGATGATATTACAGACGCACCAAACCCGTGGTCACGAACTGCAGGTGGGGACCCTGAGCTTCGAGGATGGTCGGTTATTGGTGGAGTTTCTGCCCGGTATGGAACTCGAATTTGATGAAATATTTAAAGTCTTTGGCCAGCCGGCCATACAGATACTCACAACCGATGTGGAGACGGGCAAAATAAGAAGGTTTGCCATCCTCCACTTCGCTATAAGAAATGAGGGCCCAGAGTATGAGTGACGACGCTATAAGAATGCTAGTAGGTCTGGCCATACAGGTCCTGCCTTTCCTAATCATGGTCTATGTGTTAATAAAGCTTGAGGGCAAGGAGTGTTCGCTTAAAAAGCCTGGCTCTATTACGAAGCGTAGGCCGCATAAACTTGATGCTGATGCGGCCCACATTTGGGCGCTTTTAAAAGACAAACGCCAAGACCCCAACTAAGCCCTGGGGTAGTTCGTCCGTCTTTTTGGCCGCGCTCAAGGGGGCTTTGGCTTAAGTCAAACACCACCCTTGGCGCGGCTTTTTATTAGTTTTTAGCCCCTACTCTAGTAACCTCTAGTAGCATCGGGTAGCATCCGGTAGCATCCGGTAGCGCTCAGTATTGACATACCCGCCTGCAGTGTGGTTAACTAATCCCAGCTCAAGAACATCCACTAGAATCCAAAATTAAATAAAACATCATACCTACCGACTGATTTAAAGGGGTATCTGATTGGTTAACCGATGGCAGATTTGAGCGAGGCGGACAAAAAAGCCGTAAAGTTAAAACGACGCGAATTAAAGCGTCGATCCAGCCAAAGGCCGCCTGCGCCTAAAGGTGCTTACACTTTAAGAGAATTTAAAGAGGTACAGAAGCAGCTTCACCGCATGCGGGCTAGGCCTGGCGCCGGGCCAATGGATGGTCATACAGTGGCTATCTTCCAAAAGACGCAGGCCGAGCGCATTATAGACAAATTTGGCGGCGCACGAGAGCTACTTAGATGCCTAGAGGAGACCTTCCCAGATATTAGGTGGCACGCCTCAACCATATATCGATGGACGTACCCTCGAGCAAGCTTAGGCACCGGGGGCATAATACCGCCTCAATCTCTTAAATATGTCCTAAAAGCCTCAAGACACGCCGGCCTACTGCTAACCGCCGATGATATAGCGCCGGGTAGACGATGAAGGCTATTAGGCCACTCATAATAGGCATTGACCCTGGCGTGGCGTCAGGGGCCATCAGCGTGGTCAATATGGACACTATGACGCTTGTGGACTGTCAGTGCCTGCCGGTATATAGGCGAGCCACTAGAACTAGGCGGCAGGGATATTTCTCTATGCTGGACATAAACGCGGTGGCTACAATGATTGGAATCTATGCCGAAGACACGGCCCTTGCCATATTAGAAGAGCCAGGAGCTATGCCTAATCAAGGCTTAAGCTCGACCTTTAGGTTCGGTCATGCTTGTGGACAGATACACGGGGCCTTGGCGGCAAGCTGCATCACCACGATGACGGTGAAGCCGCAGGTGTGGAAGCCGGCGCTGGGGCTAAGCCAGATCAAAATGGAGTCCATAGACAAGGCCAAAATGATGTTCCCAGCCGCAAGGGGTAGGTTCACGCTTAAGAAAGACCACGACAAGGCAGAAGCCACCCTACTGGCTATATATGGGCTAAAGTATTTCGGCCACGTGATCAAAGACATTAGAAGTGGACACGCATATAGGGCGCACATGGCGGCAAAGGCCATAGAACCAAACGCCAAGGTCTCATGAATTTACAGCCGCCGCCGGAGATGTTCCCGTATCAGCTTGAGGGCTCTGAGTTCTTGGCCCAAAAGCGCTTTGCTTTGCTGGCGGATGAGATGGGTCTTGGCAAAACAGTGCAGGCCATCCGTGGCCTAGATCGCATCCGTGCTCAAAAGGTCATAATTGTCTGCCCCAGTATAGCAAGAATTAATTGGCTGCGTGAGCTGGAGTTTTGGGCAAAGACGAAAAGAACATATCTCGTGGCCAAAAAACTCTCAGAAGACATAGACCCTAAAACCTCTTTGATTGTGTCTTTTGAGTTTGTGGTGGCCAATCTTGAGCGGCTAAAACAATTAAAGTTTGACTGCCTAGTGGTTGATGAAGCGCACTTCCTTAAAGATCCAGGGGCTAAGCGCACAAAGGCGATATTCTCTGTGACGGGGTTAGTTAGATACGCCAAGCGGTGCTGGCTATTAACTGGCACGCCAGCGCCTAATAATCCCGCAGAGCTCTGGGTTATGCTCTACAGTTTTGGCTGCACAGTGCTCAAATATGAGGCATTCACTGATTATTTTTGCCTGACAAGGCAGGCGAGCTATGGCAAAAAGATCATAGGCGCCAACCGGGCCAAGATACCCGAGCTCAAAGAGCTGCTCAAACCCATCCTACTAAGACGATTGAAAAGAGATGTTATGAAGCAGCTACCGCCCATTACCTATGGTCATATAAACGTCGAGCCAGGCCCTGTGGATCTTGAGGTCATGGCCTCATTCACTCAGTACTTTATCCCAAAGAACAGATCTGAAGAGCTCTATGCCGAGCTGGATAGACAGTACAAACTTCTCTCCGATGTGTGGAACAATATGAAGGTTGAGAACGCTGACAGCGTTGCTGCGATTCAGGCCATAAGTAGCAGCGTCTCAACCATCAGACGATACATTGGGCTTCAAAAAGTAAAGGCTGCGGTTGAGTTAGTAAAGCGAGAGCTTGAGGCCAATGCTTATCAAAAGATTGTTATCTTCGCCGTGCACCGAGATGTGATTGAAGAAATACGCGCGGGGCTCAGGGATTTTAATCCCGTGACACTTTATGGAAAGCATAACGCAGAGAAAAAACAAAAGAACGTCGATAGATTTCAAAACAACAAGCACTGCCGCGTGTTCATCGGAAACATACAGGCCGCGGGTGTGGCTGTGACGCTGACAGCAAGCCATAATGTTTTGTTCGTGGAGCAAGATTGGGTTCCAGGAAACAATGCACAAGCTGTTATGCGTTGTCACAGGATTGGCCAAGAAAATCCGGTACATGTACGATTCTTATCTCTCGACGGCACTCTTGATACTCGCATAATGTACATAATTAAAATCAAAACGCGTGACTTGACTGAAATTTTTGATCTAGATTTGATTCTTCCATACGACTACTAGACATGCATTAGGGGGCGGCAATGATTGAAATTAAAATACAAGCGGACAACTTTGAACAACTGCAGCAAAAGCTCATGGCGTTTATGCCAAAGCCGGATGTCACTGATAGCGCAGTGGATCTTCAGTCGGTTGGCAAACTCGATCCTAAAGAGATATTAAATCAATCCCACATCGACTATCTCAAAGTTTCTGAAGAGTCTGAGAGCGTGGAAGATGAGGCTGGCCCAGAGATTGAGATTCAGCACGTAAACGGACTTGATAAGAAACAAAAAAAGAAAAAAACTTCGAAGAAAGTAGCTGAGCGGCCTGAACCCGCGGCGGTTATGCACACAATACCAAATATTGAAGTGGACAGAGAAGCGGTTAAGGCAAAAGTCTCAAAAGAAATCAAGTCTCAGATGGCCACTAAGAGTGAAGTAGCTGAAGCGCTACAAAAAGTGTGCGCCGAGAAAAACATAGCGGTGGCCAAGGCTATCTTGATTGAGTTTAATTGTCAGAAACTCTCTGACCTTTCTGAGGCCGATTATCCTAAATTCATTAGCGCTTGCAAAAGGGCGATTGCAGGTTAGTAAACCCGCAACACTTTTATGAAAGCCGCAACCAAGCCTACGCACTCTAAAATAGGTGCATCATCTTACTACCGATGGAAAGCGTGCCCCGCATCCGTTAGACTCTCTCATGGGGTGGAGCAAAAGCACAGCGACTATGCCGAAGCCGGCACGGTGGCTCACGACATTGCGGCCAAGCTTTTAGAGGATGCTTTTTTTAATACGGGAAAGCCGCTCATCCCTGCCGGGTATTCTGCCGAAGAGTTATCACACGTTAAGTACTATGTTTCTGAGGTTATAAAAGAAGCCAAATGCCATGGGTGCCAGGTCTCAAAAGGTCATGTCCTCATAGAACACCGCTTTGATTTATCATCCGTGCACCCAGGGCTGTTTGGCACAGCTGACTGCGTGCTCTATCTTGAGAAAGAAAAGAAGCTACTCGTGTTTGATTATAAGCACGGGGCAGGCATCCCGGTGGAAGTAGAAAACAACTTACAACTTCTTTACTACGGAACTGGCGCTCTGCTATCAACTGGGTTTGTTTGTAGCACTGTTGAATTAATTATTGTTCAGCCCAGGTGTCATCACTCAAGGGGACCTATAAGACGCTGCGAAGTGGACGCGGTGGAGCTCCTTGATTTCATGGCAGATTTAAAAGCTGATGCCATAGCAACGGAAGATCCAAAGGCGGCCATTAACCCTGGCGATCATTGCCGGTTTTGCCCAGCCGCAGCCGATGCGTGTCCTGTTCTTAGAGAGCGTGCGCTTGCGGTGGCTAAGGCAGAGTTTCAAGTAATTAGATCTTACGACTCTATCAGGCTTTCTCAGGCCCTTGACGCTATCCCAGCTATTGAAGCGTGGATCAAACAAGTTCGAGAGACTGCGTATCAAGAGGCCATGCACGGAAATCCGCCAGCTGAGTACAAACTTGTAGAGAAGAGAGCCAGTAGAAAGTGGCGCTTTAGCGAAGAGGCCACTGCCAAAGCGTTATCTGATATTGCGCCAGATGTGGAGTTTTTTGAGTCAAAACTTATGTCGCCAGCCCAAGTGGAAAAATTAATATCAAAAGAATCTAGAGAATATCTCGATGAATTTGTGGTTAAAGAAAGCTCTGGCTTTGCTCTTGTGCACGCATCAGATAAGAGAGCGGCAGCTAAGGTCGGAGCGCAGCATGAGTTTATTAAAATAGAAGGGGGTCACGTTTATGAATGAAGATAGATTTGAATCAAGCGTTGAGCAGCTAGAGCTTGATATAAATCCAGAGGAACCCGCGGCCAATACGAAGCAGATTGAGGAGATACTTTCAGAAGCAGAGAGTCTTCAGATTAACCCCGATGGTAAGCGGCCAACAACTGTTGAACCTGAATGCGAAATTAAAAAGCCAGCATTAATCGGCTCTTAACACAAACCTATAAAAAGGAGAAAACGAATGGCTACAATCATCACACCAAGATTCAGAGCTTCTTATCCCAGCGTCTTTGAAGCAAAGCTAAACGCTTTAAGTAAGAAAGAAGAGTACTCAGTTGTGGCTCTCTTTCCTAAAGGCGCGGACCTATCAAAGCTAAAAGCTGAGGCCGAAAGCGTGGCGATAGAGAAGTGGGGCGCTAACAAAAACAAGTGGCCAAGAAACTTAAGGTCACCGTTTAGAGATCAAGCCGAGAAGGCAAAAGAAAATGACAGCGGAAATCTTGTTCTGCCAGATGGGCATGAGGCCGGCGCAATTTTTATGAATTTAAAAAGCTATCAGCGTCCGCAGGTCGTTAATCAAAACGTAGAGCCGATCATTGATAGGCAAGAATTCTACGCGGGTTGCTGGGCGGTGGCTTCAGTCAGAGCGTATGCATATGAACAGATGGGGAATGCGGGCATTTCTTTTGGACTAAATAACATTCAAAAGGTTGCTGACGCTACGCCGCTCGGTGGGGGTAATGCCAAGGCCGAGGATGAGTTTGCGCCAATAGCCGGTACAGACGAAAACCAAGGTTCTGCGGGTTCTATTTTTAGTTAAATTTTTTATGGTCCGGAGTGGGGCGATCCGTTTTTTGCAGGGTAGGTTAAGTATGGCCTGTGAATCTCCTAATGCATCGCGCTGCTCCGGGCCGCCAATTATAGAGGGGGACTATAAGAGTGGCGTCTACTGCTTATATAGATTTTGAAACTAGGTCAGAGTGCGACCTGCCAAAGTGCGGGTCGGACGTTTACGCAAGTGATAAGACAACCGATGTTCTTTGTATGGCGTGGGTCATTAATGACGGCCCGGTGTCTTTGTGGAAACCCGGTGCTCCCCCGCCAGATGCGCTCTTAACTCACGTTAGAAATTTAGACACAGTCGTTGGGCATAATGTTGGTGGCTTTGAAATTCTTATTTGGAACCAAGTCTTAGCCCCCAAACTTAATTGGCCGGAACTCTCAGTTGAGCAGCTCCACGACACTATGGCGATGGCTTACGCCATGGGACTTCCGGGCTCGCTAGATGGCGCAAGCGCTGCGTGCGGGCTTGAGTCTAGAAAAGACATGCAAGGAAAGCGCGTGATGATGCAGCTCTCAAGGCCGCGAGCTGGCGCTGCGCTACCAGAGCCCACATGGTGGACCGAAGATTCTGCGCCAGAGAAATTTAAAATTCTGTATGAGTACTGCATTCAAGATGTGGCTGTGGAAAGAGAACTTTACAAGCGTCTAAGGGTTTTAAGTGCTGAAGAGCAGAAGCTTTGGGTAAGAGACTGGCACATAAATAGGCGCGGCGTTGGTATTGATACCGCGGCAATTGCAAAGGCCGGCGAACTCATTGAATTTGAAAAGCGCAGGCTTGATAGCGAGATGCGAGAGGTGACATCTGGCGCCGTGGCCACGTGCTCCGCCGTCGGTCAGATAGTTGATTGGCTTAAATCTAATGACGTTGATGTGCCCTCAGTTGCGAAGCACGAGGTGGCGGAGCTATTAGATGACGCCAACCTCCCAGAGGTATGTAGACGGGCCCTTATGCTGAGAAAAGAGGCAGCAAAGACGTCAACTGCGAAGCTAAACGCTATGACTCTGGGTATGGTTAATGACAACCGTATTCGGGGTCTCTTTCAATACCATGGTGCAACGACAGGTAGATGGGCGGGAAGACGAGTGCAGCTTCATAACCTTCCTAGGCCCTCTCTATCTCAAGAAAACATTGAGGCCGCTTTAGAAATCATATGCTCAGGCCGCAGAACAGAAGACATATGCCAAGAACTCTCTATGTTTTTCGGCTCCGCGCTTTCTGTTGTGAGTGACTGCATCCGTGCTTTCATTAAATCAAAACCTGGTTTCGACTTTATAGGATGCGACTTCTCCGCCATTGAAGCTCGGGTTCTTTCTTGGTTAGCAGGGCAAGACAGTAAGACACGGACGTTCGCTACTAGCGGCAAGATATATGAGCGTGCAGCTGCCGACATATATGGGATCAACATGGAGTACGTGACAAAACAGCAGCGAATGGTAGGGAAAGTGGCGGAACTAGCGCTTGGTTATCAAGGCGGGGTTGTTGCGTTTCAATCCATGGCTAAAGTCTATGGGCTATCCATAACAGATACAGAAGCTGATAGAATTAAGCTCGCGTGGCGAGACACCAACAGGCGCATTGTTAAGTATTGGTCTGACCTTGAGTCCGCGGCCTTAGCCGCGGTTAAGTATCCGGGCGATGTATACAAGGTCGGCCCCCTAGGTATTAAGGTAGCCTTTAAAATGGCTGGCTCTTTCCTTTGGTGTCAGCTGCCATCGGGTAGAGTTATTTGTTATCCCTATCCTAAGATTGAGGCCGTCTCTACCCCGTGGGGAGGTTTAAAAGAGACACTCACATACAAGACTTCTATAAATGGTAAGTGGCTACGAACCAAGACCTATGGAGGCAAGCTATGCGAGAACGTGACGCAGGCCACTGCCCGATGCGTGCTGTCAAACGTGATGCCAAAGCTCGAATTAGCGGGATATCCTATTGTGATGCACGTTCATGATGAGTGCGTGGTCGAGGTGCCAAAAACTTTCGGCTCCGAAATAGAAGTGGAACAGCTTATGACTGACATCCCAGCATGGGCGAGCGGACTTCCGATCGCGGCTGAAGGTTGGCGCGCAGAGAGGTTTAGAAAATGAGCTTCTTAAAGGCTGCCTTACAATTAGCGGACATGGGTTTTCATGTATTCCCGCTGAGGCCGAACAGCAAGCTGCCACTTATCAGCGACTTTGTAAACCGAGCGACTAAAGAACATGAACAAATAAGAAGTTGGTGGATAGACCCGGTGCTCGGAGTTGAGCAGCCATACAATATCGGCATTTGTACCACTAGTTATAACTGTAGTCAGGGGCTTGTTGTTGTTGATGTAGATAACAAGAATGATAAGAGCGGCAGCGATGAGCTCTTAAAGCTTGAGCTTGAGGGCAAGTACTTCGGCCAAACTCTTACACAAGAAACCCCCACTGGCGGCATGCACCTTATCTTTAAGGCCGCTAAAGCAGTGAAGCAGGGCTCTGATGTTTTAGCCAGAGGTCTTGATATTAGATCTCACGGCGGATACATAGTCGGAAGCGGCAGCGAAATAAACGGTAAACAATACAAGTTCAATTCAAAAGTTTTTGAAGTGCGCGACTGTCCTGACTGGATAATTGCTAGCTGCTCAACGCCGAAAGAGAAATCGAATTTAGAGGTTAATCTTGATGACATAAATGAGTCACAAGCAATTGCCCGCGTGAAAGAATATCTTGAGCTTGAAGCTCCGCTCGCTTTTCAAGGCGATTCCGGTGACGCCACTACCTATCAAGTTGCATGCAGAGTTAAAGACTTTGGCGTAAGACCCGAGGTGGCGATAGACCTTATGCTCGGCCACTGGAACGAAAGGTGCCTTCCGCCATGGGATTTACATGAATTAAAATCCAAGGTACTAAACGCTTATAGCTACGGACTATTGGCGCCAGGTGCGCTTGCCCCGGAGACGGAGTTCAGTGTTGTTAACTCTGATGACACTGAGAAAAGCTTTTTAGAAAAGATGAATGAAAAGTACGCCTTAATTTTTGGAGATGGGCACTCAATACTATTTGAAACTAATGATGAAAAGGGTAGACCTGCCAGGGTTTTTTTAAATGAGATGTCGTTTAAAAGAAAGTTTTCTCCCGATCTTGTGCAACAAGGCAGCGGTAGGGCCAAGACTGTGGCAGAGCTGTGGCTTGATTGGAAAGGCCGTCGCCAATATGAAGGCCTATGTTTTAGGCCAGAGATCCAGGTGCCCCCTAACTATTATAATCTGTGGCGAGGGTTTGCTTGTAAGGCCACGCCATATGAACGGGCCGGAGCTCTAGCCAAAGAGAGCTTTGACATGTTCATGGAACACGCGCTTAAGAACGTGTGTGATTCCGATGAATCTTTATTTGCGTGGCTCATGGGGTATTTTGCGCACATGATTCAAAAGCCATATGAAAGACCGCTTACAACCTTAGTGTTCAAGGGTACCAAAGGCGTCGGAAAGAATGCGCTCATTGATAGAGTTGGGGGTTTACTTGGAGGCGGACACTATAGCGTGGCTCATGACGGCAGGTATCTTACTGGTAATTTTAATGGACACTTGGACTCCGCCCTATGCCTAGTACTTGATGAGGCTTTTTGGTCTGGCGATAAGGCGGCAGAGGGTAAGCTCAAGAGCCTAACCACGCAGACAGAAATTCAAATAGAAAGAAAAGGCAAAGAGGTTTACAAGGTAGATAACCTTTGCCGATTTGTGATTATAGGTAATGAAGAGTGGCTTGTTCCGGCCAGTAGCGATGAGCGCAGGTACGCGGTGTTTCAAGTTGGCGAGGGCAGAAAACAAGACAACAAATTTTTCCACAAGATGCGAATCGGTATTGATGAAAAGGGCGGCAATGAAGTGCTGATGCACTATCTAAAGACCTTTGATCTAAACTCCGTTGATATAAACGTGATACCAAAAACCCAGTGGCTACTGGATCAAAAAATTAATTCGCTAGACCTGTTTGAAGAGTTCTGGTTTCAGGCGCTATCTGATGCCGCTCTTCCAGGGCTGGAGTTTGAGGATAGCTGGCCGGATCGGGTTTCAAAATCTAAACTTAGAAACGCTTTCCTTCATTTCTCTAAAGGGAAAAACTCGAGGTCTAGAGTTATGAGTGCAAAAGCCATAGGGTGTAAGCTGAAGCAGCTTTGCCCTCGCGTGAACATCAGAGCAAGAATTTTAGGCGGCGATAGATCAACGGCGTACCTACTTCCAGACTTGAGTACTTGTAGGGAATCAATGAGCCTTTGGATTGGCCATCAAATTGATTGGGATCAATTGTAGATTAGACACTCTTCACAGCAAAGGCTGTTGGCATCTAGCTGCTTTTGCATCTTAGAGAACTTAAGTTCTATGTATCCGAAGTAAAGTAGAAACGCGGTGGCTACAACCATCAGCAAAAGAGAAGACCATTTGATACATGCCTTATCTATTAGTTGTTTCACGCGCCTTAATTTCTTTTACTAGTACATAGGTTTCATCAAGCTTATCGCGGAGCTCTCTTATCATTTGAAAGCTTGCGTTGATGTCTCTGTCTTGCTTCTCGGATCTTGAGTCATACTTAGCCACTAGCCACGTGGTTTTGTGGATGCTCTTAACCACGAAGGCCACGATGGTTCCTATTATGCCGAGGTTTGTTATGATCCCCATACCCACAAAAGTGTATACGGTATTCATATCAAGGCTTGCCAGCGTCTGAGCTACTTCGTTTTGCATCTTATTAGCGTCTCTCTGAGTTTGATTACATCGTCTTTACTTAAGCACGCCTTGTCACCTTGTATGTTCCAGTGGGCGTCAAATACTGCGGGCTCCTCTGTGGAGGCGCAGCCGCTAAGAGTCGCCGCGAAAGATACGATCAAGAGCAGAAGAGTCACCACTAGCAAAGGCATCGTTGATTTTTTTGATGTCATCCTTAACCCTCTTGTTGACTCCGTCTTTTTTGTGCTGCTCTTCCAGTTTGTTTATTAGCCGCAATATCTCTGGAAGAGCAGTCAAAAGTGCTAGGATAGCCTTAAGCATTCTTGTTCTTAAGTTCGTTATATGTCTCTTCTATCTTCTTAGTTCTAGGGTTTATGCCTAGAGTTGGAAGGTAGTTAACAACCTTAAAGAACTTCTGCGCTATTGAGCTGACGCTAGCATCATCCGCAGGTGAAGGTGTGGCGCGCACAATTACCGTTGCCACTAGTACCAATGCCCCTAGAACTTCCAGGATTATCGGTGCAAATTCCTTAACTTTTAAAAGTATGTCATCCATCTTTATCCCCCTTTTGTTTTTTAATTTCCTTCATTTTGTCTTCTAACTTTTCTACTTTCTTAACTAACTCTTGAACTGCGCTGACAAGTCTTGCCTCGGTCTTTGACAGTCCCGAAATTGTGAGAATGCCGTCTACATTCTTTCCGATTAAGTCTGGGTATACTCTCTCAACTTCTTGTGCGATGAAACCTATTTGATGACCAGAGCCATCTTTATAATCAAACTCCACCGGTCGAAGTTTCATAATGCTCTCTAGCTGAGACGGCAGGTCTTTGATGTTGTCCTTTAGCCTTATGTCCGAGAAAGATCCGAATGCCACAGCCCCCGCGCCGTTAGCATTGATCTGGCCGCTACCAGTTGCTCCAGCGCTTATGAAGAACTGTTGGAATACCTGTAAAGTAGATGTTGTCCCAGAGCCTTTCACGCATACAATACTAGCCCTTGGCTCCGACGAACTGCCTATATCCCTATTTTGAATGTACATGGTTTCCGAAGTAGTTGAGTTGTTATAAAACTCGTGCCGCACAGAAGTTTGGTTGGTGCCGCCAACAATGAGCTGTCCGGTGGCATTTATGATTGCCCTTAGACCGGCGTTAGTGGCAAAGGCTATCGTGTTAGTTGCCGAGTTATAAATCCCCGTGTCGGGATCTGCGGAGAAAGAATGCGCCGGTAGAGAGTTCGTACCCGCGGGACCAAGTATCGTGCCACTGAAAGTTTTGTTTCCTGCGAAAGTCTGAGCAGCTGTTGATACTCCGCCGGGGTTAGTTCCATCGGCTGGCTGAAGAGTTAACGACGTTCCCGATATCGAAGCGCCCGCGGTGTTTGGCGTAGACCCAAACGTGGCTACTGATGTTATGCCTGTGCCCCCGGTCTCCGCGGTGAACCAGTTATCTGGCGTGGAGCTGCTCTCTGCGATGGCAATGAATCCCGCGCCATCAATGCTGACTGCTTTTGACGCGCCAAAATCTATCTCATCCGAACCGCCAGGGTTAACTGTCAGTGTATTGCCTGCGGTGTCTAGCTTAACTCCTAGCGTGAACGGAAGTGTGAGCCCGGATATTTCTGGCAGGGATATTGTGACTGCGCCGCCTGATGTGTCCACAGATATGAACTTGCCGTTATGTGTGGCGTCCACAGTGTACGGTGAGTCGGTGTTATCTATTTGAATTACATCTGTAAAGAATGCCGCGGCTTGAGCTGCGCTAGCCGCTGCGAGCTGCGAATAGTATTTAGCCGAATACTCTGCGTCATCCACAGTTCCCGCAGTGTAAGTGGCCCAGTCTTTTGCCGAGCCGCTACTAGCCACGCCTCTTGTCTGCGTACCTTGGGCCCACTCCTTTGCTGAATACTCTGCGTCATCCACGGTATCAGCCGTGTAGTTCGCCCAGTCTTTTGAAGATCCACCGCCAGACACACCTCTGGTTTGAGTTCCTTGCGCCCATTCCTTTGCCGAGTAGCTTGTCCCATCCACAGTGCCCGAGGTTTCGATGGCCCACTCTTTTGACGCTCCTCTAGAGGCGGTGTCCGTGACCCCCGTTCCGCCAATCGCCCACGCCTTTGATGAGTAGTCTGTTGAATCAACGATACCGTCTATCTTGGCCGCCCAATCCGCAGCAAGATCCGCACTAGCAGAGGCTGCGCTAGCTGACACGGCTGCCGCTGCGGCCTCCGCCTCAGCATCAGCAAGCTCCGTAGTTGTTGGGCCAAGGTCAAACCCGTTGCCGGCGGCATTCACCACAAGCAAAGAGTTTGCCGTGGCTAAATCCGCGGGAAGAGTTAGCGTGAAAGCATCGCTGAATCCGTCTGTCAGTCTTACACTTCTATTCACAAGGTCGCTTAAACGCTGGATCATCATCACAATCTTGTCGAGCTGCTTCTCGGTTTCTTCCGCCGGGGCCGCGTCGTTCTCTACAAGATCAAGCTCTTGGATGAAACTTTTATTTCTATATATGACAAGCGTCTCACCCGTAGCAGGAGCTGTTAACATAGTGACAGTTCCGCCGGACTCTGAGCTAGCCCCAGCCACAGTGTAATGCGTGGTGATGGTCTTTGTGGTTTCAACACCGTCGGAGTCCACAAGAATTATTACTAGATCTGCGTTTGCAAAAAACTTATACGGAAATGAGAAATCTGTGGTTGACCCATTTCCAGCGTAAGAAACTCTATTGGTGGTTGATGATAAGCTCATTCTTATTTTTCCTCTGTCACTGTTTTAAGTTCGTCCACTAGTCTATTCCCTTGCTTGGCAGTTTCAATCATCATCAGATACATACTATCTATCATTTGTCTTTTCTCATCAGAACTCATGTCCGGGTTTTTGTTAACTAGCTTTATGAACTGGCTTTGTTTGGATAGAGCGGCCCTTGATGCATCTAGTGAAATCAGCTTCTCTTGATTCGCAGAAAGCTCCATCTCTTTTTGTACGTTCTTAAAGTCACCCTGTTTGGCCAGGTACTTGATTGTGCTTAGTACCTTGTTTGTGTCTTCATAGTTATCATAAAAGTCTTGAACACTTGCCGCACCAGATGACGGGAACCTAACTACAAACGCTTTAATGAAAGGGACGTCCGCCAGTGTTGACTCAGCTTCAGGTATATCTTCTGCTATACCAGCTTTCTTCAGTGCCTTATCGGCCAGCTGAACCGCATACTGTCCGAGAGATCCACCCCAGCTTCGTATGTAGTTATCAAGAACCATCGGAGATGCGAACTCGTTTTGCTTATCTAGAGTGGCCACCATTTTGCCGAGCGTCTTTGCCGCCTCCGATGTGTACTCAACAAACTGGTACTCAGGCATTATGTCTTTCAAGTGGTGCGGAACAATATCACTGCCAGTGAAAAAACTTTTATTAAAATATTGCTCCATCGCTGGCGCTACGGCATCGGGTACGAGCGCCGGGACTAACGACTGAAGAATGGTTTCTTCAAAGTCTTTAAAAGCCCGCGGGTTATCAGTAAAGAACCCCTCAAGAATTCTTTCCGGAAGCGAGCCGAACACAACCCCAAGCTCCATTGGTTTCGGTATCCGGTACACGGCGCCCTTGTTAACAAACACCTGAGTGCCGTCTCTTTGAACCATGTATTCCGGCAGGCCGCTGGCTTCGTTCTCATCACTCGCTTGCCAGTTGTCGGTAGGTATAATCCAGAAAGCGTCCTTCTGCCACCTGGGTATTTCTTTGTATCTTTCGTCGTCTTTATTAGCCCACCACAAAAGAATACTTGGTGCAGTGATGTATGCTAGCGCTTTAGTGGTCACGCCGGCGGGGTCTTGTCCGATAGCTCTGGCCGATCTATCAAGACCCTGAATGGATACGTTCATAAAAGCTGTGATAGAATTAAGTGCAGACATCTTGGCGCCAACGCGCTGAAAGTCTACAGTGATTTCTCTAGAAGCAAACCCACCCTCAACAATCTTTGGCCCAGAGGTGGCGCCTTTAGCTATCTTCTTAAACTCTGCAAGTCTAACCGATTGCTCGCTCAGCTCCGCAGCTACGCGCATAAAATCAATCGGCTTCTGCGCTACGTTTCTAACAGAGCCCATGAAGTTGGTTTCTCTTTGAAGCTTAGTGATATCGGTCTGAATGTACCGCTCGCCAAGCTCTAGGAATGCGCCGTTAGCCCCGCCGCTTTTAAGCCAGTTATAATATGTGTCGTTCTTCTTAACAATATCGCCCATGGCAGATACCAAGTCGACGGGGCTTAGCCCCTTAGACTTCGAGAACGCACTGGCTGTTATGTTATCCCGTATTAAGTTTCTTAGAATAAAGTCTGGCGTAAAAGTTATTCCAAATTTTTTAATTACCGTCACGCCTCTTGCTAGCCTGAATAGCATACTAGTTGAGCCAACATCTCCGTCTAATCTTTTAATGGCTTCAGCAAGTTCCGGTGTTGTGGAGTATACTTCTCGCTTGCCTTCTCGGTAGACTGCAAACTCATTCGGAGCAAGCGTCTTCTGCTCTCTTCGGTATGTAGTAAGCGGCTCAGCAATAGCGGGATCAAGCCCATTCTTTTCAAGTAGCTTTGCCACCTGCTTCTCGCCAACTGTTATAGGCGTCGCCTTTGATTTCACCTTAGTGATTAGCGTCTGACCCTCTAGGGATTCTGCCAGCTTTACAAGTTCAACGATCGGCCTATTGGCCTCCGCCATTTTTATGAGTTCCATCGTGTTCTCAATCACCGAAGTGATAGGACTTTGAATGTCCAGCTCACTGCCCTTGAACTCTTTTAATGACCCAGCCTTACCAGATTTAGTGGCCTTCGCGCCTTCTGCTGTTTCTATTATGCGTTTAAATGGAACATAGTTCTCATTCATCGCCTTCATTTTTGTGGCAGCTTGTTTTGAAATAACTCCGGCGTCTGTTACATACTGCAAAATCTCGTTTGAAAAATTAGTTAATTCTTTTGAAATAGCTTCATACTTAGTTCCGCTTTGTTTCACAACCGCCTCTGCCGCGGCCACGTCAAAACCCGTAGTCTTCCCTTGTGCGTTCTTTTCTGTAACTCGTTTTGAAATTAAGAATGCTTCGAACTCATCTAAGTTCTCCGCCTTCTCTAAAATACTTCTAAGGCTTTTGCCCTTATACTCTCTAGTGGCAAAGTCTAAAGTGCCTCGCTCAAACGAGGCCTTCGCCTTCGCTTTATAGTCCACAGCCATGCGGCTTAATATGTATGGGTTCTTGTCCGCTGGAAGCTCAGCCTTGTTCTCTGTTAATATTTTTGTGACCTGATTTATAGGGTCAAGCTTATCAACAAAATTTGTATAAACTTCATTGGCCTTTGTCGATACCACTTCTTGAACGCGCTCTTTTGTCAGTGGCTCTGATGGCTTACCTTCTTTCTTAGAAACCTTAGAAAGAATTGTGTTGGCCTCAGCTGAGAGCTCCGGGTTTTTAACTTTGATTGGCTCTACCGTTGGTATGTTCTCCGGAGGCGGCGCCTGCTTAACCTCTATGCGGCCAGTCTCCAGAGCACTGATGACCTGCTCCGCCGGGACGTTCTCTGATAAAATCTTTTGCTTCACTACGGGGTTGCTCTGCGCCTCAAGCGCCACCTCAGCTGGCAGCCTCCCGGTTCTAGCATATATTTGTCTAAGCTTACCGGCTGAAGATGTGGCCGCTTTAAATCCCCCTAGGACAATAGCCGCCTCTAAGAAATGCGCTGGCTCTGGCATATGCCCCTCAAGCGCTGCGCCAACGGTTGTCATGGTGGCCACTTCAGACGCCAACTGCGCCGAGGTTTTAGCGGCAGCCGGTAGCGCGGTCTTTGCCACACCCTTAGCCACTAACCCGCCAACGCCAACCGTAGCTGCGCCTATAGTGCCCGCCTTTAACGTCTCTATGAATACCGCGCTTGATCGCTCCCAAAAATCGGAGAAGCTATTAACGTCACCGCGCTCATACTGGAGCATCATTACTTGACGCAGGGATTCTGGAAGCGCGAACGCGCCAGCCCCGGCGCCAATGGCTGTACCTAATGCCGTGCCCGCCACTGGAACCGCCGAGCCCGCGGCACCGCCAGCTGCACCGCCAGCTACAGAGCCCGCTATCATGGCGGGCAGATCACCCGCCAGGGTTCCCACTTGAGATGCGATTCTATAGAACATGCCCGCGTTCTCGTGAAGCACTACATCTGGAGATTTTTGTTGTATCGCCAGGCCAGCGACGGAGATATCCCATCCAGCCTCAAGCGCATCTAGAAATGAGTCCGCTTGTTCCACTTTCGGCGCTTCAGATTGTCCCTGAACCGGACCCGCCCCTGCCTCTTGTTGAGGGACGGGTGCTTGTGCTGAAGATCGCTTTTCAAAGTTTGAGTCGAAGACCTGCTTGACTGCAGACATGTCCGGGTTTTTGATCCCGAAGTAGTTGTCAATTTCACCTTGTGAGAAACCCGCACTCTCAAGCTGACCCCTGGTTTCAGACTTCCATGCATCTATCTCTTCGGCGCCAAAGCCCGCTTGCTGTAGTTCATCTATGCTAGCTGCCGCTGTATCCACTAGTTGCCGCCTTCAGCGCTCGCACCCGATGGACCCAGTTTAATACGCTGTAGGTAATCGGCGATACTTTCTCCAGCCTTTCTTGCGGGCTTAGGGCTAGTGGCACTTGGATTTAATGGACTCGGGTTTTGCATTGTACGTGTCAAAGTCTGGGGACGGGTTGACTGAAGCTGGCGCATCTGCGCTTTCATAATCTCTTGCGGAGTGCGCTGATAACTTTGAATGTGCTGGCCCAAATACTCACTACTGTTTGGATTGAATAGCTCAGACAGCGGCTTACCCGCTTTTCTAGTCTCGTCTATTTTTTCATAAGCAAACCGCTGGAACATCAACAGGCTCTCATCACCGTCTGGGTCTTTTATCCCTGTGAGTGAATTGCTTTTAGTAAGTCTGCCTTTTGCTATTTCAAAGAGCTGCTTTCTATACGTGTTCTCAACTCTGCCCTTCTCGGTTTTTGATCCGGCCACTTCAGCCCTCAATTTATTAAGGTCCTCGTAGCTAAGACCGCTACCTAAAAAATCATTGAGCTGAGATTCGTCTGTGATTTTATTTGGATCACCATCAGGTGCATTGATTCTTTCGAACAAACTTATGAATGTGTTTGGCTGAGTCTGAAGTCTACCGCCAGAATCATTAACTCTTTTGACCATGTTTAAGAACTGCTCTTTAGAACCAGAGCCAAAGGCGGATAGGTTTGATGATAAGATCTGCTCAGAGGAAAGATTACCCTCTGTCATATCTCTTAAGAATTTGTTCTGGGTGTTAAGCTGCTCCTGCGCAAGCATCTCTTGCTGGCGCCTGCGCATTCGATCTTGCTCAATCTCTCTAGCTCTTACCGCTTGATCCACTTCAGAATAGAGCTGTAGCTTTTGCTCGCCCCCTAGTTCCTTATCAAACTCGCCGGCCTCAAGCTTTTGCTTTGCATACGCGGGGTTAAGTTTTATCCATCCGCGCACTGATGACTTAACTAGATCTTGGTCCCCGGTAAGCTTTAACTTCTCCGCCTGAGCAGCCGGCAGCATACCCGCGGACACTAAGTTATCAAGCCCCTGCGCGTGGAGCTCTCGGCTCAGAGCAAGAGAACTCGGGTCTGCGATTAGTCCGGCGGTAAGGTCATTCTTTGCAGAAGAGTAATCCATGACAGCCTTCTCGCCATCAAGATCCGCTTGCGCTTGAGCAGAACTCATCACCAACTGCGTCTTCATTTTAGTGGTGGCGCCAGAAAAATAGTTTCTTCCGGCTGGAGTGGATACCCCGTCTCTTATCTCGGCAAGTCTCTCATCAGCTCTCTTCTCGAACTCTTCAAAAGCCACTTTGTCGCCAGGCTTTGTGTTCTTAACTACGTTTTGAAACTCAATCGAATTGTCCGCTTGTGCTTTACTGAGCTTGGCGTTTAAGTCACTGAGCTCCTGCTGCTCCGCCACTCGGTAGACCGCATCCCCAACAGCTGATACCGCTTGACCAATTTGCCCAAGCGCCCTGGCCTCGGTCCCGCCAAAATCATCGGCAGTTCGCAGGCGAAGCTGAGGAGCTCCGTCATTGTGTCTAAACTGTCTTTGATATTCTTTGATTACTGGCATAGCTGTTTTGCTCCGTTAAAGTTTGCCAGCGGCATTGCCAGCACCTTGTAAGAAGCTGGCCGCAGCCCCGATGTTTGCAGCACGCTGCCTGCTCGCGCCAGAGTTCCTACTAAACTGCGCCTCTTGTAGGTGGGTATCTCTTTGAGATATACCGCCCATTCTAATCTGTATTGCATCTTCCGATGCTTTTCTTGCGTTGTCTCGTAGTACTTCAATCGGCGAGCCCTCAAGTATAATCCCAGAGGCGCTAATGGCCGCAATGTTCGCCCCCTGTTCTCTTCGAACAGACAATCGAAACTGCTTCTCATCTTCCCGTGCTTGCTCCATGGCCCGCCGAGCGTTCTGCTCGTTTACCATGGCGTTATAGTTTGCCGAGATTTCTTCAGAATTACCCTGCGCAGCCATGGAGTAGGAACTCATTAATGCGCCAGCGCCCGCGACTGCAACCGCCGTTACTGCTGCCATGACGACTCCTTCATATATGTTATTTCTTTTTGCTTAAATCCGTTCTTAATTAACACTCTATCCGATACCGGGCTCTCGTGCTCTAGTGTAAATAACGTCCAGTCGCAGTGCCTATTCCCGTACTCTTCAAATTGTTTGAACAACATGAGCCCCGAGCGCCCGCCCCGGTGGACCTCTGGCACCCACCACCAAAGCTCTTGGAGAACTTTTATATCTGGATTGAATGGGTGGTTTAAAATGAGCCCAGCAATGAATCCGGTTCTCTCTTCTTTATTCTCAGAGACCAACATGAACTGAGTATCCACAACATTCTGCACATACTCGGCGCAGTAGTTAGCTGACCCAAAGAGTTTTTTCTTTGTACCAAAGAACTTAGAGAAGTCCACTAACTGAACAAGTATCCACGGAATGTCTTCTCTACTTGCCCGCCTAATTTTGATCATGCGTCTTTCACCTTAGCAAAGAGCATACAGTCTTTGCCGTCTCTTCCGTAATTTTTCATTCTAGCGGACTCGAGTCTAAACCCGAGTGCACGCATCCACCGGATACCCGCTTCAAAGTCTGCGTTAACCACGGCCTCAAGTCTTTTCATTGGAAGCCCAGCCACAAGTTTCTTGCATGCAGAGTTAACCTCTATGAAGTCCATGCCCATATCTTTCTTAAGTATGGCCCACACCTCCGCCCTATCCTGCCAGAACTCTGTGACCCCTACGCAGCCGAGCACCGTCTCACCTTTTAATATCGAATAGCAGTGCTCTCTCTTCTCTAGTATTTTGAGCATCGCCTCAGACATGTTCTCTTTGACAGAAATCCCGAAGACGTGCTCATCAAGATTCTTAAGATGCTCTTTTTTGAACTTAACAACCTCTGCCATTACCTGTCCTGCGTGTGCATCTGCGGCATAACTGCCAGTATCATGCACGGAAGTGGTTGGTCTTGCCTTAAACAAATTTGGTTCTCAGTATTGTAATCACCATCAATAGTCTCTTGCCTAATACCGGTGAACAGCGCCGGCGCCCTGGTCAATGCATCTGCGCCAGTTCTAAAAATTAGGGTGTCCATGTCATCAAATGACATACCCATTTTTAGTCCTAAAGTCCTATGAAGCATGATCGAAACCCGGTGTATTCTTTGCGTCTTACCTAGTGCTGTACCATCAGCCGCCCCGGCGTTAAGCCTGAGCATCTTCATGTCGCTCTCGTATCCATATCCTATGTGCACAGTCGTGGCGGATGTGGTCAAGGTAATGCTCCCTGAGCTTACAGTCTTACTGGGCTGAACGGCGCCATCTGCCAAAAGATCCACAACTTCGCCCTCTAAATGCGTGAGCCCAGAGATAGTGCTCACATACTTTCTTACTTCTCCGCCAGATACGTAAGCGTCAAACGCGGATGAGTCTATTGCATCCCCGCTTAGGTCTGTTATTTGAAATGATGCGGTGGACGCACTCTGCACAAGGTAGCTTTCGCCGTTAACTGCTGTCATGCCGGTTACGCCCGTGACAAGAATCTTGTCCCCGTTGCTGAAAGTGTTGGCGGCAGTTATTACGCATGGGTCCGCTTTTGAAATTCCGGTTATGGTTTTAGGGTCATCATACGTGAGCCCGCAGTCTACAAAGAACGCATCCTTCTGCTCAGTCTCATCATCGAACAGCATAGTCATGTACTCAATATACCGCTCGGTGCCCCCGTTTATACGGCGCTTAACCACCATCCATAGATCTTCTCTCTCGCCGTCCTGCGACGGTATGACCGCTATGCTCTCAACCTCAGCCGGCGAGCCCGCAGCATCACTAACCCCGCCCACCCAATGCCGATGCCAGCCCACTTTAAAAGCGTCAACATCCCGCTCATAAGTGAGCCCTAGAAGCGCCCCGTCATTTCTTACAGCCCATAGGATTGGCTGCGGCTCTTTTTGGTGCGCCATTTCTTTGATGCCAGTAGCCGTTATATGCTCCGACAGAATGGTAAGATCCGGCGCCCTAAACCCATCCACCTCATAGTAGTAAGATATTTCTCTTATTTTTCTGCCGGCCCTTTGTACAAACAACCCCGCCTTACCGACTTGAATAGCCTGAAGGTTGGCACTTCCATAGGTGGTAGAACGCTTGGCAGTTATATTCGTTGGGGTCAAAGCTTCCGACTGACTTGATGGTCTTACTATCCACTCGCCGCCAACAGTCCCGACCATAAGACCCTTCTCGTCTGAGAGCTGCCAGCGTATTACGTTAACGTCGGTTGAGTTAAATGTGAAACTTAACGCATGACTATCTGCCACCGTTCCGTCGGCATCCGTGGGCGAGAAAGTTTGATAGTCCCCACTGCGGCTCATATCGATTCTCTGCGGAGCTTCTGGAGTTCCCGCAAACGACAATCTATCCTCATGAAAAACTACGTTAGATGGATAGCCGGTTGTGCCAGACCACAACCCCATACGCCAATTTGTTTTTGGGCTAGTGTTTACAAGTGTCCACACCACAAAGGCCGACACCTCTGTTGTGCTTGATCTAGATAGTATCTGCACCCAGCCCCACTGCGTGCCCTCTAGTAGCCTGATCAATCGGCCAACATCTGTAGTCTGAAACCCCGTATCATTGTTGATCCCCGTCACCGAGGATGCTGTAAGAGTTATAGTTCCGGTGGCTGCGGACGGCGTTAATGTTGTGGTTGTGATATTGACCGGAAGGTACGGCCCCTCAGCAAAAATAATAGTAGCGAGTGTCCACGCGGTGTGCCCGGTTCTAGATAGTTTCCTTGGAGCGTAATCCGCATGCACTATGTATAAAACGTCCGCGCTCTGAGCAAAGTTAAGCTCAAAAAGATCGGCCTCTAGGTATGGGCTTGTCAATTCATACGCATTCCCTGCCGTTTGTATCTGCCCATAGTTTCTGTAGAATCTTATGTATTGATCACCGAACTCCAATATGTAGGCTTGAGTTGTTGAGAACTCGAATCGAACTAGCCTAGTGGCCTTTGCGCTCGTTTTAACTTCAGATATAAACTCTGTACCTGAGCGCCTAATCAGCCCGCCCTGTACCGTGGGAATAAAATTAAGACACGTCTCTAGGGCTTGCGGATATCTATCAATATCGACTCGGCCTTTAAGTAGCGGACTAATCTCCCCTGCGCCAAAATTGTTTTGTATCGGTGAAACTTTTGGCACGCATCAACTCCTCGCTGTCACCCAAACGTCTTCGGGCGGCTGAGCTGCCACGCGTTCAATCGCATTGGCGCGCTTAGCTTCGGCCACCGCTTCTTTATACGCGCTCTGCGCATCTGCTTTTTTCTGGTTCGACTGGGTTATCTCTTCGCAGAGCGCCTCGGCAAGCTTTGCAGATATCGTCTCTCTCAACAAGACGTCCATCTCATTGACGTCATCTACGTCATAAATGTATCTAAGATTGAGCGGAGCAGTGTCATTGGTTGCAATCTTTCTGCCCTCTATCTGCCAGTCTAGATCATTGAAATTGTATTCGGGATCTGGCGCAAGTATGCGCAGACAATCACTTGGAAGCTGAAAGTAATTGCTTTTACCAAACGTCGGAGCGGTGCTGTCGGCAGCCAACTGCGTCCGCTTAATGGCGCAGTTCCATGGATGCTTTCTGAGCTCAGCTTGCTTTATAACTTCAAACGCAGCATCTATTGACCTTGCGTTTCTAGAGTCTTCGGTGATGCTAGTAATCCGTTTAGCGCCAAGCAACTGCAAAGCCCGGTTGGCTATTTCTACTTTGCTCGCCACTTAAACTCCTTTAATACATAACTCGGCATAACGTCACATGGACGTTTGTAGCCGTGCCCCCATTAAGATTCATTCTGTAAGATCCAGCCGGAAGATCATAACTAATTACGCCGTTGGCCGTTATGTTAGATCCGACGTTGATCGCCGTACCGTTAGGACTTAAAAGCTGAAGCTGGAGCGTAGTCGGAAACGAAGACGCTTCGACCACTAACACACTTCTGCCGCCAGCCCATGTCTGCCATGCGTCTTCAGTTAGTGAGTCCTTGTCAGTTAGAAGAGCAATGGCCTGTGCGTGCCCACTCATATGAACCCCCTACGAGTCAGCCGGTGGCCAGTTAGACTTAAGAATGTGATTTTTGATCATCTCTAAAGCTAGCAGCACTTCGTTCTTTGTTAAACTAACCGCAAGATCAACTACAACCTCGACGTCTTTCGTCGGTGAAGATAGCGCATCTGCGGTGTCAGCTTCAGTTTCGCCCCTATCAAGGCCATAAAACCTATCTGCCATAGAACCCCCATGAACGTAGCCACGCGCCTAAAGTGGACTTAGACGCGCAGCCATCATTTAAAATTAAAGAACGTAGATTGCCTCTAGCGCTACACTGCCCGCAAGCTCTGTGGCTTGAGAAACCGTGAGCACAATGTCGTAGTCAATCTTTGAATCCGCTGTCAAACCTATCGCCTGCCATATCGGCATTTCTCTCTCAGACACGTCAAGCGATGCGTTAGCTCCAACTGCTTCACCAAGCACATCTGTGTTAGATATTGCAGTGGTTAACACCTGAGCGCTTGCAAAGAAGTCAGCATCTACCTCGGCGCCGCCATTAGCGGTTGTTTGATAGAGACCGATGTTCACCGCGCCCACTGAGCCTAAATCATCAGAAGACAAAAGAAGCTGAGACATCCTAGCGTTTGACGGCACTGAGCACATTACGTACTTAGAACCAATGTCATCCGCTGCGGAAGTTTCAACAACCCCCATGGATGATTGCAAAGCACCTTTTGATATGCGTGAGTTATTCAGAACCCTGGGAGATGCGTCCCGGTTTGTGATCTGAGTCGAATACAATGATACCGTTGCCATGAAAACCCCCTATTATTCTGCGCACTCAATTTCAACAACTTTGTTCTCTTCTAGGCGAGTCGCACCGGCTGTCATGTAGACATAAACCTGAAACGGCAAACCTTTAAGATCCTTACGTTGTGAAACATCTGTAGTAATATCATTCCAAAGACCTAGGTGCATTCCAGACTTAGCGAAAACCGGTACACGTCTGTAGCCACTGCCATCGACGTCTAGTCTCTCACAGTGAATGAAATTCATTCCCAAAAACTTCGTTAATTTCCCATCAACCAAGACTGGCTTCTCATTGTAGTCTAGGCTTATGACCTGCGCTTCTGCTAGCAAGTCAAACTCTTGCTGAGCTGTAATCACACAAGTGATCGGGTCCATATCAACATCAACCTCGGCAGCTTTTAAAAGCTTAAGCGCGCGCCTAAGTTTAGTAACTGTCAAGCCTACGTTGCCAGAAGCGCCATACGCTACTGTCACGTCATTAGAATGTGATGTGTTAGTGCTGCCAGACTTACCAGTCTTTGCCGTTCCGAAGAAAGCCTCAATGATAAGATCATCCATCTTTCTGCCGGCTGCGAAAACCGCGTTCTGAACGTATGCACTTTCTGGATCAGTCAAAAGACGGAGCTTATCAAAGCTGTCAATCAATTGCGGAAGATCCCAGTCAGTTGGCAAAACCCAGCGTCTGTCAGTAGCTGCGTCAACTCGGCCCATGGCCTCGAATCTGCCAGTGACTGCCTGCATTTCTACAGCGCCGATCTGATCTACTGGAGAAGCTTGTTCACCAATGTAAGTGTCGCTTGTTACAAAAGGGCGTAACTTAGACCCCTTTTGCTGAAGAAGCAGCTGAATGTTTGTGGCAAACTGCTGCGCGTAATGTGTTGGAATGTTCACAGACATTCGAATACCCCCTGTTAAATTACAAAAAAATTTGTGATTCTTCGAAGGGCTTGTCTGTAAACTACAGGGCCGGCTTCATACCTCTTTCACCGAGGCAAGCTGCCGTCTTTATCCGGCTGTCAATTCGGCCCTCACTAGGTAAGGGTTGTCGACAGAGCATGAGGCTATGGTAGCCTCATACAATTTTAGTTGTCAAACATCATATGCCATTTGGTGAAGTCTAGTCAGTTGTTCTCTAGCCTTAACATCACCCTTTGTGTACCTGTCGACAAAACTCTGGTCTTTCTTAAGCGCCTCAATCTTAGATCTAGCATCCGCCGGGGTTAAAGCCCCCCCTTCTGGGCCAAAGCCCGCTGTTTGCTGTCCGCCATGATACGTCGACTCACCCATGGAACTACTAACTTTATTAAAAAACTTCATGACCCCGTCATACCCCATAGCCTTCTCAAGGGCGTCAAGCGCTTCGCCAGGGACGCCGAACTGCTTTGCCGCCACTCTGGCTTTTGCCATGTTTTGCTCATACGCAGATCCCCACTCTTTCTTAAGACTGAGCTCTTGCATCTTAACCTTCTCGGCATACTCGGTCTGCATGGCCGTAGCCTTCTGCTGAGCATACTCATTAAACTTCTGCACAAGCGATTGCGCCTGGCCTTTGTTCAAATTGTTTTGGTAGAAAGTTTCTTTGGCCCACTTCAAAAAGTTCTCATCACCCTTTGGCGAAGACTGAAGGCCATAACCGTCCGGGTTCTCCGGCTTACCAAGCTTTGAATAAACCTCCGCCCACTCAGGCGCATCCGGTGCCTCCGGTAGTTTAAGAAGTCGCTCTTGCGGAACACCCCGTAGCTTCTCCAGATTTCGATAGCTATCCAAAACCGCTGACGGATCTTTAAACCCTTTGCTTCCCACATACTCTTTCAGATCTGGAGCTAGTGTGTCCGTCCAGCTAGTGCTTGCTGCACTTGTGCTAGTCGCTCCGGACGCACTAGTGGCCGCAGTGGTTGTAGTTGTTTGGCTCGATGTTTGTCCAGTTGTGCTCGCGCTATTCGCCGCCGGCGCCACGCTTGTTGCTGCTTCACTCATTCTAGTTCACTCCTTGCGGTAAAGTTCCCAGAGCTGATCCGGGGTTAATTGTAGATAGTTCTGTATTCGTAGCCACACTTCGCGCCGGCCCTCCAGCACTGCGTGCGCTCTTGGGTCTTCATGAAATGTGGACTTATCGGCTCGACAAAATTTAGCCAAGTCCTTTAAGACTGCTTTAGCGTCTACGTCATCGTCTTTAAAAGTAAATTGATAAGCCCGCTTTCTGGTTGTCAGAAAGTCAAGCACTCGCTGCTTAACGTCCACTTACTACCCTATCCCGCTTGAGTTGGCCCCACGGTTTTTGCCATAGATGCTAAGCTCGGAGCGGCGTCAATTACCTGTTGTTGTTGCTGTTGTTTAGCCCTTCCCTCTCGAATAGCTTTGATTTCTTTCTCTGCTTTTCGCCACTTTGCCGGCACCGCATTGATGTCCGCAAGGTCTGGAAGTATTATGTCCCAATTGAAATGATCTAGAGGCTCTGGGTTCTGAGTTATATTAACCACCTGCATGGCCGCCTCTACCGTGCGCATTAACCCCGCAGCCTCTTCAGCTCTCTGGGCTCTTGAAAGTGGCGAGTTATACTCCACTTTAAATTCTGCCCCGGCTTCTCTTAATATTTCCGGCATAGGTGGAAGTAGACCTTGTCTTGATAGAACGTCAATCTCTCGCTCTATCTGAGGCCCAAGCCTTTCACTCTGAATTCTTCCAAGGGTCGGAGCTAATAAAAGGCCCCTCTCTCTTGTTCTCTCAAGCACTTCAGTGGCTGTCATCTGCGGGCTCTGAGTTAATATCTGAAATAAAGTCACAAGAAAGGAGTCGTTAACTACGACCCTTTCGTCTTCCATCATATCCCTGCCGGCGCTTACGTTGCCGATCGGAAGCGTATGGACAAGTGGCCTTCCATCTTTGCTCACGCCACCGGCGTTAACCGCACCCGGCTTAAGAGAGAAAGAATCTAGAATACCGTCATCATGTACTAATAAAACCGGATCTACCGTCCTGTGACCCTGCTTAAGTAATGTCTTCTTTTGCTCATTAAGTGTTTTAACCGCGGGCAAAACATCCATCGCAGGCGACCGGCCATATATCTCCCCGGATGATTGCTCATATCTAGAGATGGCAAAAGGGAACGTAGTGTATCCGCCCTCCTCTAGTAGCTTCTTTCCGTCTGATGAAACGTAGTAAGAGGCAAAAGGCATACCCTTGTGATCGAGTCGCTCGGTGTCCATGTCTTCCCGCGGACACACGTAATGCAAAAACTCGAACTGTTGAAAAGCATTTTTGCTCTTAGCATCGATGATTCCCTCGGGAAGTGCATCACCCCATTTTTGATAAGCTTGCCTTGCGTCTAAATAAAAGCGCCGTATAACCTTATCAACTAGCCCCTGATGATTCTCAAAAATATAAAGTCCGCCGAGGTGGCACTCTTTGTATCTAAGTCCAGACTCTTTCATCAACTGATCTATAAAAAGACCGCTAGTCCCGAAGGCGCCAAGAGACTTAAAGTTCATCTGATTTTGCGATGCGAAGTTTGCCGCCGGAGCATACCGGTATTTAAACAGCATTCGGTTTACGTCATCAAACCACAGCCTGACGAATCTATCCTGATTGAGTTCATCTATGTTAGGCACTAGCGTGTGCCATGTTTGATTTCTAGGCGTAAGAAGTGAATCTAAAATAGCAGCAAAACGGTTCAGCGCAATCACTGCCGTTGAATCATATATCTCTCTGTTGCGCTTATTACCCGGAGTTGAGTATCTGGTTTGAAAGTTCTCAGAAGCCAAGGGGTAGAACCTATCCGCAATCTCTTGCCAATGGCTCTCCCATGTTCCACGGGTACCGGATGCCTGCTCATACATCAGGCATATCTCGTTTGCTATCTCGGCTTCTTTATGGCCTTTAAACACAGAGTTAGCTTCCTAGCAAAGTTTTGCGACTAGTGGTGAGCTCCTCATCATCTAGTCCCGCACTGCCAGTAAGCACGGTCTGCGTTCTTGATCTTCTGTCCTGGGCCAGCTCTTTTATTTGGGCGCCCTGTTCGGCTACGGCCTGATCTTCTGCCGCTTTCTTTTCAGTTTGCCTGGCCGCTTCCGCTGCTTGTGCAGCTTCTCTTTGCTCCTGAGCAATCTTATCTGGATCTGGGCTTAAGCCCAAATCACTGGCCCCGATACCAATGTCATCAAAAATAGAATTATTTCCCATAGGCCCCCCTAGAGACTTTTCAGTTAAAGGTATCAGCCAAAAATATCATAGTCTAGATCTTTGACCGAATGCCCGCCCCTTGACCTGCGGTGTGTGCTCTTATCTCTTCTGGCCACCTTAACCGCAAAGGTACAGCATAAAGCGTCCCCGTTATCCGGCGAAGATAGCCCCCGCTTTTTCATCTTCTCTTTGCTCTCAAGCTTAATACGGTCATACTTATCAAACTCATACTGCGGCCCAACAAGATCATCCACTAAATCTCTGTCGGCATCTATCATACCGCCAGCGAGCCAATCTCGCATTCTAGCCCAAAGATCTGTCCTTAAATCTGAGTACTCCTCTTCACCTGACTTAGACCCAAACCAAACCTCATTAACCGTGTACCCCATCTCTCTGAGTCTATCTATCACCCCGGTGCCATTACCCGCATCAATGCACACAGCATCCGGGTCATACTTGTCAATCCAGTATGAGCACTCATTGGCCACTTCCATATTGTCCTTACCCTTAAGCTTGATGGGCGCTATAGACCTTGCATCCCGGCCTTGTCTGAACCTGATCACCGTCGTGTCATCACCGAACCTTGCGATGTCCACACCCATGACAAGCCCGGCCCAGTCATCCTTTTCTATGTCTCTATCTAGAGCTCCGTCCACAACTTCTCTAGATACGAACTGCCTATCTCCCTGCCGCGGGAACTCTCCCTTTACTTCAATCCTAGCCTCATCTGAATCTTCGCCGTACTTCTGCACAAGCTGATTGAGCATATCAACGTCGGTTCCCTCAACATCTCTTGAATCTAAGTTTCTTCGGTACCAATACTCTCTTGATTTATGAAAGCACTCATAGAACTCGCCCTCATTTCTACGGGGATTACTGAAACAAAAAAAGTATCTATGTAAGACCGGGTCTGTGAAGAAACCTTTAGTCACGGTCCAGATTGGTTTTGGTATACCAGAGGCCTCATCAAACATGACAAGCACCCCGTTGTGGTTGTGAACCCCGGCAAAACCCTCTGGGTTCTCTTCAGACCACACCTGACCTTGTGAATAGTAGTACCCTGTATCAATCTTAAGCTGCGACTTTAGCGCCTCGTCAAACCACGGTGCGGGCCGGAGGGCCAAAGTAGTTCGCTCAAACCAGTGGCTATTGATCGCAAGCGTATGCCACTTACCTAGCTCCGCCCACGTTCTGCTTTTAAGCTGCGGCTCTGTGTTGGCTGCAACAACCGTTGTTGATCCAAGATTGCAGCTCATCATCCACAGGTTGAGCCACGAGGTTAGCGCAGACTTTCCAACCCCCCGTCCACTAGACGTGGCGCTGTTATAAACCTGCGGCATCTCACCTCTTGCGATGCGCTCTTTATTGTCTTTTATGTGCTGCGTGATTCGTCTAAGCTCTTCTTTTTGCCACGTACGCGGCTCTTTGAAAGTTTCAAGCGGCGTACCCTTTTGGCCCCACGGGAAAACGAACATGACAAAAGCTTCCGGGTTTTCCGCAACCCGTTGACTCCATATCTCCGTCATTAGCTTTTGCTCATCCCCAACCGAGTATGGCGATTCTATTTTTGTTTTTGCCAAAGTCTAATACCCCGAGCCAAACTTATCTTTAAACGGAGAAATAAAACCAACAAGCTGCATGACGTCGCCCGACTTAAGACGCCTGTTCATGAAGTATATCCCGTCACCCTCTCTAACTACTTTGCCGTCCACATACTTTCCTGAAGAGGTATTGCCCTCGATGGTTAACATCCTATCCACAAAAACAGTGTCTACAATCCCTGTGTGCCCCTTGTCTGTTCCAGCATAGTTCCAGATGGCTACATCACCGGCCCACGGGAATACTTCCGTCTTATCCGCGTCCTTTGCCGCATGCCATGCGGTCATGCAGTGCTCAGTTACCGGGAACCTAGACTCTATCCCAGTTTTAATTTCCGCATAAGCGATACATGTTTGAACAAAAGACATGCACCACGGCCACGGGTCTGGGCCGCCAACCGTGTCTTGGATGAGACTAACAATGGGGCCGCGGTTGTTTCCGCCCTCTTCCCTAACTCCGATGCAGGCTTGTGCAGCCAGTCGCATCAGCACTGATGGGTGCTTGTTATCCACGCACATTTTTGCAGCGCCATTGTTTTTAAGCTTCTCATCAATAAACGCCATCAACTCTAGCTCAAGTATTCTTTTCAAAGGCCGCCCCTTTTAAATTAAAAAACACACTGATGACTAGTCTGCCCGTTTGTTTCTGATCACCGAAGATTTTGCCCGCAGCATGAATGTAGTCCGAGTTTAAAATTAAAAGCCTGTTAAATTTAGCGGGGCAATAAAACGTGCTCTCCCACTTATCCCTATCATTACTATCTTTTAGAAGCGTCTGCATCTCGTCCGCAGATCTGGGGTGATTCTCAGCGCCAGTCCTAATATGCCTAAGCAGATGCGTTCCGAATTCATTACCCACTGGCGCATCAAACAAATATATAAGACCCAGCATCTGAGCCATGTTGCCATCGGAGTGCGCCCAGTTAGGCGGCTGCATATTAGTCAGCGAGTACCTCCCGAAGACCATCTGTGGATCGTAAAGATCTCCGTATATTTTTTTAAACTGTGAATCAATTTCTTGTATAACAATTTCCGGCAGATGTATTATCCCCGGATATATAACCGTGTCACTAGCCGGGTAATTCATAAGCGGGCGCTCAGAGCACAACGCCATAACCGCATCTGGATCTTTAAAGAACCCGTCAAACACCACGGTCTGAAGTTTCATAAGCTCGCCGATTCTCTTTCAAAATCTCTAGCTTTCATCTTGTAATACATGATTTTGTCGACATCCTTTTGCGGTATATCCGTGGTGTTCTCTTCTAGCTTCTTTAAAAGGTTATCGGTAGCGAACACTAGCGCCTTTGCATCCTTAGCAAGAAACGCCGTCTTTGCTTCTAAAAACATTTTAGCTATCTCAAACTTATCTTTAAGCTCCGTCATTTCTTGCACTCCCCCGTCCATTTCGATTTAAACTCCATTCCCGTTTGAATTATAATAAGTTCACGCCCGCAATAGTAACTAACCACATAAGTCCATGCATTTGGAGCGGTTGCCTCGCCTCGTTTAGCACCACATTTTGGGCACTCATATGCGTATTTCGCAGGTTCTAATTTTTTCAAAAAGTGTGGGTGCATTTATTTTTTCCCAAAGAAATATACCGCTTCCGGAAAGAACATATACAACACTTCCGCAATTATAAAAATCATAATAAAAGGCGCGAAAATAATTAACATCACAAAGGTCAGCATTCTATTCATTTATAAATACCCAATAAAACGCCAAGGAGTTTTTAGAATGTAGTTCTCATCAAAATAGCTTTCAATTATTTAGCCAAACCCATGCTTATCGATTAATTCTTTAAGTGTTGCCATTTAAATACCTCTTAATTAACATCCTTCTGATTAATAATCGTGCCTATAATCGACGTGCTTTTTCACTTTAGTTGGCAAAGGATTTTCTAAAAACCAGCCCTTTTCCTCAAATGTCCTGCAAAGCTCTTCAGTCATTTCGACGGCATAGGCCACAACTTCTTTTGGAGTAGCTTGTTTAAACTTGGCTCTACCAGTCGAGTCTTCTCCGTCTGGCTTACCTATATATAAAGCGCTTGAAGCTGTTAACAGTTTCATTGTTATAGATGCTTTTATTCCAAGCTCTACATCTGAATGCATGTAATTTTCAAAATCCAGTTTGTATATTTTTTCTTTCACTAAGGCTCTCCGTATATGACTAATCTGCGTCGATTTAATTTTATAACAGTTATGTCACTACCTGTATGGTCTCCGCTTGCTTAATAGCCACTTGAATTCCTTCTATAAATGCCTCGGCGGATAACTGCTCTAAACATTTAAAGTCCTGATATAAACAGTTTTCAAAATCATGATCATAAAAAAATCGGACATTCTCCTGGCAGAAGGTACACGCAAGCTCCTCTTTGGTGTTATAAACTTCCACAAGATTGTTGTTTTTTCTAAACGGGCGCCGGTGCTGCGGGCCAACTATAGTATACCCAAACACTATCGGGACGTCCGTTGTCGCAGCTAAATGTAGAAGCCCGTTATCAATCCCAACCACACACTTGGCACCCGACATCACCTTCGCCGCTTGCATCGTGGTCGTTCGATCAATCAAACTTATGCCCCCGCTAAAATCATAATCCCCACTGATATTGATCCTGCGCTTTCCTTTGTTCATGGATGTGACCCCAACAAAGACCGGAATGTATCCGATAGAAAGAATATAATCTTTGATCCCGTTAAACGCCTTGGCAGTCATGGTCCTTGACGGGCTAGTCGCCCCTGGCGTCATAACAATGTAATCCTTGCCCTCAACTTCTTTAGGCATCCACACATCTTTAAGATCAAGCACCGGATAGAACATAGAATCAATCGGTGGCGGATTAACGCCCGCATAATATAAAAATCCTAGGTCCACTAGGTGCATCATCGTTGCATTGACAGGGTGGATGTGGGCCTGCTTAATTGCATACCCGTCCGAGAACTGACTTGGAATCTGATGGTAAACTTTCCATTTCGGATATCGCTTAACCACATTTGCCGCAACTGAAACAAACCACTGCGGCACAATCACGTGGCCTCTTAAAAAATTGTAATTTTTAGCAATCCACTCTATCGCCACAAGCCAGCATATGTAATCCCCCATCCCTCCGTTGTTCAAAAGGAATAGCTGATCGCGCTCCATAGTGTCGGTTCCGTCCCTAAAGAATGGACTCTTAACCCGGACTCTTGGCCCATCAACTATGGGTGTCGGTAGACCCGTGACTGGATTGACCGCCTTCGATCCCTTCGGATTTGACTGCTGCTTGTTCTCGAATCGCTGTTTTAATTGCTTCAAGTTCATGTTCAATCGCTTTCAGTTTCATTTTTAAATCCGAAATCAAAAACGCCTGGCCAACAAAATCTTCAACAAACTTATGTAAGACAGACCTAAGATCACTCAGCGGCGTAGTCGCCAGCTTATAATTCAGGTCAAACATCATGGCAGCTTTCATGGCCGCGTCTGTACCCATTGTTTCCTCTGCGCTATCCACCACTAACCTCCACGCCTATCAAATACTCTTCCACTTGATTGAGCCAATCCCTCAAATACATAGCTTGAACCAACGACAACTTTGCCCCGGCAACACTTACTACATCTTGAGAATAAAAATCATTAAGAGACGCCCTATCCACTAGCAAAGCCACATACACATCTTTTGCCACCATGGGCGCGTTCGGCCTGGCATAGTCCACTTTTAAATCCGTCAGATCCTGCATGCCCCTCGCCCTTAAGAAAAAATTTCTTCAGATGGTTTGACCTCAGTATCCACTATGACCGAAACCGCTAGTGCGTTTTGAATATCTAGGCATATCTTAGAAGTCGTTACCCCAGTTCTTGCCATCTCGGCGTCAAAGACATAAACCTTTGCCGCCTTCAATGTGTCCCTCAGTAAGTCATTCTCTTTTGAAAGCTTATCCTTAAGGGCATAAAGATCCCTTACCAATCCCTTGATCGCCTGAATCTCGAGCTGCTCTTTTGACATCGCACCCCAGACATGAGAGCAAGATCTGCAATACCTTCGCTGCACCCCGTCAATCTCCACAGAGAAATCTTTCCCATTGCACCTTGGACAAGACTCCATTAGCTCCGTCTTTGACGTGGATACTGCCTTATCAATTACCTGTTTTTTTGCCATGATGTGAGACCCCCTATTGCTGTTGATCCGGTATTAAATAAACCCCGAGCCACAGACTTATAACACTTCCCGATGTAATTACACAATTTTAGCCGCACAAGAAAAATCGGCCAAGGGCCTAAACCCCCAGCCGCTCAAAACACCATCCGGGGTTTACGGTAAGGATGTGTTGCGTGTCATGCAACATTATATGGAGCGCATGACGCAGTGTACTAATACTGGATGGCCACTGGATTCGGGATGTTTTGTGTGACTGAACCACTAGATATAGCGCCTGCGGCTTGTGCGACCACTAGATATAGTGTTTAGCTAAGTGCGGCATTCCGTGGTTAGGTCATTAAAACGCGTCTGAGCTCATCCGTTTTATACTGATACGCAGCATAGATCATAGTGTTATTCCAATTTCTGTGCCCAAGCGCCAATTGCAAAAGCCGGATGTCCTTGGATTTCCTGTACAAATTAACAGCGAACGTATGCCTGAGAGCGTGGAGCTTCTTTTTGACTGGACGGTATTCACCCCATATCTGAGAGAAACGGATATAGCTTATTGGGAAGAGCCGGTCGTCATGGCCAGGGATTAGTGCTAATAACTTTTTAAATAACCAATGTGGCAGCGGGATGTCTCTGTCGTCGCTTCCCTTAGTGCCTCTTATGTAAACGGACTTTTGGCTTAGATCTAAATCCGTGAGCCTGACATCAAGTACTTCTCCAGCTCGGGCGCCAGTATGTAGCGCCAGCCAGATAAGAGTTGTGTCGCGGGGATTGGACTCTTGGAACTTGGTGAGTATGTGGACCAAGCGGTTTAATTCGTCGTCGTTAAGGTATTTTTCTTTAGTTAGTTTGTAGCTCATGGAGATACTATAACACATAGCGTTAAGTATTGCTATAGATTAAAAAAAATAAAAATTTTAAAATTTTATAAGTGGCTGCTCAACATACCGTTATAAGAGAAAAGCCAGCGAAATTTTACCCCACCCCCCGGTCACGCCCCCCTACCTAAATTTAAATTGAGATGGCATAAACAAAAAGGGTCGAGGCAAAATTTTGGGGGCATTCGTTCTTTTAGTGGTATATAGTTCAGTACCAAAGTCTTTAACGCTATGTGTTGATTATTGCTCATCATCTTCATTTGAGCTAATGGCGATCGCGTCAGGTGTTACATCTTTGATCTGACTCTCGGGAAGTTGCGCACGCTTTCTCGCTTCGGCAAGTGCAGATCCAATATCTATTGTTTGGCTGATATTGACATCTAGCCTATCCCCATATATCTGCGGTTTTCGCTTTGATAACAGCCACTTGGAGTTATCCGAAAACAGCCTGGCACGCTGGACATCTTCATATTCGTCGTGTACTGTTAATAAATTGTCCGCTATGTGCTCCAAACCCTCTTGACGCGCCTGTTCGAAAAGTTTGGCGAACAATGGGTCATGTTGCCTCGCACGCCAAAAATTATAGGGAGATACGCATATCATTTCTATGATACTTCCTATGGATTCCCCTTCTACAGCCAGTTCTATGGCTTTCGCCTTTTGCTCTTCTGACAAATCCATTGCAGTTTTTGGCACTAGAAATCCCTCAAATTCAGCTTCTCCCGAGGCTAACTATCATCACCCGTCAGTCAAACCGGCTCAATATAATACGAAAAGGCAAGAAAATTGTGTTTTATGTTGCAATGTGTTATCATTATATTAACTAATAATTACACTAGTAGAATACCGAGGGAATATACCATGAAACAAGTTTTAATAATCTTCTGGATGATAAGCCCACTATTTTTGACGGCCTGCGGCCAAAGTGGCTCGGGATCTGCGCCCGCTTCCACAGCTCAGCGATCGTGCTCCACACTAGAGTACTTGGGTACTTGGTACAACTCAAATTCCACCACAGACACTATAATAATCAACAATGATTGCACCTTCACTGGAAACTACTGCGACCACGCCGGAAGCTTTACACTTCCAAACGCAGCTACCTATGAAACTGAATTGACTATATCTCAGGCCAATTTAAATGGTGGATGCATGCAGCCCCAAGTTGTAGAGTGCCGAATCGGTATACTAACGGATGACCGCCTTGGCATAGACTGCGGAACCACTAACCAATTCGTATATCAAAGGTGGCAGTAATGCGGACGCCCAAAGACTTTCCAAGGCTTTCTGTTATGAAAACTGCTATATTAATCGGAACTTTCATCTTTGTATTTGCATTCATGAGCGTTGGGCCTGCTAAAAAGAAAGAGAGCTCAAGCCAAGTGTACTGTCCAAACATGTATGCCATTCAAGTGGCACCTGGGACCTACATAAAATGTGAGGACTTTGACCAGTATTACAGCAACCTAGCGTATGGTGTGACTAGGCGCGACATGCACTTAACGGAGTAGCTATGGACAACAAATTACAACTAAGAGTTAAAAGCACATACGGCAGAGATCTATTCTACCCAATTAATGAGACGGCCCTACAGTTCTGTAAGCTGCTAGGCCGAAAGACGCTAGTCACTAACGACCTATCCCCCATCAAAGCCCTTGGCTACGAAATCGAACTTCTAGCACCATCCCTGGAAGCTACCCTGGAAGCTACCCTGGAAGCTACCCTGGAAGCTACCCTGGAAGCTACCCTGGAAGCTACCCTGGAAGTTATCGTCGAAGATGAGGATATCTTCTCATAAGTTTGCGGGGCCTTCCACAAGACTCCGTCCTAAGCCCCTAGCCCCAAAAATCCATTAAGCCAAGAAGCCCTCTCAATCCAATTACGCCAGGTATCGACCAAAAACCTCTATCGATACACGTCTATTACACGCTCGCTACACATCTCTAATCGATCCAGTATACAGTTCACTATAACACTCAGAGGGCCATTCCCCCACGGGCAGAGAGACCCAGATTCCTAAAATCTATTTCATGCTTTATGTACGACAGTATAAAAATAAGCGACTTTGTAACTATATAATATTACTAGTATATCTTGTATGTCTTATATTTCTTAAATGATTTCAATATTAATATATATATATAATATTATATTATGTTTTTAATGGCGGATTTCCATTGGCAAACCTGAGTATGGCGATATACGCGTATATATTTATAGCGAACTGGGGTTTTGTCCAAAAATGCGTACCTTTCGCTACTCCTGAATAATTTCAAATACTTACGCGATTTTAATTCGCTACCAATTCGTGCACAACAGCGACAATTCAACACGAAACAAACGAATTCGGTTTATTTTACGGCCGGAAATGTCCAAAAATCACTCTTCCCGTGGCCCAAAACAATATTTCAGATCTGCTAAAAATCCCAAAATTACGCATTTTTGGTCAAAAATAGACAAAAAAGATATTCTCACGCGCTTTTCACCAAATTGTTGGCTTTTAATCACATAAACCGTGGTAATATAGGTAATCCCTAGAGCATACACTAACGTATCCAGGGGGTATAAATAAAGGCGGACAAATGCACACAGCCAGAACAAGATATATCGAGGGATATAAAGTAGTAGTCAAAGGCATCACGTATGTGGTCGACACTTGTTACCTGGGCCATTATGTCAAAGGTGCTTTGGTGGCAGTTGATGTGGTGGACTGGGATGCTTACCGGGTGCAGCTGGACGGCTCCATGGTACGAGAACAACTAGGTCCACTCGACCTAGGCATATCTTTCAGCGACCTAGAAGCCTATGGCCGAGAAGCCTATGGCCCTCTGTTCGCCCTGGGTGATAC
>Ga0210043_1000593_pt1 | contig 37682 bp, 53 predicted proteins | sample CryGeymet201501t_FD_183990 | JGI IMG/M metagenome (GOLD analysis project Ga0210043, IMG submission 183990) | Groundwater microbial communities from Crystal Geyser aquifers in Utah, USA - Crystal Geyser metaG 2015-01t (SPAdes) (version 2) | ecosystem: Environmental > Aquatic > Deep subsurface >... | reverse complement strand
CTTATGCAGCCTTATGCAGCCTTATGCAGCCTTATGCAGCCTTATGCAGCCTTATGCAGCCTTATGCAGCCTTATGCAGCCTTATGCAGCCTGCAGGTAACAGTCACCGACGGCGCCGGTAACGGTAGCAGCGATGGTAGCCCCGCCCTGAATGAACTGACGATGTTCCGCGGGCAGCGGTACCTTTATGATCTTCCCCTTGGTCAGCTCAGTCCCTACATAGGCCCGGCTGGAGGCTATGATCCGGTAGGTGCCTCCCACGGTGTCACAGTCCTGCACAGTGAAGGTCACTGTCCCGGTTCCCGCACCCGCAGTGGTGATAATGAACTCGACCCATACCGGTTCGCCCTCGCCCTTATTCGGGGCGGCGAGAGCCATGTCCAGGACATTCCCGGACACCACAGTAGCGGTATGCAGATCGATATCCTGTCCCAGATCAAGAATTGCGTCTCGATATCCCATATCAGCCCTCCTTAGGTTATGGCCGATTCGGTGTCGAGCATCTGATCTACGTGACGGATGGGGATGCCCTGGAACTTGGTGATCGGGGTCCCGTCCTTCATCTGCTCAACGGTGAAGTTGATATTGGTCTTATTGAAAGCCCAGATATCAAACTGACTCTTCAGGTCGCGGTTCACGTAGATAATCGCATTCGACCCCATCTTCGGGAGGCGGTTCCGGGCGTAGATCAGCTTCTCCATGTTGCCGGTGGCCAGGAGGTTGTTGGTGGATCCCGAGCTCTCGATATTGGCCAGGCGCTGTACCGCACGGTCGTCCTTCACGACCATACCGAACTGGATCTTGAACTGGGTGACGTAAGCCATGAAGGGGTTGCCGCTGGTGTCGGTGACACGCTGCTTGCCCATCTTGTTAACGTCGATCCCCACCTTCTTCGAACCACGGGGATAGATCAGGTGTGCCGAGTTCTTTCCCCACTCAACCATGAGAACGGAAGAGAGATCCGAACCGGTACCGCTGAGGCCCTCTACGTTGGCCAGGGCCAGGGCGTTGTACCGCTGGAAGAACCCGTTCAGCTGAACAGGATCCACACCCTCGTTCCCGTAGACCAGATAGTTCGAAAAGGTCTGCATCATCGCCTCGAGGAAGGCCATGTTCTCGTCGTTGATCGCTGCGTTCTTGTCCGGCTGGTTGTCGATGATTACCTCATCGGGCTCGCTGAAGTTGTCCAGAAGACAGATACTCTCCCGGATCTGCTTCACACTGGAAGCGGAGCGGGTAGCGCCTTCGTTGAGCCGGCGGCCTGAGATAGTGGGCAGTCGATCGCGGATAGAGGCCACGTGGCCGAATGCCTCGTTTGCCTCGTACATCGGTGCATCGATGAGAAACTCGTTGTTCTCCTCGAGCACCTCGGCGATCTGTGCATGATCGCCTCCGATAACCCGCTTCGCCATTTCCGCAATGGTGAGCTGGTTCTTCAAATACTTAGTAGCCATTGGTTGCTCCTCAGACTACTGTCCCCAGTAGTCGGAATAGTCCATGTTGAGGGTCCCCGGATCGCGCCTTCTCTCGCCGGCAAGTGGGGTCGAAACTCGCCCCGCCACCAGTGAGTCTTCACCGATCATTTCGCCCATGCGGATAGCGGCCCGTATCATCCGGGGGTCGTCTCCGAGCCCGGATTCCTCGAGGTACTTGGCGAAGTCTGCTCCACCGATCTCCTGGATCGCTCTGCGACCCTGGGTCAGCTTGGCGTTGTACTCTCCGCCGTACTCCCGCTGTAACTCCGCAACGGCCTGCTGCTTCTGACGCTGGCGCTCTGCCTGCTGCGTCTGGAACTGCTCTCCTACGCTCTGGTAGTAGTCCTGGAACACGTTCTCGGCCTGCTGCTTCGACAGACCATGCTTATGTGCCAGCTCCCGGAACCAGGAGTCGTCGCCGGTGGATAGCCCTTCCGGTAATCCCTCTGGAAGTGGTAGGTGATAATCCTTGGGATCATCTGGGATGCCCAAAGATCGCCGATATTCAGCAATCTCACCCTCTGTTGCGCCTTCGCCCGGCTTGATGATCGCGTCCTTCGATCGCTCCACACGCTGTTTGAGGTCCAGGAGGGCCTCTTTCGCGTTGGGATACTGTTTGAAGAACTCGTCACTCTGATGCTCCTTCGGGAAGAGCTTCAGCCATCCGGGATCCGCGCCCTTGTCTGCGTTCAGCGTTCCGGCTTGCCCAGCGTCTCCACCGTCCGATTGGCCTCCCTGATCAGAAGGAGGGGTATCGGTAGTCGATCCCTGGGGTTCACCGCCCGCGCTGTCGCCAGCTTCGGGGGCCGCACCACCGTCGTCGCCTGCTGCGTCGAACCAGGTAAGCGGTATGGCCCACGGGTCAGTAAAGAATCTCATTCGTTATTCTCCTCTCCGCTCTCGATGTAGGGCAGGTCGAGTACCCTGTCCGGATAAAAGAACGGAATTCTCTCAAAGTTCTCAGGCTTCCAGACTCCGAAGTGGTACAGAATCTTCTTCGCCAGGTTCTCGGCGGTTGCTCCCGCGATCATCGCCTCCTGGCTGTCGTAATTCCTGAAGCCATAAAATCCGCACAATCCAAGGATGTGCTTAAGTACGATCCGGCCGTGCTCCGTGCCGAAGACCTGCCGATAGGAGTACTCGAGCTTTCTCTGCTCATCGGTCTTCTTGGTGTTTAGTCCCAATTCCTCCATTCGGTCCACTTATGTCCTACTCCTCCTGACCAGCGGTCAGCTTCTCTGCGGGGCTCCCGGGCTCCGGGGCCTTGCTTGTCTTGTTTACGATGTCAGCCTGTGCCTGCCCTGCCTGCAGCTGGAGTGCTGCCTGCTGAAGCTGCTGTCTCTGTGTGCGGATCGCCTGGCGCTCTTCAGGTGTGGCGATAACCTTCTCCGGTGCTCCGGTCGAGCGGAGGATGTGCCCGCCTACCTCGTCCCAGTTCAACAGGTCGGTGATTGCCGGGTTGAACTCCGCGAGGGGAAGCAGCTGTCCGAGTGCCTGACTGAGCCCCTGGTTGTTGATGAACTGCTTCTGCTTCTGTGCCAGGGGACCGATATAGTCTATCTTCAGTCCGGATCCGGAATACTTCGCCAGCGCAGGAGGGGGTGGGGGGAGCCATCCCGCCTTCTGCGCTATAGCGAAAACCCGGTCGAACGTCGGGTCCAGTAACTCGTTTGTGAGGCGTCCGAGTACCGCCCCGAGTACCGCGGCTTTCTCGGCCTGCATTTCGACTACCTGGGTAGCCGTCATCTTCTGACCTATCATGCTGGAGAGCATCAGGAAGAAATCTACCCGGAAGTGCTCCTTGATCGCCGTCTGGATCGCCTGTTCCTGATCCCTGCCGATGGGGTAGTTCGATCCGTAATTGACCGGCACAACCTGGCGATTTGGATCGCGATAGGGCATCCGTCCCCCCGGATCAAGCTGCAACTGTCCTGTGAGCTCCGCGGGGTACATCATGGCCGGATCTACACTCTGGTGCGCCTTCTTCATCATGGTCTTCGAGATCTGCTGAGACTTCAGCACATCAGAAAGGGCGTCCCAGGCAGGGGATCGCCCGTAGATCTCATCTGTGTTGGTACGCCATCGCCAGACTACGTAAGGGTTCGTCTCGTATCCGCCCTCCCTGAGTAGTTTACGGTCCTCCTCGAGGATGTAGATCGAGGCGTAAGCTTTGTTCTTCTGGTCGATCTTCAGGAAGTCCCGGTCCTCCCGGGGGACGACTATGTGCAGGACCTTCACGGGGGTGTACGGCTCGTCCTCTGCTCGCTCGATGAAGGACTCGTCGAACTTGTCTTTCCCGAAGGCCTTAATCGCTTCCCGCATTGGAAGGTAGTAGCGACGATATACGGTATCGATATGCCCATACCGGTTCTCTTCGACATAGACTTCTTTGGGGTGCCGTGCCGAGAAGTGGATCCCGCTTTCGTTCAGATCCTCTTCAATGTAGAGGGTCGCTGTCCCGATCGAGCCGCCGTCCATGAAGATCTGGCTGATCGACTCGTAGAAGTTTGAGTGGTTGAATAGCCAGTACAGGACCTTCTCAACCTCCTGCAGCCAGAGCCGTGCTCCTGGAAGGTCTCCGATCTTTGAGTTTTCAAATGCCAGCCTGAACCAGTCGGATGAAGGGGAGACCAGATACCCGAGAAGACCATCGGCGAGAAGCTGGAGGGCTCCCTGCGCTGTTCCGTCATAGATCTTTGTCCCTGTCCGCTTCCCGCGATCTTCCTTGTTCCACTGGAAGTTTGACCGCCGCGGGCTCACAAAGTCAGCGACCTCCTGCCATTCCGTCTCCCAGTTCTGGCGCTCCCGCTCCAGATAGGAGAACTTCTGCATGAGATCTTTTACTTTCTCGTCGTCCGTCAGCTTTGCCATGGTTTCCCTCTGGGCACAAAAAAAGGCGACAGACCACGACTCAAGAGACCCATTTCTGGGTTCTTCTCAAGAAGTGATCTGTCGCCTCCGCTGGTCGGTTACCCTGCCTTTCGGCCTGTTGGGCTTCCTCCGTTGGTCAGTTCAAGACCTAAACTGTAAAGATCAGATACCTATCCTCCGCTGGTCGTTTCCCGAATCATTGCCGTAGGCTCACCACCCGTAGCTCATCGGTTCCCTCCGTTGGTCAGACGGTAGCTCTTCATTCAACATAAATATATACCACCTCAGTGGTTGCTGTCAATGACAGCCGGTCAGCGAGTAAGCAGCGACTTCTTTTTCCGCGCCATCTCCTCGTCTGCTACTTTCTCGGCGTAATCCCTGGGCCATGCATTCTTTGTCATAAGACGCTGGACAAGCTCATCTCGGTCCGCAGCTTCCTCTCCTTCAATAATCTCGTCGGAACTTCTGTCGTCAGGAGTTGTGAGGACGGACCCGCGACTCTGACCGATCCCCTCATCTGTCCGCATCTCTCCGAGTAGCTCCATCCCTCTGGCGGTGGGCCTTGTGGGGCCCTGGGGGCGTTCGTACTTGGACGCGTCTATCCCTTCTTTCTCGGTTTGCTCAGGCACCTGGTTGTCAGGCTTGAACTCTACATGGGGGACTTTTACCTTCCCCGTCTTTACGTCATAGGTTCCACCACGCTCTTCGGCGTACCGTATCCGCTCAGGTATGGACATGTCATCCGGTGCGTCCTCGTAGGTGTATGTTATCTTGCCGGATTTTTCTTTAGCCATAAACCACCTCCCTGTACCTCTATGCTATACCTCGACTTCTTTACCGTCAATCGCCTCTTGCCTGTGAGCTGGGCGACTATCTGCACGAAGAACTTCCACCAGCCCGACACCACAATTATCGCTGAAGTGACAGTGTAGAGATACAGTACTATTCCATTGTACACAATCTCAGTACTCACAGCATAGTTGAAGTAGATTGATCCATGGGCTGCTCCGAAGAACACGGCTCCGATCACATACTTCCTGAACCGGACAGCGAGCATCCACGCAAGAGTGAGAAATACAGTCTCGCCAAGAGGCCCCCACATGGTTATCCACCAGTCTACCCCGCCATAGGACTGAGACAGATGGCTGTTGAGTATCTCTCCCGATCCCCCGGATGTGTAAGCGCCGAAAACATGGCCGAACTCATGGAAGTAGGCCACCCAGCCGGCCGAACGCATAGATTCAGAAAACCCGAACATGAAAAGCGGGAGGGCTATGGCGATCTGCGCCAGTATTATCATCCGGCGTTTATTCAGGTCTCTCTGGTTCAATTTTATAGGTTTCTGCATGTCTATATTGTACCTCATTTTTCCAGCTATTTCCTTGCCTTCAAAGGAAATCTTTCACTTTTTTTCGACCCTTTATAGGCGTTGAGAATCTTCCCGTCCTGTATCTCCACTTCAAGAAATACGGTCCCATGAGTAGTCTTCTTCACTTCTGCCCTTATCCACTCAAAAAGCCTCTCGAGGGGTTCACTCCCCTGAACCGGAATGTCCATTTCCCCTCCTATAGATCGAACCGGAGCGGATCGTAGCTCATCTCGTCCTGACGCTCGTACTTATCCGCTGCAACAATTGATCCGAATATGTATTCCGGATACCAGACCCCCATTGCCAGGGAGAGAACCAGATCATCGTGGTCTGAGTCCCGGTGATTCTCATAGGTCTCATTCCCGTTCTTCTTCAGCTTCATCCGAAATGCCTGCAGTTCGGTTTTCAGAGCATCCCTGTGCTCAGACGGGGCAATCTTGATCCGGTGGTTCTGGAAAGCCAGCAGGAGACACATTACCAGATCCCGCTTCGGGACGTTGTATCCTCCCAGGCCTTCGTTCGGGAGAACCTTGTTCCCCCCGGTGATTGTTATTGCTATCGGATCCATCCCCATGTCCCGGGCGTCTTGCACTACAGCCACTCCTACTCCGGTTGCGTCAAAAATGAGCTGCGTCTTCCCCGATAACTGCGGGCTGTTCAGCATAGCCTGCACGTTCTTCAAGACCTCGGGATAGGGCATCCCCTGGGGGGACCGCCGGAGATAGCTGTTCACATATTCTGATACCACTACCCGCCGCTCCCGGAGGTATGCCGGTGTGTCCGGGATCGCCTTGGGCTCCTGGAACCGTTCTACCCGCTGCGTGATGGTGATAGCGGTAAAGTCGTTAAGGGTGCCGAAATCAACGGCAAGATAGTAAGTCACACATTACCCCCATGAAACATTATCGAACTCCATCTGTTCGATCTCGTCCTCGCGCTCCTTCTCCCCTGAGAAAAGCGGCTTGATATTCGTATCGAATGCGGTGTCTATGTCGTCCGTACTGAAGACGGAATTCACGTTGTCCAGGAACTCGCATTCGTACTCCTGTCTCCACCAGAATGATCCGATCTCCTCAAGTTCTTCCTCGAGGTGTTCAAGGGTGTGCCTCGGTGAGTAGTATGCACTGACCTTTCGCTCTCGCCACTTCTTCCGCAGTTCGGTATCCATAATGAAGGGTACAATCTTGTTGTCTTCCCTGAGAGTGAAGGGCGGGCGGACGAAGATCTTATGCCACTTCGACCCCTCGTGCCATGCACGGTAAAAGAACCCCTGCTTTCCGTGGGGTGTGGAGAGGATTGCCACAACTGCATCCGGGTTCCCGGTAAGCATTGGCCGGATTGCGAAGTAGGTATCATCTTCGATGTATGCAGCCTCATCCAGGATGATCAGGGATGGTCTTGAGTATCCCTTGACCGACTTCACCGTGCCGGCAAGTACCAGGATTCTTGATCCGTTGGTAAACTCAATCTCACTCTCTGAATCATGATTGCCGACTACCATTTCTCCGTCCATTCTGACGAAATCCCGGACCTTCCCCATGGTCTCCTTCGCCTGTTTCTCGCTCGCCGATACGATAATCGTCAGGCTCCCAGGCTTGTACTTCGCCGTGTGCGCGGCCTTGCCGGCTACGATGGTAGACTTTCCTGACTGCCGGGCGCATAGCAGAAGGAGGCGCTTGATGGCTGGGTCCAAAGCTTCCCGCTGCCAGTCGTACACCGAGGTCTGCCAGATCTGCTCGATGTAGCTGGCCGGATCGAGAGTACATACAAGTGATGTGGCGAATGCGCCCAGGAGATTGGTCACTTCCCGGTCTCCTCCTTTGGGATTTTATTCAGCTCCTTCACGATAGCCTCACGAACTTCCGGGTGCTTCTCGGTTGCCTTCAGCACAATCTGCTGCACCTGGATGAATTGCGGGTTGTTGTAGATGTTCACCTGGACTTGCTCCTTAATCTCTCCCTGTATCCGGGCCACAAGCTCGAGTTGGCGGTTCAGGACCGTGGCCGTCTTCAGGAGGAGTTCCCGCGGATCCGCGTACTTGTACTTCACCCCGACCACATCCTTCCCCTTCAGCCGGTCCAGCATGTTCTTCAGGCTATCCCGTTCCTTCTTGACGAACTCTTTATCCCCGGATTCCACGATGTACTCGTAGACTATTTCAACCTCGTCGGCCCTGGGTCCCAGGAAATACTTCTTCGGGTCCTTCGGATCGGTCAGGTACTCGTCGCAGGCATCGTACATCTTCTGTGCCCGGTCCATAACCTGATTGATCGCCTTCAGGATTTCTTCGCCATTGTTCAGATTGCGCTCTACCGCGGCCTCAGCCGCCCGCTCCGCAATGTGATCGCGCATGTAGTTGGTGAGGGTAGCTCGGGCTACTCCGTACTTCTTGGCAATCTGCTTCTGGGGGATCTCTCCCTTTATGAGGTCTCGGATTATTTGTGTTCGTTTCGGGTGTGTGTCGAGGTAGACCTTCTTCAACTCACATCCTTTCCATTGCCGGGGATTCTCTCGACCGCCATGTTTTCAAGGTTCTGCCGGTAGAGGTCGTTATATGCTTCAGTAACTGCATGTAGCTTCTCCTTGTTATTCTCTTCCCGGATTCTGAAGAGATCCTTGGTGAGAATGTACCCGGCGGATGCTCCGAGGAACAGGCCAATGATGATGAAATAAAAGATCATCACCCTTCCTCCTCGGTTTTCGTGAGAGCATTCTTGATTTTATCCATAGCGTCCACGCTGTTCGCGTCAAAAAGGTCGTCAAGCGCCTCCCCATCCCCGTTCAGGTGCCACCCATACACAGTAAGCCCTTGACCGTAAAGACTCCATAGTGATTCCAATTCGGATAACGATGATCTGAGCGCCGCATCCTTCCGCTCAATCTCATCCTTGAGGCGGTCGATTTCAGCCTTCAACGATTCTACTTCTTCTGTTGCCGCCATGAAACCACCGACAAAACCGACAACCGTCTCTTCATCGAGGCTGAATTGTTCTTTAGAAATATCTTTCTCGATTCTGCTATCAGGTGAATCGAACCAAGCCAACATCGCTGTAGTGATTGTTGCTTTAATATCCTCATTCTCCATTACATCCCCCGCCAGTTCTTCGGCAGCCATAGATGTGCTTTCCAGAACCAGGTGATTTCTCTGATCCGTACCCGCCTCCCGCGTCGGCCGTTATAGCCCAGGAGCCAGCCGGGGAGGAGGGGAACAAAATCTCCCTTACATACGAATCGGGTCAGATTGATTCCTTTCTGCTCACATATCTTTCGGAATGTCCGTGCGCCGAGCCAGCTCCAGGGGGAAGGGGCTCCCCATGTATCAATGGTGATGAGATTGTTGTGGGTTGAAGTTATGTTGAATGCCAGTATCTCTCCTACTGGACCGCCCATTGAGTGCCCCCGGATATACACCTTCTTGATCTCGCTGAAATCCACCTGGCTATTCAGTTCCCGGAAAAGCGCCTCTGCAAATAGGGCCCAGATCCGGTGCATGCTGCCGGCGAAGAAGTTCTTCCGGCTCAATCGCTTCTTGAACATGAACCAGAAGTTCGCCACCCAGTCGATCCAGTGATCGGACCCGGAGATAGCTACCCGAAGATGCCCATATTTATCGATCATGTACTGCGCCTCGAGACCTGCACGGCCGCGCAGCATGTCGAACTTCATGATTTGTCCCTGCTTATTCATTTTGATCCTCCAATTCTCGATCGCATTGCTCGATTATCATGTGGGCGTAATTGGCTACGTCCGCGGCTTAGTGGCGGATATGATGAACATTTCGCATCGTGCCGCTGTTGAATATCTCCATGTGTAGCTCTTGAACTTCTTCTTCCAGATAATCGAAGAGCGTAAACATAGAAATATGATCCCACCCGCCCTTGCGTTGGTACTGGTTTAGCTTCTCCAACTGCGCCCGGTTTCCGGCGTAGAGGAGGGCGGAGTAGTTGCGCTCAGGGTTTTCCTCTTCTCTCGCATATCGTATGAGCCAGATCATCCCAGCCGGGAAGATGATCAGGAAGAGAATTACTGCCAGCATCCAGAGAGGAGTTACTTCAATCACCACGGCCTCCACTTCACAATGCTATCGACTTCGGCGGTGGTCGCAGTTCTGATCACAAGACCGGTCCCCGCATACACGACGTATCCGTTCTTCCCCGGCTCTTTCAGCACGTCAACCTCAACCTCCTGCCCGTTATGCCGTATCTTCCCCAGTTTCCCGACGGCACGATTGAACCGTGTGTTCTCGCATGCCTCCTCCCAGTCTCGGAATACTCGTTTCTTCACATCGCCCTCCTTTCCTCGAAGTCTTCATAGATCCGCCAGTCGTAAACGACCCGCTCCCTGTAGGGGAGATTCATCAGGTGATCCTCGGCAGCGTCGAAGGTGTCGAACGTGGCGATCGTCTTCCATTCCTTCTTGCGGGCCCCGTACTCAGCTCGCTGCAGTTTGTAGATCATCATTCTCGCTCTACCTCACCAAACCTCACTACGGGCCTGATAAACTTCACAGGGACCGCTCCTGTCGCCCCGTCCCGGTTCTTCTCCACTACCAGGTAGCTCGTCTCGTCCTCGTTCTCCTTCTGCCGGTGCCAGATCAGGATTGCTACATCGGCATCCTTCTCGACCTGTGAACTCTCGGCGAAGTCCCCCATGGCCGGCTTGCGGTTGTCGGCGTCCCTCCTGAGCTGTGCGAGGCAGACAACTGGTACATTCAGATTCCTTGCCAGTTCCTTCAGGCTCTTGGATATATGCGCCACCCGGTCCCTCATGGGTGAGGATTCTGACCCGTAGGAGATCAGCTGCAGATAATCCACATAGATAACCTCGCACCCGAATGTCTCAACCATTCTCCGTGCCACTGAAACGACCTTCGTCAGATCCATATTCGGTTCGTCGTAGAACCAGATCCCTGAATCCCCGATTCTCTGGCACGCATCCTCGATTTTTGAGATCTGACTATGTGTCCCGATCAGCCCTGTCATGAGGTTTTGGGAGTCTATGTTTGACTGGCTGGCTACCAGCCGGAGGAACAGTTCATCGTTGTCAGACTCGAGGGAGATCACCCCGACCTTGTGTCCTCCGGTGATTGCCGCAGAGCATACAAAGTTCAGCATGAGGGCGCTCTTCCCCTGGCTTGGTCGGGCCCCGACGTAGTAGAGCCGTGCCTTCTGAAAACCCTTCGTGTACTCGTCAAGCTTCCGGATCCCCGTGAGGACTCCAGGGTACTTCCCCCCGTCCTTCATCCGCTTCATCAGGTCCTCGATGAATGGGCTTACCATTTCCCTCGAGGCAATGATCTTTCTGCCGGATCCAGAGAGGAGCATTTCCTGCAGTCTGAGATCGATCATCCCGATCACCTCTCCCGGGGTATCGTCCCGCAGAGCTTCTTTGATCTCAGCTGATAAAACACTCAACCTGTGACGTAAAGCATTTTCGATTACACGGCCTTCGTAGTACCGCCAGTTCACCGATGTTGGGATATCCGTCAGCTCTGCTACCGTCGTGATTGGGATCCCCTGCACGTAATCATTCAGGAGGAAGATCGTCGGGGTCTGCCCATTGGTGAATACAGTGACAAGGGCATCGTAGACAGCCTTCCCTTCCTTGGTGATGAAGTGCCTGGGGTTGATCTTCGACTCGTACCAGATCCCCGGATCCAGCACCATGCAGCCGAGTAGGTGAAGTTCGTCCGTCATGCTTCGACCCCGTACTTCGCGAGTTCTTCTCGGTTGCATTCCTCGATCAGATCATCAGGAACCCGCTCACCCTTGGCGCTGTACTCACGGTGGAGCTTGTTCAGTCGATCCTGGCCGATCAATCGTTCCGTACGTACTTGATTGATCTCGGCCTTCTCGACCTTGTCCTTCTGCATCCAGTTCTCGGCTGCGGCGGCATAATCCCTGTATGGCTTTCGCCCTTTCGCTTTCACGTAGTTGTCGATTTTCCGTATGTACTCATCGACAGATCCCTTTCCGTATTCAGCGATAAGGTTCTCATACTGGGTTTTCCCGACAGGAACACCAAGAGTTTCATGGTTAATCTTCTCGATCCGTGTTTTCGAGGGTGGGGTATCTTGCTCTCCATCAGAATCAGAATCAGAATCAGAATCAGAATCAGAATCAGAATCAGAATCAGAATCAGAATCAGAATAGTTCGAACTGTATGTATGGGGTACTGGTAGGGTATCTATAGAGTATCTATACCCTATCTCAATCAGGGACTTTATGACCTTTTCCGGTAGATCCTCAAGGATTATATCGATACCTTGTTTGACTTTTGGGCTTTTCTCCCATTTTTGGTGATCAGGCCATGATGGGAGTGCGATCCATTCATCAAACAAGAAATACGCTTTTCCAGATCCAGAAAATCTCTCGAGTACTCTTGTTACCGTGTCCTGGTTGTATCCTGTATCAAAACAGATTCTGTCAATCGTGATCTGATAGACCCCTGCAATATTGGTTAGAGGGTTGGTCATGAGATAGAGATAGATGAACTTCTCTGAGGGGTCCAGGCTGCGTATCCATCGATCATCCCAGAAGGATACGCTTACATATCTCTGCTTTCCTGTTGCCATTGCGCTATCTCCCGTTGGTTACCTTGTGCAATTCCTTGAACGCCAGATCTATCTGCTCCGGCGTCATGGGAGGCTCATCCTCCCACGACATCCGCTCTATCAGCTGGTCCATCAGTCTGACTGTTGCCGCCATGTGGTCTCGTATACACCGAAGGGCGGCTGTCTCTTTTCCGTCTGCCATACACACCTCAGAATGGGATTTCGTCTTCGAGTCCGTCATCAGCTTCGTAGGATGTGAACTCTCCCTGGGCTGGAGCAGATCTATCTCCGCCGGGACTGCCAGATCCTCCGGTGTTCGGTTTCCCGCCGACAAGCTGAACGTCATCGACGAACAGGCTTACCTTGCTGCGCTTCTCGCCGTCCTTCTCCCAGCGGTCCTGTCGCAGTTTCCCGGAGACTACGACCTGCTGCCCTTTGGTCAGGTATTGGTTCAGTCCTTCAGCTCGCTTTCCGAAGAGCGTGAAGTCAAAGAAACTCACTTCCTCGGCCCACTGATCGCCGACCTTCTTGCTCCAGTTCGACGCAACGGAAAACTCTGAAAGTGCCGTCCCTGCTGTGGTATATCTCAGTTCAGCGTCTCTGGTGAGTCGTCCTACTACGGTAAAATTGGTTATGTCGTTTGCCATCGTTACTCCTTCAGCTCCGCTTTCTTCTGCCGGCGGAACTCGTCTTTTGTGATTCCGTTCTGGGCACACCACTGAGATAGGTCGAAATGGTCCATCGCCGTCAGATATTCTCGGTCCAGCTGGTCCAGAACCCACTCACGTCCCTCGAGGGTGTCAGCCAAGAGGTGGCATTCAGCGCAGAGAGGTATCCCGTTCCGATAGTCCCAGGCAAGGAGCTTCCTACTCCGGTGGACGGCGTGATGGCATTCAACCGGGGTATTCCCGCACTTCACACAATGAGTCCCCCAGATCCGCTTGACCTTCTTTCGCCAGAGCGACAGGAGAGTGGATTCTGCTACACTCCAGCGTTTCTTCTTCCGAGTCCTGGTTTTAGCCATCCGTGCCCTCGTCTGCGTCGGTCCGTAGGCTGTCAGGCTGTACAGCCCTCAGACTTTTAACCGGATACCGGGTTACGTACTGGTGAAGGGCGAATCGGGCCATGTCAGCAGCCTTAGCGAAGCCCCTTTTCCTGGCGAATGCTTCGAAGTATTCCTTCTCGTCCTCTGCTATGCTGAATTGGATGAACTTCATACTCCCTGTGACCTCATGATGTATTCTTTCTTCTCCCACCCACAAAATAGCGACGCCTGTGAGACAGACAGGATCTGTTCGTTTGCCATCCTGTAGAAGTCTTTTTTTATTTCGAAACCGTAAGCTTTGCGATTCAGGTTCTTGGCCGCCAGTAGCGTCACACCTGACCCGGCAACCGGATCAATCACTACCTCGTCCTCGTCTGTGAATATCTCAATAAATCTTTCGATCAGTCTGACGGGCTTCTGTGTGGGGTGAACCTTCGGTGTCTCGGTGTCTTTATTCCAGTCAAAGCAGTTGAAAACCATGTTCCCGTTATTGTTGAACTTTGGCAGTTTCGCCCGATAGAACAGGAGGGCATATTCACAGTTCCCGACGATCCGCATATTCGCCTTCAGTACCTGGGCGGAGAAGTTCTTCCTAAATACAAGATTGATATAATTCGGGAACCCGTGTTTCTTGGCTTCAGCGATCAATTCAAACTGTTGTTCAAATGAACAGAATACAATCATGCACGGTGCTGTCCCTTTTTCTTTTGGCTCTTTCCGCAGCATCTTGCCGCAGAAGTGAAAGAATTCAGGTATACGGAAATCGTTGTCAGTATCGAAGAAGGATTTCCCTGCGAGCTTGCTCTCTCCGTTCTTATTATCCCCGCCCTCGTACCATGAAGGACTGCTACCGTATGCGTTATTCCCAATGTTATAGGGGATGTCCGCAATCAATAACTGAGCCTTGGGTATTCCATAAACCTTGTAGTTCTGGAAGTGGTCGTTGAACAGCTGTATACGCTCCATCCTCACTCCTCAATCAGGTCGATATCGAGCTCAGCGGCCAGAAGGTGAAGTGCCTCGATCAGGATCGCCGCCTCCTCCATCGAACAGTCAGCTTCGCTGATCCCCTGGGTCTCCCCCCAGAAGTCCAGTACCGGGCCGTCCTCGTCCTGCAGAATCGGGTACCCCATAGCAAGACCGATCTGCTTTGCCCTCTTCTTCACATCTTCAAACGGTTGCCCCGTGCTCATCGCTATCTGTTGTGCGTACCCATTGATCGCATGATTTTGGCTTTTCTCCCCAGTCGTCCGCGGCCGGCGGGGGATGTCGATCTTCAGGTAGTAGAACTTTGCCGGGGCCTTGCGGATGATCTCTTGGTAAGTGAATAGTCCTCGGAGCATTTCGTGGAACTGTTCACCAACGTAGAAGGATACATTCCCTGGCTGGCCGGTCTTTATTCGCTCGGCGTTGGGAATGATAATGGCCTTGCTGCTCATGCAGTCTTCCCGTATCTCTTCCGCAAATTCCGTGCGGACATAATGGTCTTCCAGTGAGAGTCCCAGATCGTAGAGTCATACTTCCCCACGTCTTTGTCCTCGTCGCAGATCGAGTACTTCCCTGTCTTCTTCAGGTGGACGACCCTGACACCTTTGACGTCATAGCCGAAGGTCTCTATAAAAGCCATGCGGTAGGCTACAAGCTGGAGACCATGCCAGAGCTCATGTGCTCCGCTCTTCAGGTCAACGATCATTCGCTCTTCCGCCGGCGTTTCCATCAGTCGGTCGGTGGTCCCGGCGTATCCCATCAGGGGGCTGCCGACGAACAGCTCAGATTCAAGGACCTTGTATCCCGATTCCTTTTTGAACTGTACCCACGCGGTGAGGTAGGGGAAAATCTCCTCTCCCTCAAAGTCCGTCAGGTCTAACGTCCCCGCGTCAATGAGCTCTGTGGCCTGGTGGATGTGGGTCCCCCGCTCGGTTGCTTCCGGACGGAACCAGGTATCGTCGATGTACCCTTCCTCTTTCAGGATGGTGGTGACACTATCGACCGGGTTTCCGTTCAGTCGATAGGTGTGGTCGTTCTCAAAGAACTCGATATTCATTACCGCGCCCTGACTGTCGTCTCTGCGTAGGCCCGCACCCCGGGGATGTTGGTGTCTCCTTTCATGGCCTTTACCACGCCGCGGATCTTTTTCTCGTCGGGGATCATGTACTCCAGAGGGATCTTCGCTTTGTCCTCGATCTCGAAGGTCCAGTTCTCAATGAACGATACTCCTTCGGTCTTCTCAGGCTCGGAAGAGGGTGGAGCAACCACGGGCTCGGGAGCGGGGGCGCCGGTCTTTTCTGCATCTTTCTTCGCTGCCTCCTCTGCTGCTATCCGCTTCCGCTCTTCCTCTCGGCGGATACGGTCCTGCTCCATTTGGTAGTCGGCCATCTTCTTTTTGACGGTCTTTTCTGCTTTCACAAGGATGTCGGTAAACTTCTTTATAGATCCGGTGACAGCAGTGTAGGCGTCATAGGTGGCCTTCCGTTCCGGCTCGTAGTAGTCCTTGACGAACTTCTGGGTCTGCTTGTTTTTGGTGAGCCACTCAGCCGCTTCCTGTAGCTCGTCATGGGTGGTTATGGTGATCCCCTCCATGCGGGCGATCACATCCTCAATCTTCTGCTGCACAACCAGTTCGGTTGTGTCTTCGGTGGGTTCTTCCTGTACTTCAATTTCGATGTCGGTAATACTGCTCATTGATATCTCCTTAGAATATGTCCAGCTTGTCCGGGTCTTCGATGGTTTCCGGGTCGTCATTCTCGACAGTACCTTCTGTCTCAATCACTTCGTCTTCCTCAGCCTTTGGAGCCTGTTGGCAGTTCTCGTTTCTCAGCTGTTCAAGGTGCTCTTTTACTTTGCTGACGTACTTCTGCCGGGGGCCCCCATGAGCTTTCTTCGCGGTTGCGATAACAGAGTCCCGGTCTTTCTTTTCGATAAGTCCATCGAGGACCGCATCGTCCAGGGCCCTGGTGAGCTCTTTGATCAGTTCATCTTCCGGATTGTTCTTGGGATCGGGCTTGTCTGCACCAGCCCCAGAGGAGACATCAAGAGGTTCCCGATCTTCTGCTGGTGCCTCTTCCTCGGTGTAGGGCATCCCGCCGAACTCGTCCGGGAAGCACATTCGGAATGCCTGGGCAATCGCCACCTTCTTGATCATGGTGAGAGGCTTGCTGTCCCACATCCTGTTGTCCTGCTTGTACTCGGCCCAATAGGCCTCGTGGACAAATGGGTGGGACCAGTCTTTGCGGTGAATGGTGACAACCGCTTTCAGGCTTCCGTCTTTACGATTGCCCTCGATCTCTACATGCCAGCCGTCCAGGGATCCGGTGCGTTCGGCCCGCTTCAGGTAGACCTCGTACCCGGTGATAATGGACAGCCTTCTGTACTGGCCTTTTCCATAGGGGATGCAATAGATTTCCCGCTTAAACGGGTTCAGCTGGTAGGCCCTTGAAACTTCAATAAATTGCTTCTTCTCCCCAGCGGTTAGCTCTTTCCCGACACCAGATGCATCCATGAACTCGACGATCTTTTTCTCGTCAATCTCGACATCCGAATGTTTGACTGCAACTTCTGTACTCATATCTCCCCCCTATACCGCAGGCTCTTCAATTACGATCCAGACGTCTTCGAGGGCTTCCTGCATCTTCCGTATGTTCTGCTCAAACTCTCGAGCAAGGATGTCTCTGTTTGCCGAGGTCCCGTGCTTAATAAGCTGCTGGTTTGTCCAGCGGAAACCGTCAAGGCTCTCTTTGATTTCTTGATATGTCCCTTCACTCATTTCCATCATGTCTTTGTCCTCCCCGACAAATGAATAAGGTGCCCGTCTTTCCGGGCTGTCAGGCAGGGAAACGATAAACCCGCCGTAGTTTAATACTGCGTCAACGACGCTCAAGAGGGCAGGCTGAGTCGAACAACCTTCTGGAGTGGAATATCGCATCTTGGCAGACGCCTCTTCCTTCCCCGCCCCTGGTGTCCTGAATGTTCTCAAGGACCCTCTGGAGTTCCCGGTCGAACAGCTTTGGTGCCATCCCACGGGCTACATTGGTTAAAGTCAGGTGTTCGTACGCTTTCACTATTACTCCCCCTCTAAGCAGTCAGCTTCTGCCGCTGCCGGATTGATGTTTGGTTCCACGCCATCTGCCGGCGTGCGGGTGGTACCCGATACCATTCCTCTGCAGTCTCTGTGAGCCAGCGCCGCTCATGCCCCGGGAAATCAGACTTGCCCCAGTTGGGCATGGTCCAGGGATTCCGGTTGATGAAGCTCAGAGACCAGCCGTACATCAGTGAGATATCCTTCACTGTGATGTACTCACGGGCGGGGATCGCCTCGAGGAGTCGGTCTACTTTGGCTTCAAGGCGCTGGATGTCGGTCATGCCCTCGCTCCTTCTACGCTTTTCCTCTGCAGTTCATTTGCGATGTTACGGACTACCTTCAGAATGTTGTTGCAGGCTTCTATCCGGCGTGAATCGTCGGGCAGGCTGTCGAGGTGCTGCATTATCGCGTCGATGAAAACATCGTCTTTTCCCCCGTCAGAGAGACGAATGCGGTCCTTGAACTCGCTTACTTTCCGCTGTTTCTCGATGAATGCGGTGGCGGCCTCTTCCATGTGATCGTTCAGATAGCGGATGTTCTCACCTGTCTCTTCGCGCTGTCTTTTTGATTCCTCACGTTTCAGCCGTGCACGTTCTTCATCCTCTTCCAGCTGCCGGAGGCGGTCCTGAAACTCCTGCTCTTCTTTGAGAATCCTGTCGTCGGTCCCGCGCCTCCATCCTTCAGGCTTCTTTCCGGTTCGTAAAAACTCTTTGACACGGAGTTTCGATTTCTTGCTTTCCGATATGCTCCGCTGAGACTCGATAACCTTGATCTGCTTATAGGCTTCCTGCAAATTACTAACTGTTGGTAATTTGTCGTGATGCTGGTAGAGTCGCATGTAATTTGACGCTGACTGCTGGCTGAAAGTACAGTTTCCTTCTAACCATGGGAGAAATTCTCCGTGCTCAAGTTTCTCTTTCTGCACGGTGAGTAAGCGCCCGAGCTCAATCGCATCGTCTACGGCCGTGCGTATCTTGGATTCTATCTGTCGATGAAGTTCATTGATCCGGTCTGCCGGGTCTTCGAACACCTGTATGTCGGTAAGGTTCATGCGGGCCTCCACTCAAGGCCTTCGCCCGTAGACACCCATATCCTGCCGTCTGTATCGTACCGATCATGGAGCTTGTCGATCCCCTGTGGCGTGAAAAGTGTTACCGCCTTCGTGTAACCGCCCCTCACTACAACACGACTTACCCCCATCTTCCCCTCATACTTTTTGTAGAGCCGATATCCAACTGGGGTCTTCATGACAATCCCGTCTTCTTCGAGGACCTGGAGGAAGTAGTTCCTCCCCATAATCCTCTTAATGCCGGAGGGGTCTGTGTACTCGATCTTGATAATCGCTGAGGCTTGTGCTGCATCGATGTATCCATCTGAATCCAGAAACTCTTGATACTTCCGGGCCAGCGGTTCCAGTTTCTCTCGATCCTTCTTCCAGAGATCGAGGATCTTCTGGGGATCGCTCATTACCTCAGATAGTCTCTGTTCAGCTATCTGCACTGCCAGCTTCTCAGCCTCTGCCTGTACCTGGGCTTCAAACAGATCCATCATTACCTTCCCCCCGCGCGCCGATACTGTTGGTACATAAAACCAAGGAGACTGCTATGAATGACAAACAGACCATTGCCCTCGAGCTCACCAAAGCTTTGATAATTGCAAACGGCCTTGAAGATGGCCCGTTAGGCACAACGCCTAATGTCTTCACTGTTGTATCCATGTATGAATCAGTCCTCAGAGCCATCAACAATCAGTGGCCGTCAGGTGTTCCTTCTTAAGGACCACACAGATAAGCTTCTCTTCGCGAGCCGGGACGCTATACTGGTTGTACCGTCTCTCAATCCCGAGTACCTGAAATCCCACTGTGTCCAGGGCAGCGATGGCCTCCTGAATCTTCTCATTACTTACCGGGGAATGTTCTTCACTCATCTCAATGCCTCCAATTGGTCCATGTCGATCTGGGTCTTGTTGGAGTGGATGAAGTCTATCTCCTTCTGCCGCTCCAAAGCCTTTTCAAGAAGGAACTCAACCTCCTTTGTGAAAGACCGTTTCTCTTTCCCGGCGAGTTGCTGCACACCGTCCGCGATCCAAGCCTGAAGGCTCAATGTCTTTGTTATCCTTTCCATAACCTATATCTTAACCCAGAACGAAACCCGAGTCAAGGTTTATTTTTGTATTTGACGTTGTTTTGTTTGTGGTATTGGGATACAATGTCGAATATAAGAATATGGAAACTACACAAAAGAGCGTCAGATATCACAAGTGGATTCATGATCAGGTTAAAGCTTTTGCCGACGAGCGCGGTAAGGATTTCGCGTATATGGTCAACTTTCTTCTTGAGGATGAGCTGAATCATCTTGGGTTCACAAGAGCGAAGTGGGAATCCGAGCATCTTGGTATTGGACGTACTTCCGGCCCTAAAAACGAGGGTGGATCGCGCCGGGCTCAGTGATCGACTTGAATGCCTATCTACCAGGTGAAACCGGCGCTAATATGTATGTAAGTGAATGTAAAATCCTGAGCTTTGAGAAGTGGAGGTATGTATGAAATCTTCTTTAATTTATCTTTTGGTAATTGTGCTATTCGTTTCGTGTGCCCCGGGAGGGGCGACTGACGGTTCATCGGTTACGTACCCTGTAAGATTCAGCACTCCGTCAACGACATACGATTGGGTGAAGTATGATGTTTCGATTGATGGAACATCTATTTCTTTTGTGATTTATGATGATGACTTTACTCCTTATCACGATCTCTCTCCCGGAGGGTACCAGATCTCTGGAACAATCCAGCGATCACTTGTTTCTCATGGGGTTGTCTTAGAGGACCCGCAGCCCTATTCGCGTTCGTTCACCGTTTATGAATATGGGCAGAATATTAGTCTTTGATGTCTGATCTCCCACCTGGATAGTTTCGTTCTCTGTTGTATATAGTGAGTCACTACCGAAATATCTTCGCTCAATTAGTCAAGTAGGTCCTTTTTGTACGATATAAAACAGCATTATTACGATGGCAATAACTTGAACAATTCGAATAAGTGAGTCCTCTCCGTTGGACATTACTTCGAGGATAGACCCGATTATCCACAGAGCTCCGAAGATAATAGAAAATGTTTTCTTTGCTCTTGGGATTGCTATATTAATCGAATAGATTATTAAGAGAGGAGCGGCAATCATTTGGATCATCGTTGAAAATGTTTCGTTTAACGCGAATATATACACTGAACTCAGCATCATAACCATCCCGATGAGGAGCCCGTTGGTGAGTGATATCGGCAGAAAAGCAATCCACCTTACCGGTTCTGGCCATCTCTGATATCCTTCATTTATCCATTTGTTGATAATGACAATAATAGAAAGCGCGAACATTACAACAATCGGGGCGATAATATACTCGGCGTACTTCATTTTCTTATCTCCTTTTAACTGAATTATATCACATGGTTTTTTACCCCCGCATCTTTTTAATGTGCTGAGTGCTGAAGGTACGCCCCTTCGCCTGCATCCGTCTGAGCCACATACACCTTCCGGGGATGAAGGAATTCTCCGTAAACTCAGCCAGGGTTATCTGTGCATCCGGCGCGATGGTGACCTCATAATTGGCGGCCCATCGCTCGGCCTCGTCTCTATCTTCTGTCCCTGTTGATATCCATTTACCGGGCATTGCCCTGAACATTACATAGTAGATGTTTCCATTCTTCAGTTTTCGCTGATAAAATCGCCACTGTTTACGCTTCCTCGGCATAATCTTCCCCCTTATGCGCCTGAAATCCGTAGTAATTTGAACCGACGACCAGCACGGGATTTGAACTGACTAAATAAATCATTGTAAGATAAAAGATCACCGTATCAACACTTTGCCTGTATACATTATTATTATGATCAGAACGTCCCGAAGGCGTATCCGATCGCTGCTGCACTGATCCCGATTGCGATTTTTTCAATCACCTCCGCGATCTGACTCCCCCGGATTTTCCTTTCCGCCTCTCTCTCGTACTCGTCGAAGGATAGACTTGCTGTCGTCAAGGAGCTCTCCGCTTCGATCCTGGCTGCTTCTGATTTCGCCAGCCAGCCCTTCACTTCGCTCAACTCCGTCTGCAGCTGCACTGTTAGCGCGACCTGATTCCGCAATTCCTTCTCCAGCTCGCTGTTGTTGGTCTCTAATGCTGTCAGCTCGCTCTCCGAGATCTGATACATCTTCTCTGCGCCGGCCGAGAAAGACAGCGACAATAAGACCGCCAATAGCAGCCAGAATAATCTTGATCGTATTCCACACATGGGACCTCCTTATTTCTTCAGGGCAGCCAGCCCGAAGCATGCGGCGACGAGGCCTGCGAGTATGTAATACTTCTCAGGCTCGACATCTGTGATAAATGTTGCAACCAGCAGCGTGACCACGAACACCACGCCGATTACAGTGTCCTCGTTGATTTCATTGCTCGTTGAAAAGAAATCACGCAGAAACTTCACCTTCCCCTCCCGTGAGGATCCGCCTCACTTCGTCATAGAAATATTCCCGCTGGTGCGGGATTTTATAGAATGCCCGGGGACAGAGCTTTGTCTTCTCTCCCACGATGTCCGTGTGGGTCCAAAGCGCCCCGATCCCCAGGCCATAGTATGCCAAGAGCTCAGCACACAGTTTCGCCGCGGTTCTCAGAGTCTCCCCGGAATATCCACCACCAGGGTGGTCGTGGAGAATGCACACCCCTATCGTACAGTTGTTCGGGCTTGATTCGTGCGGTGTCAGCCGGTGGTCCCAGGGCGGGCAGTAGTAAGCACCGAAGTACTGGGTTGATTCCAGGGTGTAGGTGTTGTTCCCGCAGTGGACACACCCCTCGGCGGTGGACCGACCGTAGACGATCCTCTGACCGGAGACGAAGCGGTGGTAGAAAGCACCATCCTTGCGTTCATCTCTCATCCATTGCATGAGCCCTTCAACATTACCATCTTTCGGCACCCCGCCGTCCCAGTGGACGACAATTGCTTTCATCTCAGGCAGTCTCATCCGCCACCTCCTCGAGAGAAGACTTCATAGGCAATCAGGCCCAGCATGATGAGCTGGATGATATTCGCAATGTCTCCGATCCGGAATCCACGCCGTTCTTGCAGGGCTTTGGTATATTCTCTCAATGCTTTACTCCCCACGCAGGTATCTGCTCGTGTCCGCTGGAACTCGTCGAACTCCTCATTGATCTGCTTTAGGCCATAAGTGTTGTCGGTGATCCGCTTGTCGGCTCCGGCAGAACCGTTGCCATCCCGCCAGTGTTCAAGGCTGAGGACTTTATCTCTAACTTCCTGGATCAGGTCTGGCATACGATCCCCTTATTCAGTGATATATTCTTCTGCTTCGGACACTGTTATTCCTATCCGGTCAAGTAGATTCCCGGGGAGAGGTCCGTATTCTTCCTGATACCAGTCTGCAGATGATTCATCGTCACTTTGATCAACGACTCGATGAGTGTCATCAATGATCCCGTCTGTTTCTGTATCTATGTTCCCTACAACATGCCATCCGTCTCGGTGATTGGTCGCGTCTTGTAAAAATGCCTTCGCCCTCACTGGATCGACCTCAAGGGCGATCAGTACGTCTTTTTTCGTGTTACAGTGTTTCGGGTATCCTCTCATCTCTTCCTCCTATGTACAGTACTTGTATTTCCTCGTGAACTGCATTGCCCGCCTGCTGGCAGAATGCTGACCTTTACCTCTCCGGCAGGCGTGGCTATCCCCTATCATCATTGCATCCCAGATTGGTTCGAGGACGTTCATTACTGCGTGCTGAACAATCCTGTCTGGTGCGAATGGGAGAACGTAAATTGTGCGCTGTTTCGGTTCGAATATTTCTTTCTTGACGTATTCACTGGTAGTGAATGTTTTATCTACCAATAACTTCTGTATTGATTTGAGGTTGTGGTCATGGTGTTTTTCGAAGTTCTGGACTTTATGTTGCCATCCTTTCCCCTTCCTGGCCTTCTTGTAAGCAAGCTCTATATTTTCTATCGCTGTCACTTTTTCCCAAAGGTCACCATGTCTTTTCATTGTTATTCCTAATAATTGCCCTGCCTGAAGTTCGGCAAACCTACTACCCAGGCCGGGCCCCTGTTGTGTATTTGGCCATCTGGCCAGGCCGATATACTCAGCCGTAGGGTAAACTCCTTGCGAAGTAGCCCCCGTCTCAGTGACGCCCTGCCTACCGATGTTCGCATTCAGATTCAACGCGGGATTATTCCAATTCGACCTGCGTGAACCGCATTTCGCGCTGTTGTCCCAATTGCTGCCGAAGAGAGGGCGAAATAGCATATCAGCCTCAGAAACCATAATAAAACATCGTCCTACGTCCGGCGCCCCAACGGCTCCGCGACGCCCCGCCCACCGACGGTCGCACCCAGATTCAACGCGGGATTATTCCAAGCCGACCCGCGCGAACCGCAGTGCGCGCTGCCGTCCCAACCGCCGCCGAAGAGAGGGCGGTTAGGTGCGAGATAGTGTTGACCTGCAACATTAGTGTCATTGCCGTCGTAGGCATTTGCCCATGATAGAGATCCACCAGCTTCTGGTTCTCTCCCCCATTGCCATAGGAATCCTGTTGCATCCTCTACTCCGATGAGAGACACTATTCGCTTCCCGTCGGTAGCCAGGTGTCCACCTGTTGTGCCTGGGTCTGCGCTCCCTGCGATATTGACGCCCTGAGGAGATCCAAGAGAGTAGGAGACAAAATCATCTTGACGGGGGAGCATTTTCTTTTGTCGCCCGTAGTGCTGACTGAACTTGTACTGGTGGAATGCCGGGGTGCTGGTTCCATCGGCAGTGGTCCCGCCGTTCTCAGAAACCAGCCGCGTCCCATCCCAGCTTGCAAGATATATATCTACCCACACATCAGTTCCGGGGTTATACACCATTCCCTCGGGATTCGATACCGGCCGATGATTGAGGTCCCAAACCGAGAACGGCAGTATATCTCCTGCCACATACCCTTCAAGCCAGTGTTTGGTTCCGGTTATTGTATGCGAGACGTAGGATTCGCTCACCAGAGAGATATCGTCAGCGGCGTTCACGTAGGAATAGGTATTTGTCCCAACGTCGGCACACAGGCAGTGGAAACCACGTATCTTCCGGGAATTGTCTGCGGTGTATCCGTCTGGGTAGGTACTGTTTGCCGAGAGGATGAAGTCCGGGACATTTCCGCTCGCCGGTTCGCACGCATACAGGTAGAAGTCCTTTCCTGCTCGTGTTGCCGCCACAATGTAGTCTGGGGTTGCCGAGTCCCAGTTTGCCGATGCCGTAATATCGATCTCTACCGAGGTAGCAAAGTATGTGCTCCCATTTATAGCAATCGCTTCGTGATCAGGAGTTACAATTACATTCCGGTCGGTGTTCGACTTAATCCTAGCTCTTCCTGTAGACTTGTAACCTTCGTGCCACAGAAGAGACTGCGGGATAGTGAACGTGTTGCTACCGCTGAACGTGTTGCTACCCGTTATAGCGTTGTTCTCGTCGAGACCAGGCACATCAAGTGTCACCCGTGCATCTGCGGCTGTCTCATCGTCGAGGACTGTTGCCATGTAGGGGGTGGCTGGAGTCCCGCTTCCTACAGATGCGATAGGGTTCCCATCAGCATCGAACGCCAAGAAATGTAACGCCCGTGTTGATCCAGCGGGTAGAATAAGGTCTGCATCGTCATCGGTCTCGGCAAGCTTCACGCTCCGTTCAGTCGAGTCAGCAAGCTGTTGAGCGATCAGAGTGAGCTTATCCAGTGATCTTTCTATCGCATCAGGGTCGAGGTCGTCTCCGGCTTGGAGATCAACAAGCTGTGTTAGTGGCATGTCTCGCGAAATAGTAATCCTGTCCCCTGTTGGATAGGTATCCACTGTATTCACGTTCCCACCTGATATTGTGTAGTCGGTGATCAGAACCAGAAGTGTTTCAACCCCGAGAGCCGCATCATACCGGGTAACCTTTAGGTCTGAATCCAGTATATAGTCTATGGTGACCGGGAACGCTACTGTTACCCCATTGCAGTCGTAGGTCTCCCTTAATGTCACATTGTTAATTGCCATCTACTTCTCCTCCTTCGGCTTTCCGCCCAGGATCACATGCTTCCAGGAATCTTCCCAGTCGCCATTGATTAACTCGTCTACTGCGTTGACCGCCCGCCACGGGCCGGTGAAGGGTAGACCCATCACTTCCGCCGCGAACTGGCCGCCGTAGCGGACCATCTTCTTCAGGTCTTTTTCATTCGGCCCTTCCTCGATCATTCCCTTCATGGCATCGAACCCCCGCCACATATTCTCCATCGAGGTGAAGGGGGAAGGGTTCGATACGTCCCACCCTTGAGCAAGAGAGACAATCTCCCTCCCGATCAAGGGAATGGTGTTGAGTACCTGGACGATGAAGTCCTCTCCAAGTTCCCCGATGTCGTTCGGGAGCCTCTTCCGGGCGAAGACGCCCATGGCAATGGCGGACATCATGTACCCTGAGAACTGATAGGCGAGCATCTTCCAGTTCTTCTCTCGCCAGAACATCGGCATGTCGGCTGTGGTAATATTCCACAACTGATTGAGCTGCTGGCTGAACATGAGGAACATCTTTGCTGCCTCGCCCTGGCGGTAGATCCATGCAAGGTCTTTCGCGCGGGCCTGGGGCTGGGTTTTCAGGAATGCGGTATCGGCGTGTCGAATAGCCTCGTCCTCGTTGATCATGCCCCGCCTCCCGGCATCAATCTCCTTCTGCTGTTTCCGTATATTCGTGTCGTATGCAGCTTTCCAGGTGATTACACAGGTTCCCTTGTCTACAGCGGAGATCCACTTCATCGGAGCCTCTGCGATCCGTCGGCGTGTGTTCTCGCTCTTTCCACGGTTCAGTGCGGATATTTCCTCGAATACCGTCTCCATGCTCCGCTCTTTCACCTGCGGGCTTCGCTCCTCAACGAACTTGGTGATCTCTGCTGGTTTCCCGGCAAACTCCAGAGGGGTCCTCGCCCAGATATCGGCGTCTGCATACCCGAGGACGTTTGGGTAGGACCAGACCTGCCGTCCGATTACGGGGAGATTAAGGGAGAGGTGGACCACGGAAAGCCGCTTCCTCCAGCCGGCCAAGACCTTTTCTGCCAAGGTTACCGGGGTATGGATGTTATACTGTGCGATATCGGAGACGTACTGCTTCAGCCATTTGTAGACCTCATAATCCTGCTTCTGCTTCATGGCGATCGATAGATTTCGGTTCGCCAGAACCCGGTTCAGCTGCCGGACGTAGTGGGCATGTGAGATGAAGTGTTCCTGCTTCCCGATCTGGTCCTGCCATATCGAGAGTTCCCCGAGGCGAATGGCAAGGGATCCGCCCTTCCGCTCTTTCGTGAACCCCTTTTCTGTGTACCGATTCCCGACCCCCTCTTTCCCGAGGATGTGCTTGGCGAGCTGCTGATCGAGCGGCTCTGCATCGGATTCAGTGGTTATGATTGGAGTGTAGGCTTCCTGGCTTCCCAGTTCCTCGTTGGTGTATACGTTGTATGCTTTCTCGAGGCGCTCATAGTTGTCGGAATAATCCTGAATGATCGCATCCCCGAGGGCCTTCTCCTGGGGTGTCAGCTTTGCAATGTAGAGCTGCAGTTGTGGGGCGCTCATCCCTTCTGACTGCATCAGAGCTTCCATCTTCAGTCGGTTCTGCACCCCGACATAGAAGGAGAGCACCTGGTCGGCGGTATAGGTCCCCTTCGGTCCCCCGATCTCTCTCCCGAGGGTACGGGCCTCAATGCCGAGAGAATTCAGCGCGTTCTGCATTGCATCCCGACGGTTATTGACCGCACGGATGGTTTCGTTGGTGAGGCCGTTCTCCTTCCAATAGAAGTATCTGGCCATTTCCCCGTTACTCTTCCCGTCGAGCCACTCGAAGATCCTCAGCGGTTTCCAGCCCTCAAGCTTCCCGGTGATTATCGTCTTCTTGATGGTCCCCTTTCGAGTTTCCTTTGCGTTGGTGGGAATCTGCAGATCCAGGGCTTCGCCTGCAAGGATCTGGCTGATGATCTTTCCAGCCACCATCTGAGCCTCTTTCTTCTCGATAGCAACCTCAGCATCCCGCTTCGCCCTGCCGATCCGGGTGAGGCCCATCACGTGGGAGTAAACCCTCTCCAGGTCCTCCATCGTGAAGTCATTGAGGGTCCTCTTCTGGGCGATGTCGAGGATCTCCTGGGGAACCTCGAGTCCTACAGCTTCCTTGAGTAGGGCGTCCCTGCGCTTCTGTAAGGTTTTTGCGCTCCTGAAGTTCGGGTCGATTGTCTCCTGGATCGCCCTGATCGCCCGCTTCTCCTCCAGGTGGATTGAAGGCCCGGGCTTCTTCATGATCAACTTTGCCAGACGGCGCATCTGGTCCTTCATCGCCCGCTGTTCTCGGAGAGCTTTCTTTTTCTCAGCCTGCATTTCCTTTAGCCGGGCGAACTCCTTGGATGCCTCAGACCTGGCAGTACGCTTTATATTCTGGTTTTCTTTGAGGACTTTGCTGTGAGCCTCGGACATCTTCCGGATCCGGCGTTCATCGTCCAGGATCTCCTTGTCCATCTTGGCGACCTGCTTCTCGAGGTCTGCCACTTCCCGCTGGCTCTTCCGGTAGGCGTCCTGCACCTCCTGGTACTTCGCCTTTCCCTTCATGAACTTTTTGAAGAGCTTGTCATCGATCTCGTCTGGGGAGCTGATCCCGAGCTCTTTCATTACCGCCAGGCGGAGACGGTCCGCCTTCCGCTGGTCTTCCCTGTCCTGCTCCTTGGCAGCGTCCAGCTCTTCCATCATCTGCTCATAGCGGATCTGCCCTGAGTCCTTATGTGCCGGATCGTAGAAGGAGAGTGCTTCTCGGTATCGCTCTGGGTGGTCCTGGAGTTGACCGAGAAGATATGCGTATTGTTTCTCTGACAACGGCTTCTCTGCGCCGATTCTAAGGATTATGCTTGTTTCGACCTTGTTCAGGCCGAACCCGCCGGTAAAACCGTTCTGAACCAACTCATAGAGGGCGTTCTCCATGACATGCTTTTCCTGCATTGCCTCGAGGAACTGGTCATTCGCATCGCTGCGGGATAAATACTTCTCATGAACGGCGCCCCATACAGTGTCAACAATCTGGCTGAACTCTTCCTGAGAGAGCTGTGAGAGCTCCTCATCATCGAAAAAGAACGTTTCCAGGTAGGTTCTGAAGCTGTCTTTGTCGTCGCGATCCCGGGCCTCATCGTAGAGATACTGCATCGACTCAGGGATAGGATCCTCGCCGACACGGCGGGCAAGTTCGGCCTGCGCCCAGTCCCGGTCGGCGTATTCCTGAAGAACGGAATCGGGGACCGGCTTTCCCTCGGCAACCGCCTGCTGGACGGCCTCTTCGTGGGCGGAGGTCTGGAAGAGGATATGATCCTCTACATTAACGGCATTCTCATCGAAGACGACATAGTTGGTCCCTTGGGAATAATCGATCTTCCCGGTAGCGAGAGACTGCGCCGGGTATTTGATACCATCGATCCCTGCCGCATGGAGCATTTTGCTTGCGTCCTTCGGCGCTCCGACTGCCCTGGATAGCAGCCGATAGAAGGCTTCCCCAGTCTCTTCTCCGAGTGATTGCTGTAGGTCGGATAGAGTGACCCCGAAATCACCTTGATTGATAAAACTCTGAACCGTGGCTTGAAAGTCGTTTTGTGGGGCCGCCTCAAGGTAAGCCCTGATTTTCTTGGCTGATTCTGCCGGGATAGGATCGTACCATTCCAGCCAGGTGTATTCAGCAGGGTCTTTGTCCTTGAAGAGAGATACCCTGTACAAGTTTCGAGGGACTTCTCTTTCAATGCCAGCCAGGTCTGGAGTGCTTTCACTGGTTGACAATGCCTGATCAATCTCGTTCAGTATTCGGAGCTGCGCATCGTCCTGGCTCTTCTCAATCTCCTTTCTGATCGTATCGAGCATGATCGTCTTCCGTTCTTCGGTCGGCGCCTTCTCATACATCCTGATCTGGAATCTAAGATTATTGGGAATCTCTCCCTGGGTATACTTCTTCCCAGCAATCCGATATTTCAATCCCTCTTCGCCTGCAAGTTTCCGGGCATACCATTCAGCAATTCCCGACTCACTGGTGAAGTACAACCCATAGCCAAAGGCCTGTACCCCCTCTCCGGTCCCCATCTTTTCAGTGGAAAAACGGTCGAAAGTGTGAGGGCTACCGTGGTAAGCCGATACATGGAAGAGCGGCATCGCCTCATCGATCTCGTTCTGGATCCGCTCGGTTGCTTTGTTGAATGCCTGGTCAACCTCCGCCTTCACCTTCCTGGCTGTCTCCTCCACGCGCTCCCGGGCGGAAGCCTGATCTGTATCCAGTCCCAAGAGCTGAGAGTAGACATCACGGATCCCGTCGTTCAGCTGCAGGGTGCGGGAGAGGTACCCATAGATCTCCTGTAGGAAGTTCTTGAACTGCTGGAAGAGAGAGCGGGTTTCAGCGTCCACCGCTTCCCCGGTCTTCAGGTATTCGATGAATCCGTCGGCGAACTGCTCCTGTGCCTGCTTGCCCTCGGGGGAGTACCAGTTCTCTCCGGTGAACCCTGTCCACTCCCGGACTTTCTGGGTTTGTGCATCATCCAGATAGGGGAAGAAGCTGTGTCCTATCTCGTGTATGAACGTTCCGAAGTCTGCCTTCTCTCCGATGGCGATCAGGTTCTTGGCATTCTCAACGATCTGCCAGTATCCTTTCGCCTCCTGGCCGTCTGGAGTCTGCTTGATCGTCGCCTCAGAGAAGATCTCGTTCGTGTAGTAGGTATCGACGAACTCCCCGAGTGCCATCCCGCGCCCGCGGGCGCCCATCTCCATGAACATCGACACAAGCCCAGCCTGTCGCTCATCCAGGTTCGACCGCTCCATAACGGCGGAGATAACCTTCTCCTGCGCTGGAGTGTACAATCCGGGGGTGACAGACTTTGCCTGCTTCGGCGCCTGATTTGCGGTGTATTCCTCGGCGGTCATTTCCCAGGCTTGGCGCTCTACTGGGGCTTCCTGGCTTCCGAGGGTGTCGATAAGGGCGTCCACCTCTTCATTGGTGGCATTCTGCAGGTATTCAACTACCACCTCGTCCGGAGTCTTCCCGGGGGCCAGTGGTTCCTCAGTGAGAGCCTTGGCTATGTTATCCCGGACCTGTTCCGCCTGAGTGACCTTGCCGCGGACATCTTCCTGAAACCTGAGCTGTGCGGTCCGGTCTTGAATTGAACCGGTTACTGTACCGGGGATTCCCATAATCGAGAAGGCGAGGGCTGACTGTTTGGCCGTCTCCCCCAGACGGGAGATAACCTCATCTGCCTGGACTTGAGTGAAGCTCGTCCCGTTGACCTGGTTGTTGATCTCTTTCGCCACCTCAGACATGAAGAGATTCGTTGATTCCTGTGCAACCTCCTGGGCGGTCTCGGTCACGATAGAAGTCCCGTAGGTCCTGAGAGCCCGCTTTGCGACCTCCTTCAGCCCCCCGGATACCAGAAGTCGCTTGGTAGCTTTCCTGGTGGCGGAGGCAATGATACGGTCTACTCCTGGAATATTCCCGATCTGGAACATTTCAATAGCGGCGTTCACGGCTCCGACTCCGAATGAGGCGGCCGCGGCAATCCGGGGATTGATCTTCTCTCCGTTCTCGTCCTCGAGGGAAGCTATCTCCTCGAAGGCCAGCCCGGCCTCGATCTTCCAGATGTTTTCCAGAGCACCCGAGACTTGGCCTACACCATAAAGAGCGATGAAGGCAGCGGGCACGGTAACTACTTCTTCCGGCAATACTGCCTGGGGTCCTGCTTGTCCAGCGAGAGCAGTCACTGCAGCCCCACCAGCACCATACGCAAGTCCTCTTTGTGTTCCCCTCTCAGCTCCCTCAAGCCAGGTTGGCATCATTTCGAACAAGGACTTCACGGCCTGAACCGGGATTGCTCTTCGCTGCTCATCTACTGGCGGCATAGCTGCTTTGTGTTTGTCGATTTTCCCCTGCAGAGCCTCATCGTATTGTCCGGTTGCAATAACGTTCATCATCTGCTGGGAGCTAAGAAGTCCCAGCTCTGTGTTCATGGTCCCGGTCTTCCACGAAAGACCGATTGTCTCCCATGCGGAGAGAGGATCCATCTTCCGGCCGTATACCTGCTCCACGATGGTGTCAAACTGCTCGAACACCAGCGCCGGATCCATGTCAAGCTCCCTGGCGAAGTGTACTGAGGCGTTGATCTTCGCGCTCGCGCCCTGTGGGTCGTCTGAGCGTTCTACGTAGTCCTTGATATAACTCATCGCGCGTCCGCGGGATTCTTCCACCCGCGGGTCGTAAACGATCTTCGTGTCTGGGGGTAGGGCGACCATATTCTCCGCCGGCGTGTGGGTCGCAGGATTGAATACCTCTCGCGTCCCCGGAGGCACGTTCAAGGCTGGCGTTTTAGGCCTCGTCTGTGGCTGCTGCTGTACAGCCTCTGGACTTTCGCGGCGTTCCTGTACTCTTACTCCTGGCACTTCCATCAATCACGCTCCAGGGGCACATAGTCCTCAAGTCTGTCGTCCCAGTAGAACCACTTCTCATCCTTGTCTACCGTGCGGGCGGTGTAGGCTTTCCCACTCTGAGAATCGATTACCAGCGGCTCCCCTCGGTTGGTGAGTGCCAATATCGGGGAAGTTACTCCCAGCTCGTCTGCTGCGGCGTTCTTCAGATTGTGGAGTACGACTACCATGTTAGCGTTGGATACAACCTCGTTCTTCTGCCTCTCTGGCAGATCGTCGAACCGCCTCCCGTAGGCTGTCCGCGCGATTTCTTCACCCATAGTTACATAGTCTGAGAGCTCAGGAACGGCGAGATATTTCTTGATCACGTCTTCCTTGACAACTCCCGTGTACAGTCCTTGTTCAGCTTCCTGAAGAACCTTCTCTGTTCCTGAAAGGGGTAACAGTGGCGCGGAATCCATGAAACTCCTCAGGCCCTCCCTCTTTACCCTGTTCTTCACTCTTTCGGTGACTCGGGCCTTGAGCCAGTCCCTGATAAGGGATTCGTCAACTCGAGGGGCCTGGGGAGTCCTTGGATCGCCAGGCTTCACCTGCGAGTTTGCAAACTCAAGCATGTCGGCAATCCACACTTCAGTTTCAGCGTTTGGAATGATTGCATCGTCTCCAACGGCGAGGTCTCGTATCTCAGCGGCAAGCTCGTCTGTCACCCTGCTGTGCCATGGAATATCTTTCCTTGTCTCTTGGATGAACTCTTGCGCGTCCTTGGCTGTGATTCGTGGCACTCCATCCTCAAAGTTGTCGGGGTTCGCTCCCCAGTAAGCCTTCTCCTCCAGTGTGTCTATGTCTTCCCCGCGGATCTTTGCCAGGTACAGATCATTCATGAACCCTTGATCGCTTTTCAATTCTGGGTTTTTCGCGCTCGCAGCTTCCCCTTTTATCGCGTTCCTCAGCTTATCCACTTGCGCTTCACTGAGGTTTCTTCCGCGGACCTTCATGTGCTCAAACAGGTTTTCGTGGCTTGATATTCGCCCTTCTTCAACATCCTCAATGAGAGCCAGATACTCCTGGCCCCCCGCTACCTTGCGTTCTTCTTCCTGCCGCTTCTTCTGGTACGTGTCCTCATCCCCGAATCTGGCAAGGAGCTTCTTCCTGTCCTCTTCTTTCAGTCCTTCAGCTCGCATCAGGTAGGACCGGGTAGCATCCCATCCCTGGGAGTTGAACATGGTTCCCGCGGTCTCACTCACTGCGTTGAAATCAATCTGATAGAACTTCTCCGTCTCAACGGCTGCAGCCTCATCTGCCGTCACAATCCCGTGCTGGATCATGTTGGCCAGCTCAGTCTTCAAGTCTGCCTTCTTCGTCTCCGGAGACATGCCTGGCATCTGGACTGTCCGGTCTATCAGATCGAGGAAGTCCTCCTGAACCTGAGCACGCTTATAGGTATGGACCAGCTCTTCTACCTTGATCTTCTGCTGGCTCATCGCCTCGTTGAAGGTCGGGAAGAAAAGGTCAGCGGTCTGCGGGTCTGAGAAGGTCTTCGAGAGATCAGACCACAGCTGTTCCCTGTATGAATCGAAGTGAGTCCCATATCCGAGATAGTGCGGCTGTCCTGCTTCGTCAGGAGCATCCCAGTTCTGCTGGAACTCTCTGAACTTCCCGACGACTGACTCATTCATGGTGGTGTAGGCTTTCGAGATCTCCACATCACGCTGCGCTTGGTCGAGTGAGTTTTGCCGGCGTAGGCCAATCTCACCGAATCGCACAAGATCCTGACCGAACTGAGCGATGGCATTGCCGGGGATGTTTCCGGGGCTCGGTAATTGCATCAGAATATCCCCCATCCGCCGTCAGCTTTCGGCGTCCTTGCCATCCCATACCCAGTGAGGAGTGTACCTCCGCCTCCGAGGATCCCACCCCATAAAGCAGCTTCTCCCTGACGCCTGGTCTCCTCTGCATCGAACAGGGCGCTCTCGAGGCCTAATTTGGCCTGATCAAGATCGGCGTACAGGTTCTCCTCTGCTGAACTGTAGGTCGTTGTGATCTTGTTCCTGAGCGCCTCAAGTGTGTCGGTAGCCTCTTCCGGCTTCGGAACCGCGTCTGCAATTTGCTTGTCGATATCGTCTATCTGCGCCTGCCTGTCGGAGCCGTTCTTGGCAATACCCATGGCATTGAACTTATCAAGCTCCTCTCTCTCCTCCCGCAGTCCTATTCGATCCTCTGCGCTCATCCTCTCTGGTCGCTCAAACTGTTCAACCTTCACCCCGGAGGCTGCAGCACCGGAAAGGAGAGACCCGTATGCTCCCTGCTCTTGATCGTGTAGCTGTTCAACAGATCCGGGGGCGCCCTCTTCGCCGATCATCCTTCCCTTGTATATTTTGTACTGTTCCTCAGCGATACGCTCCTGTTCTTTTGCCTGACGCTTTGCCGCTTTGTTAGCCTGGATTCCACCATAGATCTGGCCAACAATACCGAAAGTGGTCCCAGCAACGAAAGCGGTGACGGGATCATAGAAAGCTCTGAAACAATCATACGGATCGTAGTCTGGTTCGTACCATCGTCTCATCGTCTACCTCCCGGAATAACTGCGTACATGGCCATGTCTTGACCTTGTGGTCCGTATGCCCTCAGTACTCCCTCCCTCTCAAATCCAAGGTGTTCGAGAAATCTCACTGTTTCGGGGACGGACAGGTCGGCGGTCGCCTGTACTCTGGAATAGTTATATCGAGGTATTATGTGGTGGTGCAGTAATTCCCTGATAACCTTGAATGCGTTTACGTAACCCTTTCCATTCGGACCGAACTCAAACCAGGCTTCTCCGGAGTGTTGGAATATGTTCTGAACTCCGCAGCAGAACACTATCTCAGCCTCGTCTTCTGCATGTCCTCCGTCCTCGTTCGTCGCATCGTATCCGGTGTAAGATGGTCCGTTAACGCCTTCGCGCATGAAGAGGTCAAACAAACCTGGATTCACATGTTGAAGGTCATCAGGCTTCAATCTTCTCAACAGTATTCGTTTCATTCTGTGCTCACCTCCGGGACAAGGGCGAGAAGAGTGAATGGTAGAGGGGAGTCGTGCACAATCATGATGTAGGCGTCCCGATTGTATCCTCCGGGGAAGGGCACCTCTTTGTCCCCGGTGTACATTGGGACAGCTTCTCCATAGACCTGGGTTGTGGTGTTGAAGAGGATTGTGTCGAGATTGTCTTCATCCGGGCCAATCTTCGCCTGAATCGTCTCGTAGAATCGCAGGTTAAGCCTGGGTATCACCTTCCGCTTAGTCTGCCCGATCCCGGAGGATGATCCAGTTTCCATGCGCATCGTCCGGATCTTCGCAGTGTAGGGGAGTCCGACGTGAACCTTATCCCCGGATTTTGTGAGAGTGATGGATCCTGAATCGACTACAACCTGCTGGTGCGGCTTGCCATCCACGCATACGGCAACGGTGCATCCTTCCAGATGGCTGAGACCGGAAACAGTTGTGAGGCCTGATCCGGTGGCCGTTATCCCACAGTCTACATAATAGTGATCCTCCTGCTCAGCGTGGTATCGGGTCTCGGTGTACTCAACGTACCGTTTCGTTGCCCCGTTGATCTCCCGGTCAACGACAAACCAGAGTCGGTCTTCTCCGTCAGTTGGCACCATTGCAACCGATACAAAGCTACCCTCACTCGGGCAGCGGTAGAAGCCGAGGATCTGGCTGATTGGATCTATCGAGAGTCCGACCAGTTCTCCATCCCCCCTGATCATCCAGACAATAGGATCCGGGTCGTTCTGGAACGTGTAGTCGGTCACACTCCCTCTGAGGACATGTTCCGCATGCTGGGTGAGATCCTCGGAGGACCATGATTCCGATTCCTGGGCATAACGGTAATTCCGGAGCCGCTCTCCTCCCCGCTGGAAAAAGAGCATGTTTCCGTGAACAAGTTTTCCCTGAACCTTGTTTGATCCGAATGCGGTGTAGCGTTTAAAGTCGAGACTCGAAGGGGTGATTTTGCCACCAGATGCAATTCTCCATTCCTCGGTCGCTGACCCCAGAAGAATGTTGTCGCTCATCACTGCCCAGTGGAACGGGGTCGAGTTGTCGGAGTAGATCGGCAGTTCGATCGCATCATCATCCGCAGTCCCGATCGTGAAGTTGTCGGGGTCTCCGGTCTTCGTCAGCCAGATCTTGTTTGGATCGTTTCCAGTGGCCGCATAGAGTACCCGCTGCTGGTAGATAGCAATGACGGCCGGGTAGTCGCCGGCGCCGGTAAATGGGTCAGCTGTGAAGGTCGGAACACTCCAGGTCCAGTCGATATCACTCGTGCCCCCGTAGGCAATCTTCTGGGGATGGTGGTTCGCATGGGCGAAGTAGAAAGAATTCTCCCACTTCACAAACCTTACCTCTCCGATCTCTCTGCCCTGGAAGGGGGTAGTTACCTCGAAGGGGCTCCCGGTATCCAGTACCTGAGCCCCATCTTTCCAGAACCGGACGTACTCATGCCCGAACTCCAGGATAAACACGTCGGTCTGAGTTACCTTGAAGGTAATCAGCCTCACCTTTTGATCTGCCGCCGGCTCCGCTGAAACATCCTTCACCTCACCTGCGAACCTCGTCCCCGGGCGATAGGTAACTCCGCCCTGGGGGAGGATTATCAGGTTCTCTAATGTAGAGCACCCCTGATAGTATCCGGGGGCATCTATCCTCCCGTCCATCTTGGGGCTGAGCTCACCCTTGGTGAAGTTGTTCAGGATTGTGTTCATCAGTTGTACTCCGACCAGAATGTCTCGGGTACATGCTGTTGCTGGCTCTCATCGCCATCGAGTCCCTTCGCGTTCTGCAGAACGATCAGATACTGCTGGATCATACCAGCCTCAAGCTGCTGCTTTCCGGAGAGTTTCACAGCGAGTTTCGAGGCAAGTTTCAGGGCGAGGGCCTCGACAAACTGGGAGTCGAACTGCGCCGGATCATCAATCTTCTTCGTGTATTTGATCGCGCATGGGGAAAGATCAGAATGGATCTCCCTGCCCTCGATTTTGTAATTGGATGTAATGTCCGTATAGGTCTCGCCTTCAGCATCGATCTGGTTCCTCACATAGAGGCAGTCAACAGGGAGCTGATAGCGATAGTCGAACCCTGTGAGATTGGTCCCGGAGATAGCGGCGAGGATCGCCCTGCCAGTTGCAAAGGTCCACGGGTGTTCCCGCAGGACCTCATCCCTGGTCTGGGTATAGAACAGCTTACACAGTCGCGCTTTCTCCTCATCTGCGTCGATATCTGAGATCCTGCTGTCTCCCAGCCGGGCCAGTGCCATATTGCAGATTTCCACTACCGTCGAGACCATCTATCTCACCCCTGCTTCTTGGCGCCCTTCTTGGCGTCCTTCGCAGCATCTTCCTTCCCTTCGGTCAGCTCCTGGGCCAGCTCTTTGGCTGCCACCAGCTTTTCCTCTGGGGTGGATGCTCCTACCTCCTTGAAGTAGGTTGCAGCGACCCCCTGGTCGATCTCAGCGTCCTTCAGGACCTGCTCGACCTCAGCAAGCTCAGGGTCTACACCTGCGGTGTCTTTCGCGTTCACCTCTCCCAGGTATTTGAACTTGGGGCGGGCTCCCTTCTTCGTCTCCGGCAACGTGTAGTTGGCCGGGAGCAAAACGACGCTCCCGGCTCTACAGTGCATTGCCAGATCGGAAAGAAAACAGGTAATCAATACCAGATACTTCTTCACGATCTTCTCCTTATGCAGCCTTATGCAGCCTTATGCAGCCTTATGCAGCCTTATGCAGCCTTATGCAGCCTTATGCAGCCTTATGCAGCCTTATGCAGCCTTATGCAGCCTTATGCAGCCTTATGCAGCCTTAT
>Ga0210043_1000590_pt1 | contig 37855 bp, 33 predicted proteins | sample CryGeymet201501t_FD_183990 | JGI IMG/M metagenome (GOLD analysis project Ga0210043, IMG submission 183990) | Groundwater microbial communities from Crystal Geyser aquifers in Utah, USA - Crystal Geyser metaG 2015-01t (SPAdes) (version 2) | ecosystem: Environmental > Aquatic > Deep subsurface >... | reverse complement strand
AACATGCTAATAAGAGATTTCTTTCCAAAAAAAACGGACTTTAATAAAATATCTAGAAAAGAACTGAAAAGAGTTCAAAAGCTTTTAAATGAACGACCTAGAAAATCGCTTGGCTGGAAAACTCCTGCTGAAAAAATAAAGGAAGTGTTGCGTTAAACTTTAGATTCGAATATTTATAAGATTTCTAATTGATTGGATCAGAAATTTTTAATTGAGAAAAATTTAATATTCTTGCCAGTTTAAAATATAGACTTATTTATCAGAGTAATAAATAAGAAACTTTACTTCTGATCTCCTTGCCAGAGGAAGAGTAAACTTTGGACGCAAATAGACGAAGCTATTAGGAATTCGATGAAGTTGAATATATAGGAAGTAAGAATATGATTAAGAATTTAGAAACAGACCATTTTGATATTATTTGCATAGGTTCAGGAATGGGAAGCCTAACGGTAGCAAGTCTTCTTTCTCAATATGCGGATAAAAAAGTTTTAGTAATTGAAAAGCATTTTCAGCCAGGAGGCTATACTCATTCCTTCCAAAGAAAAAGGGGGCAGTACCACTGGGATGTGGGAATCCATTATGTGGGTGATATGCAGGATGGTGGTTTTTGTAGGCAGCTAATGGATAAGATTACAGATCGCAAAGTAGTTTGGAACAAAATGTCCGAGCCTTTTGAAAAATTTGTCTATCCCCAAAGAACTTTCGAACTCTATGGCAATGCTGCAAAATTCCAGGGTGATCTTATTTCACAATTCCCAAAAGAAGAATCATCTATCAACCGTTATTTTGAAGATATACGAAAGGCATCAGCTCTCTTTGGAAAATCAATGATGCTAAAAGCTTCCGCTCCATCAGTCAAAGCAATGAATGCACAGATGCAAGAGAAAAGTATTCTTACACTAAAAGACTATTTAGATTTTCACTTCGAAGATCAAGACTTAAAAGCTATACTTGCCTCCCAATGGGGAGACTATGGCCTACCACCGTCTAAGTGTAATTTTGCGACACATGCTTCCCTGGTTGTTCATTATCTCAATGGTGGATTCTATCCGGTGGGGGGAGCAGGCAAAATTTTTGATTCCGTTGAGCCCATCATTGAATCCAAGGGCGGAGCTGTAATATCATCAGTAGAAGTCCTGGAGATTCTGATGGAAGAAGGAAAAGCTGTAGGTGTTAAGACTAAAGGCTTACGTGGAGAGATGCTAGAGAGAAATTTCTACGCACCCATCATTGTATCTGGTGCGGGAGCCTATCCAACGTATACAAAATTTATTTCTAAAGAAGTAGATATTCCTTTTCTAAATGATCTTAAATCATTTTACAAAAAAGAAAAAATGACGACCTCAGTCTGTGTTTATATGGGACTCAAAGAAAGTCCTGCCAAATTTGGATTCAAGGGTGAGAACCATTGGGTCTTTGCTTCGAATGATCATGAGGAAAATTTTGCAGGAAGAAACGCCTGGCTTCAAGAGGATGGAAGCTCTGAAATAAAAAATTTATATATGTCCTTTCCTAGCTTGAAAGATCCAGAAGCAAAATCTCATACAGCCGATTTCATTACTTTCACCGACTATGATAATTTTGCAAAATGGAAGGATCTTCCATGGAAGAAACGCGGGGAAGAATATGAGGCGATGAAGACTCGAATTTCCGAAGCCGTATTGCAAAAGTTAGATAAAATGTATCCTGGTTTTCGAGATACTGTAGATTACATTGAAATTTCAACTCCCATTACAAATGAACATTTTACCTCACATCCTGATGGAGCCATATATGGTCTCGCCTGTGTGCCAAATCGATATGATAAAGAAAAATCACCTTGGTTTGAAGTGAAGACTCCCATCGAAGGACTTTTACTGACAGGTGCCGACGCTGGTGGTTCTCCTGGAATAGCAGGTGCTATGATGGGTGGGCTTGCCACTGTTCTTACGATTATTGGAAATAGAGATATTTTGAAAAAAATTCTAAGCTAGCCAGTATTTCTATAAATTATCTCTTACCTTTTGAATTTTTTCCGAGTGGAATTATAGACAATCTTAACGCATTGAGCGGTCTAATATAATAAACCTTTCCTATTCAAAGATTCATTGAATAGCGGATTGATCCTAGCAAAAGTCATTTGACAGTGTATTCCTTCGCAAAAAGATAGAAGGCAGATCGTTCTGGGTTCATTTCGAAAAGGATTTTCGAGGTTGGGGGCAATTTTTTATGTCTATAAACAGTGATATTTTTATGGAGTATGCCTTTGCGGCAATGCTCGTCCTCATTGGTGTAGAAGCATTTTTTTCTTATTGGAAAGACAAAGGTTATTACCGAGTGAATGTATTCATTGCAGATGTAAGCAATGGAATTATTTTCGCACTTGCAGGGATTGGAATCTTAGTCGGAGCGCTTTTTGCCTACAATTGGCTAGAGACTCATTTTTCGCTCTCGCAAATTGGCATTCAACTTTTCAGTCTACAAAGCCCTTTTTCTTTAGAACCTAGTTTTACTGTTCATTGGAATGTTCTAGCTTCATGGATTTTTTCCATTGTCCTTGCTGATTTTATTTATTACTGGTTCCACAGACATACTCATACAATCAATATTCTTTGGGCCTGCCACGTGACCCACCATTCCACTCAGGAAATGAATCTATCCGTTGCCTTTAGGGGAAATGCCTTCCAAAGAATATTCGAATATACTTATTTTCTTCCTATGGCTCTACTTGGAATTCCTTGGGAAATGTTTTTCCTAAGTCATAGAATTCTGAAAGTATACCAATTCTTTGTTCACACAAGATTTGTTGGAAAGCTTGGTTTCTTGGAAATTTTCATGGTAACTCCATCCAACCATCGAGTTCACCACGGAACCCAGAGAAAATATCTTGATAAGAACCATGGTGGGATCTTCATTATTTGGGACAAATTGTTCGGAAGCTTCGAAGAGGAAACCGACGAAGTCATCTATGGACTTACAAAACCAGTAAATACCTTTAATCCTATCACAGCGAATTTACATGTTTATACTGAACTCTTAGCAAATATGAAAAAGGCGAAAACTTGGTCGGATCGATGGAAGCTTGCTTTCAAGGAACCTGGATGGAAGCCTGAATATATGATAACTCCAGAAGATGAATTCAAAGAACCAGCATATACAGAAAAATACGATCCTAAGACTCCCGTGAATGTAATGATCTATGTTATACTACAAGCAATTGTTCTAGTCTCTGTAGGTTTATTGATTTGGAAAGTTGCAAAATTGGATATAACTCATGGCTGGCCATTAATAATTGTTAGTCTCTTTGTTGTCTTCAGTTTGGTTTCTATCAACCGGACTATGGAAATGAAGAAATGGTCTAAGCGTAGCGAAGTAATTCGTAACATAATATTAGTTGGATTTCTAATTTCAGTTGCAGTATTTTTCAAGGTTCCAGGAATTGTATTCCTTGCGATACCCCTACTTAGCTTGTCCTTAGTTTCCTTACTCTGGATTGTTGTTAAAAGAAAAACCTTCTACAGCTACAGTCTGGCAACCACTTAAGAATCTGAGTCTACAAAATAAGAAACATATAGCATAACTGTTTAAACTACAGAAAAGTTGGATGAATTTTTCTGTAGTTATTTCTTTTATCTTGTTAATTGTGAATAAGTTCTTAGTGTAGTATTCAATTTACTTTGGGGGACACAAAACCCAAACCGATAGAAACTCTCATAAAATCATAAAAGTATCTCGATACTTTCTTATTTAATAGGAGGTAGAGTCTTCTTTATATCCTCTAGATTCTTCTCAGATGGAAATAGTTTATTTAAACCTAATAACTCATTGCTAATATTAAGATAGGCTAAGGTCATATCATGGTGTTTTTGGCAGAGTAAGATATTTGCCTGGCAGAGTTTTGTATCTATGAAAGGTTGCTTTATCGTTTTGGTCTCGCCAACTCCAGGCTCGATAGCTTGGACATACATTATCTCATCCTCTATCCAACCAAAGATATTCCCATATGCGTAATAAGCAGATTTAGCTTTTGTTTTGCGAAGGTCTCGACCCATAGAACTGAAATAGACTTCCTTTTCTAAAAAGCCTACAATAGTGGGAAGCACATCTAGTTGTGAGGCAATCTCTGTTCTGAGTTCTGGTTTGACTCTACTCGGTGAATAAACTAAGAAAGGTACAGAACGGTCTTCATAGTAATTGAGAAATCTATGGTGGGAATGATCGGATACTAGAACAAAGATCGTATTGTCAAAGTATTTTGCTGACTTTGCTTTATTGATAAAACCTTCCAAAGCCCAATCGGCATAGTGTAACACATTCAGATATTCATGATCTTGTGTCGTTTTATCAAAGATTTTAAATTTATCATCGGGAACTGTATATGGATAATGAGTAGTTCCTGTATGGATGACAGCCATGAAATTTTTATCTTCAGGGTATTCTAATATCTTTCTATGTAAGGCCTCATACGTATCCTCATCATAGTAACTCCAAGGCCCTGTCTTATAATTTGGATTTTTTTCGAGTTCTTTCTTACCTATTAAGGTGTCAAAACCCCAATGAAACATGATACTACCCTTGTTATTGAAGCTGAGTTCAGTGCCTGTTACGAAAAGTGTTTCATAGCCTAAAGATTTTCCAATATTTCCTAAGCCAGAAAATCGATTGAGAATCTGGGGAGTTCGAACGGCTGTTAGTCCTGGACGATCTGGTATTCCTCCAATCAAAGCCATAAGCCCGTTTGTAGTCCTTCCTCCTGAGGCAATGAAGTGATTGAAGAAAAGTCCTTTTTTGCTTAGATCATTGAAGTAAGGAGTTAGAACCTTGTTATTCACCTTGCCTGATCCAATGCGGTCTATGAATTTTCCAGTCCAACCTTCTAAGACTATAACAACTATATTAGGAAGTGGTTTATCAGTCGCTACTGTTGTACGTCGAAGCAGGGGATATTCGTTACTTATGAATTCAGTTCCCTTGTATTCGATTTCTTTTCTTACTAGAGAGGCTGCAAGAACTAAGTTCATACGATGGCGCTTATCAAATTGGGTCATCTTCAAATCTGTGATTGCTGTAAAACCAGGATTCAAAACAAGATCATTTACCATGGTATCTTTAGAGATAATTGCATCACTAGATCTTAGTGGACTTATTTGCAAGCCGCCTCGTATTCCAATTACAAGCACTGCGACTACTATTATAAATTGTAGGATCGCAATCTTATAATTAAAGGGAGTATGAATATAAGGAAATTTAGATTGTATCTTATAGATCCCATAAACCAAAAGAGCTATTGCTAAAATGCCAAATGAAAATAGAAAAGGACTTTGCGAAAATGCCGAGCCGACTAAGGGAAACATCTCCCAGCCAAGATAGGCAAATGCTTCGTATCCAATATGCTTATTCCCATTTTCATAATAGATTAAATCTGCAACTAACAAAAATATCAAGATAGTTAGGAAGAAAACAGGAATTACGCGCCAAACAAAACGAAAGGTCTTGCGAGTGTTTAGGAAGTGAATGGTAGAATAGAGTAGACTTATGCCTATAAAGATACAGATAACTGAAAAATCAAATCGAAGCCCAAGAAAAAACGCTTTTAATACTGTTCCAGGACTTGCAGTTTGAATTCGGTAAGAATACATAAGAAAGAAGGCAAATCTGTATAGACTTAGGAAAAGCATTCCAGCTAATGTAAGTACTAAATGAAACTTCACATAGAAGGGAAGATGATTGAATTTGTTTTTGAGATTACTGAGCATAAAATTTTAGATCTCCTAGAAATCTTTATGAATAGGTCTATTTCGCTACTTGTTCTACCAGCTTAAAAATTTTACCAGTTTGGTAATCCGCTAAGAAAATTTCGCCATCTTTGTCTCTACCAAAGGTAGAAATAAGAACATTCCATTTACCCAGAGCGGAAACTTGATTGGATTCTACTCGCTCTTGACCTTTTGGGAGATCCATCGCCCATATTCTACCAGCGATAAAATCACCAAACACATATTTATCTTTAAGAGCTGGAATGGAAGACCCAGTGTAAACATATCCACCCGTAATTGATTGACCTTCCGATCTACCGTATTCATAGATTGGATCTGAATAGGAATTATTCTCACAATTTTCCATATAGCAATGAAATCCTTCTTTGGGATTCCAACCATAGTTCTTACCAATTTGTAAAATATCTATTTCTTCAAATTTATCCTGACCCACATCAGCGACTACCAGTCTGCCATCATTTGCAAAAGAAAATCGCCAAGGATTTCTTAATCCATAGGCATAGATTTCTTTGAGTCCATTCTTGCCATCTACGAAGGGGTTATCTTGGGGTATAGTATAAGGTAAATTAGTATTTTTATCTTCTTTAGGATCTATTCTAAGCATACTGCCGAGAAGTGTTTTAGGATTTTGTCCATTGCTAAGAGGGTCTCCTCTCCAACCACCATCACCTAATCCTATATAGAGGTAGCCGTCCTTACCAAAAGCAATTTGTCCTGCATTATGATTCGGGTAGGGTTGTTCAACTTCTAGTAGTTTTCTTTCCTTGCCGATCTTCATAGATTCAAATGATTCAGGCGATTCTACAGTGAATTCTGAAATCGTAGTTACATCTTTGCCGTTCTTAGATAGCACAAAATTGGCATAGACTAGTGCTGTCTTTGGATAATTTGGATGGAAGGCAAGACCGAGTAAGCCTTCTTCACTATCATAGATTACATCTAATTCTAGAATGGTTCTGGACTTCTGGTTGCTTCTATCAAAGACTACAACCTTTCCTCTTTTTTCCAGAAGATACATATACCTTGAATCATGGGGGGGAAATTGAATGTCAGTAGGTTCCGTAATTTTGGTAACTTCGTTTAAACTAATCATAATTTTGGAACGATTCTCATCTTCTGCTACAAAAAGCGGTTTTGTATTTAAAATCTTTTGTTCAGTCTCATATTTACGAGTGTAGAACTTCATAAATGTTCTTCCTATATCATTGCAGGAAAAACTCATCGAGAGTATGAAAAATGCGAAAGTCTTTAAAATTAATTTCATTTATACACCAACCCTATTCCAAAATAAGAAATTCCATGAATTAAACAAGAGGAAAATGGACAAAAACTTGCTCATTACCAAGACTACGGGATTGACAATCCCATTCTTACTTAAAAACTAGATTCATGAAACTTTCTCGAATTTCTCTGCTTATCCTAGCAATATTTTCAATTCAATTCTTCATTAACTGCGATGAATACGTGGAACAAAAATGTAGTGTAGCCTGCTCGAAATTTTCTGAATGTGCGGAAGAGCGATTCGGTAAGACAATTAAAATAACTGATGTAGAACGGTCTCAGCTAGCTATTGACTGTGAAAAAGGTTGCACAAGAGAACAGAGTTTTATACTTCCTTGCTTTGAGACAGAGACAAGCTGTAAAGGACTTCAAGCTTGCGTATTAGAATCTGGATACATGGACTAGGCAAATTTATATGACTCAAACTAACATTTCAAATCAAGACTCTAATCTCCCTGAGAATTCTAATTTTGGTAAATCATTATTCACTAAATCCATACTCTATATCTTGTTATTCGTATCATTGCTGCCTTTATTTCTTACATTTCCCTTAGATTTAATTGATATTGATTCTTCTCAGTATGCTGAAATTTCAAGAGAGCTTGTGGAATCAGGCAATCCCTTCTTCATATACGATAATGGTAGAAAATATTTAGATAAGCCAATTCTAACTTTTTGGAAGATAGCAGCTTCCTTTGCGATCTTTGGTTATGAAAACTTTGCCTTTCGAATTCCAGCAATATTACTCACACTTTTATCTTTCATTGGGATTTTTAAACTTACAGAAATCTATTCAGGCAATAGAGATAGGGCATGGCTGGCAGTTTTTCTTTATGCTCTATCTCCAGGTCTTTATTCCATGGTAGTCGATCCCAAGATTGATGTCTATCTAACTGCTTATTTAATCCTTGTTCACTGCTTTTATTATTTTGGTTTCAAGAAAAATCGTAACTACTATTATTTAATGTATCTTGCTATGGGTTTGGGTTTTGTTACAAAAGGACCAATTGCTATGGTAATTCCTGCTATATCAATTGGTGCAGATATTTTATTTCGTAGGGATTGGAAGAGATTACTTGAAATGAAATTATTTCCAGGAGTATTTCTTTCTCTTCTTCCTCCTCTGCTTTGGTGCATACCGCTTTTCTTAGAATTCCAAACTTATGGACCTTATTTCTTTTTATGGATACAATCCTTTGGTCGATTCTATTTAAAACGATACAACCAAAGTTTAAACCCCATGTATTTCTATTCGAGTTTTTCTTGGGCATTTGGTATCTTCATACTTCCTTTCTTTTATTATATTTTTGGAAAGATTCGAAACTATAATAAAGAAGCTCGCATTACTAAACTTCCTAAACGAATACTTTCCAACGAATACAAAGATGGAGATTTCGTTATAGGCTTTTGGCTTTTTCTATTTCTTTTTCTAATAAGTTTCTCTAGATTTCAATTGCCCCAGTATATCTATTGGTGTCTACCTGCGGGGGCAGTGCTAGGTTCTGGTTATCTTTATAAGCTATTGAATTCGATTGCTAGTAATGGAAGTTTGGCTCCTAAGGAATCTCGTATTCCTGCTGTATTTCTTTATATAACATCATTTATTTTCCTTCTTGCAAGTCTTGTTATTCCCATTTTAATTATGGATGTAGAGTTGAATTATTACTTTCTCACCTTGCTTTTTATAGGAATAATTATTTGGATGTATCTAAAAGCATCCAAGGCTGTACTCAGTCTATCAATTTTGCTGGTAAGTGTTTCTTTGTTTTTCTCGCAGGTGAGTGCTGTGGTTTATCCTTTGCTTACTTCTTACCAACCTGCCAAAGTAATTGGTGAATACCTACAAAAAAATGAACCAGAAGCGAACAGATTGTATCTATTTGGAATTCCAGCAAGCAAAAGATCCTATGCATTTTATTCACAAAGATATACAAAAACTTTATTTGATTCTGAGATTTTTGAATCAGAATTGAGAAAGGATGGAACAAGATATCTATTAGTTCAAGATTCTTGGGTTCCCAAAATGCAAGAGTTCTTTGGTGATAAAATTGAATTTACTAAAATTAAAAGTTACCCAGCTTACAAAGTCGCAACTCCTGAAGCTAAATTTTTCTTAAAAAATAAAAGAAACACAGTAACAAATGAAGTGATACTGTATTTGGCTAAATTTAAAGATTCATAATCTTAGGTGAATAGATAGTATAATTCTTTCTATATTAGTAGACGTTTAGTATTGAAGAAATACAGGTGATTAAATTTCAATTACTAACACATCTCAAATAATCATTTCCCGTCTTGGAGCCACCAGATGGAACAGAGCCATTGTTAAAATTCAATTGCCAATACGTTGTAGTGGTATTGCTTTCAGAACTCGAATACAAAGCAGAAATGGTGTTGGGGAAAAGTTGAGTATTCAGAGTAGGGGCTGCAATAGGATCTGGAGTATTGGGGCAAGATGTATCAAATCCAAAATTTAAATCGTTGTTACAGATTCGAATGGATTTCAATTCTGCTTTATTTGGCAGACGCCATGTAGTAATACCGAACCCTTGGGAGGAAGTATTCAATGCATTGCAGGCGCTCCATGCCGAACTATTAGCTCCTCCAGTCCAACCGGCGCTGGAAACTAAGATCCCTGTATCGGATCCTCCATTGCAATCATTGGTACCCACACTACAATACTTTTGTTGAATAGCCGTTCCAGTGCAACTACCTGCACCCGAATTCGCAATTTCATCCCAGGTCTGACCATGGCTGCACCGATACCACTTTAATCCACCAACAACAGCGATGGGGCAGGTTATGACCAGACCTGTAACCTTATTGCTGAGTATAGTTCCACTCTCACCTGATCTGATGGAACATTCCAATTGGCTGGGTTGAGAGTTGATGCTTAGGTTGTAATTAACATTTGGATTGATTCGAGCAGAAAAACTAAAAGTCCCATTCGATAGACTAGCAAGACTAATTACTTGATTTGAATTGACGGAAATACTGATATTGGAATTGGGAATCAAACCATATATTGTACCTTCGAACAAAACATCTTGGTCTGCCAAACTTGATTGTAACAGACTTGTTAAAATCAACGTTTCTAAATACAATTGTGAAGTAGGATCCGCTGGGTTATTTAGATCTGCTGGTTTACAAAAAAACAAACTAAGGATCAATAATAAGCACTGAACACGCATCATATGGAACAGTGGAATTTTCAACAAAAAACATTCAACAAAAAAAGTTCAGTTGCTCATACACCTAATATAATTGATTCCCGATTTAGATCCTCCAGGGACTGAACCATTGGAAAACAAAATTTGCTTATTTGCAGTGGCTGTGCTGCTTTCTCCAGAAGAATAGATAGATGAAACTGTGTTAGGGAAGAGATTAGAGTCTATGGTAGGGTCTACAATCGGATTAGGAGAAGTTGGACAGTTGCTATCTCCTGTAAAGGAAGGATTGTTGTTACAATACCGAATGCTCTTTAACTCTTCTTTCGAGGGCATTCTCCATGATGTTAATCCGTAATTTACAGAAGAGGTATTTAAATTATTGCACACATTCCAAGCATTGCTAATCGCTCCTCCTGTCCAAGAGGTGCTACTGGTAAGCAATCCTGAGTCCGATCCCCCATTGCAATCGTTAGTATCCATAGAGCAAAAAGAAACGCGTGTACCAGATCCCGTACATTCTCCGGCACCAGAATTCCCAGATTCACTCCAGGTTTGTCCATGGCTGCATCGATACCATTTTAATCCACCTACAACTGCAATGGGGCATATGATTTCTACTTCTGAAATTGATTCACCAAGGATTTTACCATTCTGACCAAGAAGTATAGAGCAGAGTAGTTGATTTGGCTGGGTGCTTATTTGTAAGGAATATTCTTGGATAGAGGAAGACAAAATAAATTGAGAAGTAAAGGACCCATTCACCAAACTCGTGAAGGGAATTCTTTCTGATCCATTGACAAGTAATTCTAAATTCGAATTGGGAATTAAACCACTGATTTTTCCTTGAATCGTAACAGTTCTAGTCTCTGATTCCGAGGGAAGAGTCAATCTAAGAAAAGTAATGATACGAGCAGCAGAAGTAAGATCATTTGGATTGTTGAGCTCAGCTGGCGTGCAAAAGTGCATACTTAGTATGAGAAAATAAATTAATACTAAACGCAAATTCACTACATAGAATTGGACGAATTCTAAGTAGCATAATTCATATAAAAGTGAAGAAATTATTGAAAGATAAAATTTACTTTCACTGTGTATATTTTAACTGATTGAGTATTGATTTTAACAATAAAAAAGCCTGACTGATGCCAGGCTTTTCAAGATAAAGATCTAATTTAGAAAATCTTTATAAACTAAATTCTATCGAAAACCATCAGCTTTGATTTCGCCATGATCTTTGTACAATCCTGCAGAGGATAGAGAAGGCGCTCTATAGTGTCCAGAGTACTGATTGTAAGTTACGTTTTTTCTGAAAGGCCAAATTCCTTCTTTTTGAGTTAAGGATGATTGGCATTTGCTCACACCACCAACACGGCTGTATGCACAAGAGGAGTGGTAAGCTACTGCATAATCATCTTCACCAGGAAGAATGGCAGATGCTCCGAACATACCTTTGTAACCAGGAACATGATAGATAGGAACTCCACCATTACTGTTGTGGTTGAAAGCAGCTCTTGCAGTTGATACAATCAAAGCCTTGTCCATTGCATTTCCTGCAAATCCAAAAGTGATACCATTCAGTGCAGAAGCAAGTTCAGACCCACCAGAAGCAGCAGCAAGAGCAGTCACTTTAGTGATGTTGAAGCCTTTGCTAGATGCAGTTGAACCTAGTTTAGAAAGCCAATACTCTATTGCATAGCAACCAGCAGAGTGGCAGACGATTTTACAAGACTTTGATCCCTTGCAGTAAGTTGTAAGTCCAGTGGAAATGTTGGTTTGAGCTCTTGATGAACCGTAAGTTCTTGGATCAGTAGTTCCATTGTAACCAATGAAGATTTTGCTTCCAGAAACAGAATTAGACATCCCCGCCCAGTAATTATTTACATCTGTTGTTCCGATTCCATTGTGGTTCTTTCCAGATTTACCATGAATGAATATGGTATGTGTTTGAGCCTGTAGGCCAAGTGACACAAATAGTAATGTTGCCATTCCAAATATTATTTTTTTCATATATTCTCCTCTTGCCAAAACTATAAACATTATGGCAAAATGATTGCAAACGTTTTTTTATTCAAAGTCAAAAAAAATAATTTATTTACCGAATTCAATTTTTAACATTAATCACAGCAGAATTTTGCCACAATTAGGAATTTCTTGCCTCTTTTAATGCTTTATGAAAAATGTATCCAAATTGAGGAATTTTATGACAGAAAATGTAAAGAAATATCTGCTATTTGGCGGAATAGGTATCATCGTATTGTTGCTTGCGATTTGGATTTTTGATAAAGATGGATCAAATCCTTTTAGCGGTGAATCAAAAGAAGAATATGCTGATAGAATGTCGAGAAGTTCAGATCCGACTTCTGGTGGTGGCTTTGGAACAAATGAAGATGGCTCTGATTCAAGCAATTTTGATGCCTCAGAAGATGGTGCAACTGCTGGAGTTTTACTAGAAACATACAAAGAATGGGCGCAATATCCACCGTATTCTAGACCCATGTCTATTCTCAATCATGATCTAGCTTTTCCGTTTATTGTCGAAAATTCTCCTGCCTATTTATTTGATACTCCTGAATCCAAAGAACCGAATGGCTATGTTTGCCTTTTCCAACCAAGGTCTTGGGCTGTGATTGGTACTGAAGACAAGATGCATGTAACCTTGGAATGTAGAGATAACGACCGCAAAAGAGTAAAACTTTCCATTGATAAGCACCAAGTTTTTCGAGAATTTGAAGGAAAGAGATTCGGTGCTGTCAGTGCTGATGTAAATGACAATGGTCAAAACGGTGATGAGACCTCAGGAGATGGTATTTTTACCTTTGAATGGAAGCCATTGAAAGGAGACTGGGGTGATATGTCCTTGGTTGCAGATATTACTTACGGTCCTGGTAAAAAATCAACTGTTACTGCAAGCTTTTTCTCCTCTCCTAGCATTGCAGGTAAATTTACAGGTAACTTCACTGAACAAGTGGATGATGGTTCTTTAGTTGTTAAAACGGTTATGACAGTTTTCACAAAAGGAACATACCACTTAGAAGCAAATTTAAAAGACAAAAGAAATGGAGAATACATAGCGTACGCAATCTTTGATGGAACTCTTAACTCAGGAACCCAAGAAGTGAAATTTATTTTCTTTGGAAAGATATTGCGAGATAAGGGATTAGATGGGCCTTATATTGCTACAGATTTCCGAGGGCATAGAGTAAACCTTCCCATTGATCCTGAATGGTTTAGCCAGGGTGCCGAAGGATTGAAAAAAATCCAAGGTGCAAAAACCACAGAGCCTGATCGCGAATTGGTATTCCCCTTCAAAGAAGGATATGAAACTCGTAATTATGAAGTAGAGACTTTTTCTACGAATGCTTGGTCTGCCCAAGAAAAGACAGATCGTATCAATCAATTAGAAACTCTAGCGAGCCAAGAGAAATGATTTTCCTTACTCGTCTCTGTGGCTGGTGTTTAGTCCTCGTTTTAAGCTTAGTTGTAATCTGGGAGAGTTTGTTAATCTCCCAGGCTCCTAGCTATTCTGGAACTAAACTTGTCAAAGGCATTGGCTCAGAGGTCAATGTCTACCGAGACGAGTCGGGTGTTCCGCATATCATTGCAAAAGATGCAAATTCCGCCTACTTTGCCTTAGGCTATGTAGTTGCTCAGGACAGATTGTTCCAAATGGAGATCATTCGAAGACTCTCCCAGGGACGTCTTGCTGAAATATTGGGAAAGGATTTGCTTCCCATAGATAGAATGTTTCGAACTCTCATGCTTACCTCATGGGCAAATAGTTATGCGAACTCCCAAGAAAAAATTGCTCCAGAAGCCTGGGTAAATCTTGATCATTATTTGGAAGGTGTAAATGCCTTTCTAGAAGAAGGCAATCTACCCTTAGAATATACAATTTTAAATATACCAGTGCAGAAATTTGAAAGAAAAGATGCGCTCACATCTCTTGCTTATATGGGATTTTCTTTTGCAGAAGGAATCAAAACTGATTCCTTATACAGCATCCTTTCTGAAAAATTCCCAGATAGAAATATTCAGGATCTTTTTCCCAGATATGATTTCGAAAATGGTTCGGCAATCCAAGAAAACCAACCTTCTGCTCCGCTACTTTCTGGTCTTATGCCAAATAAAGCAAAAGGTTCATTGGATCATGAAATACAATTGTCTTCTATGGAATTAAAGGGTTCTTCTTTAAAGATTACTAAAACTTCTTCCACAAAATCTCAAGTTCAAAATTTTGCAGATAGCAAGATGGAGCTTGCTACTAACAAGAGTTCTGGTCTGATAAGTTTTGTCACTGCCTTCCAAGATGCTATTGTCAATCTTCCTCCAGTAGAAGGAAGCAATTCCTGGGTTCTATCAGGAACAAGAACAGAGAGTGGAAGAGCAATTCTATGCAATGACCCTCACATCGGTTATTCGAATCCTGGAACCTGGTATGAAGCTCATCTTGTTTATCCTGGAATGAATGTCTATGGTTACTACCTTGCAGGAGTTCCTTATCCCTTAGTTGGAAATACCGACACGAAAGCCTGGGGACTTACCATGCTGGAAAATGACGATATAGATTTATACTCTGAAACTCTCTCTGCTGATGGGAAGCAGTATCTTCATAAAGGACAGTGGAAGGATCTTGAAATAATCCAAGAGCCTATCCAAGTGAAATCGGAAGAGGTCGATCAATTTGCAGTAAGAAAAACAATACATGGTCCGATTTACAGTGATTTTGTAAAGGGCTACAAAGGTAATCCAGTCAGTCTATACTGGGTCTTTCACCATAAGAATAGCCCACTCTTGGACGTTTTGCATAAAGCTTTGTATTCAAAGACAAAGACTGAAATGCGAAATGCAGTAGCCATGGTTACTGCTCCTGGTTTGAATTTTTCATACATTGATAGAGAGGGAGACATTGGATGGTGGGGAGCAGGTCGCTTCCCGATTCGAAATCGTAGCACGAACTCCCGAAAGATTCTGGATGGTGTATCTGGCTTAGATGATGTTGTGGACTTACTGCCTTTTGCAAGCAATCCTCAATTGGAAAATCCTAAAAATGGAATCATAGCTACAGCTAACAATCTACCCAGCGAAATTGCAAGACCTCGACTTGGCAAATTAGAAGGCAACTGGCAACCCTCTGATAGGTTCAATCGCATAACTAAATTTCTTTCGAGCAAAGCTAGATTTTCCAGAGAAGATATGGAGAAGCTGATTCTAGAAACTGAATCTGATTCTTCCCATGATATATTGGAAGTTTATCTCAGTAAGTTGAATTTGAAAAGTGAAACCATCCTTAATCTCAGTAAGGAAGACCAGACTTTAGCAAAAGAAGCGATTCGTATTCTATCTGAATGGAATAGTGATGCAAAGCAAGATTCATTGGGAACTACCGTATATTACGTACTCACATATCATGTGATGAAGAATCTTGTGCAAGATGAAATGGGTGAAGAATTGATGTTGGTCTACGGATCAACAGCCGAAAGCTTGAATGCTTATAAGCATTTAATCCAAAAAAAGGAACATCCACTCTGGGATAACAAGGTTACTGAAATCATTGAAAATCGAGATGATATTCTTAACCTAAGTCTTGCTCAGTCCGTTGCTTATTTAAAAGAAAACGTGAGTAAGTCTCCCTCACTTTGGGTTTGGAAAAAGCTGTATTCTATAGAATTTATGCATCCCATCGGAATGAAGAAGCCTATGAATTTACTTTTTAATATTGGGCCTTTCCCGACTAACGGAACACAAGAAGTTGTAAATAATATCAAGTCTCATCTTTTGGATGGAACCTGGAAGGTAAAATCGGGTCCTTCGACAAGAAGGATCGTAAGCTTTGATGATTTGGATGATAACTCAACTATCCTTCCATCGGGTAATTCAGGCAACCTAGCAAGTCCATTCTATGAAGACCAGGCTCTTCCTTATCTGAAAGGAGAATTTCGTAAGACACATTTCACAGAAGAAAGTATTAAAGAGCATAGCAAATACCATATGATTCTCTTGGAATGATTGCTTATATGAATTTTGATTCTCAAATCCACACCATCGATTGCGAATATATAGAATCAGGGGTTGCCTCTGCCTATCTCATCCAAGAAGGGGATAGGCTCTGTTTTGTAGAGAATAATACGAATTATGCGGTTCCTAGGCTTCTTGCAAAAATCGAAGACCTAGGATTCTCTCCCGATCAAGTGGACTATTGCATTATAACTCATGTTCACCTTGATCATGCAGGAGGATCTGGGCTTCTTCTACAAGCCTGCACGAATGCAAAACTTCTTGCTCATCCTAAGGCTGCAAGGCATGCAATCGATCCTAGTAGGTTGATTGAGTCCTCTAAGCAGGTCTATGGGGAAGAGATGTTTCATAAACTCTATGGAGAAATCCTTCCTGTGCCAGAAGAAAGGGTGCGTATCATGGGGGACGGCGAAATTTTACAATGGGGATCTCGGAGCTTTCAGTTTCTATATACAAAAGGTCATGCCAACCATCATTTCTGTATCTATGAATCTAAATCCAAGGTTATCTTTACAGGAGATGCTTTTGGAATCGCCTATCCTCAGATAGGTGGCAAAAACCAAGTGTTCATCTTCCCAACGACTACTCCCACAGATTACAATGCCGAAGAAGCCTTTCTTGCCTTGGACAAAATCGTGAATACGGGAGCTGAATTTGCCTGCCTTACGCATTTCGGTGCAGTCTCAAACCTTCCTGAACTAAAAAAAGATTTAGTCTTTGGCTACAAAGAAATGCAAAAGATCGCGGAGTCTGCACTTGCCTTCGAAGATTCTACCGATATACAAGCCTATTGTGAATCACAGATTCGTAAGTTCATAAACGAACTTGCCTCAACCAAAGGGATAACTCTCAGTGAAGAGCAATCGAATTTTCTAGAGAATGACATACGGTTGAATGCATCTGGTCTGGCATACTGGGTGTCTAAAGAAAAGGCCAAGAAAGTTTCCTAGCATTACGAATACTTAGTTCTTGATTATTCTACCTTTATATTTATAATTGGAAGAAGGTAATCTTGTATCTATGAAATCATATAATCCCTTCTCAGGCGCTAGCATAACCATTTTAAAAAAATCTCATATAAGGTTTACTCTTCTTATTCTTCTTCCATTGTTAATGATTTCTCAAATACATTGCTCTCTATTCGAAGCGAACAAAAGAGAAGTCCCCAAAGTAGGTTACAAACTTTTGGTGGACTATCCAGACAACAAAGAGATGTATATTCTTCCTGTTGAATTAGTCACAACCAATGAACTTTTAGATATACTAGCAGGATTTAGCTTGCAACAGGATCCTTCCATACGTTTCGTAACAACCAGCCAAAGCATTGAAGTCATGGATGTTCTAGGAACAAGAAATAACTACCAATACGCATGGAGATTGTATGTTGATTACAAAGAAGTAAGTCCGACTGATCTCAAGAAGTCGAAGCCGATTCAATTGAATCAAATCATCCAATTGAAATACCTACCTGCAAGGAAGAAGTTAATACCTTAAAAGAAGTTTAAATTTTTCTGCCTTGACAAAGACTCCTACACAGGTCACTGTGTAGGAAAGGTAGCAAACAATGGCAACAAATCTAAATATTGATAATGAATTATTAAACCATGCTTATGAAATAAGTGGCTTAAAGTCCAAGAAAGACACAGTAAATCAAGCCTTGAAAGAATACATTAATAGATACAAACAGAAAGACTTTTTGAAATTTATAAATAAGGTTGATTATGATCCAAAATCTAATTATAAGAAATTGAGAGATTAAGTCTTTTGAATAAACTAAATGTCTTGGTCGATACTTCCGTATGGTCTGAAGCATTAAGAAGAAAGAAAAATGATATTTCGAGTGAGAACACATTTATATATCATCTGATTAAAAATGAAGAAGAAATCTTACTTACCGGTTCGATTATTCAAGAAATACTAACTGGTATTACAAATACTAAATTATTCGAAGAAATTGAATACCATTTGAATTTCTTTCATTATCTAGAATTAGATAAAAAAGAATATTCTGAAGCAGCTAAACTTCGAAATCAATGCGCCCAGAAAGGTGTAGCGGTCACTACAATAGATTGTCAAATTGCCACTCTTGCAATCCATAGAAATATATATTTAGCAACATACGACTCTGATTTTCAACTTATTGCTAAACATACAAATCTAAAGGTTCTTAATTTTGAAAATTACAAAAAGATGAAGCGATAGCTTAAGTATTCTAACAATCTATTTTATCCAAGTCCACCAGACAATTTGTCCAATGAATCAACGAAGGCATAAATATGTCCCCAAAGGTAAGTTATGAAAGTATTATACAAATTATAATTACAGCATTTAATAAAATATATCTCTTGTTATAGAGTTATCTATATTAACTCTTGACAGATTTTCAAATATAATATCACATTGTTATAGTTATGATTCGCTTTATAATTGATTATATGGACCCCGATAACGGAATACCGAAGCCTTTCTCGATCATGGGTAGGGGAAAAGGCATTCGCCAAAAGGGGAATGAAGAACTGATCGCCAGAGGGGTTAATCAAGTATGAAAACTTTAAAGATTAAGCATTTTCTATTCCTTAAATTATTTTCACTCTTTATTATTTTTCTTCAATCTAATTGTGAACCACAAGGCGGGAAGTCACTTGAAGAAAAGATAACAGATCCTACTCAGATTGAGTTTCTTATTTTCGCTCGCTTTTATTTACCACAACCAGATGCATGTCCCCCTCCTGACCAAATTCCAATTTTGGAACCAGGAATCCATAATATCAATCTGGAAGAAGGGCAGAGTTATATATTCGATAATAGAGCAAGACTAGATATGGTTGATAACACTGACGCATTGAGTAAACAGTTTACCTTTAAGTTTCAAGAAAATCCAGGACAAGATGTTAAATTAACATCATTGATCTGTATAACTCAAGGCGAATTTAATGGAAATGGTGATTCTGGATTAGATGGTCAGCTTGAATCAATAACAATTGGACTTTCTAGTCCAAAAAAAACAAGCAACAGATCTAGTTTTTTTACAAGGTTAACTTCAATTAAAGGATCAGGCAATATTCTACTAACTACACCAACTACTTTCAATCCATAATAAAGAGGTATAAGAATGCAACATCTTATTAAAGCTATTTTCCTTAAATTTTACTTCTTTCTAATTTTAACTTTTCAAATTCTACATTGCGCTCCACCACAAAAATCATTAGAAGAAAAGCTAACCCAGGGTGGTGTTGAAGCTGCAGCATTTTGGGTATTTATATTTCCAACTTTAGATTTCAATCAATATTGTCCTCCAACAGATCAAATACCAATATTGGAACCAGGAAATCATAATATTTTTCTGAGTGAGGGGCAGAGTTACTTCTTTGATAACAAGGCTAGATTCGATGCTTTTTCCTCAATAAGCGATAAAAGCTTCCATGAGTTTACGTTTATTTTTCAAGAAAATACAGCACAAGATGTTAGATTAGTTGTGCCGAATTGCGGACAAAGCTCGGGTTCAAGACCATCAAGCAATGATTCAGGGAAACCTGGACAACTAGAAACTGTTCAAAATGATTTAGATAATCCATTTAGATCTGGGCGAAGGGGTGCATTTATAGAATTAACCTCTATAAGGGGCTTTGGCTCTATTATACTCACTTCACCATCAAAACCAAATCCTCCCAATTAAAAAATAAAAGGGTTTTTTATGAACAAAAAAGTATTCCTATTCATTTTATCAACGGCTCTTATAACAGGCGAATTAATTGCAGACAAGAACTTCTTCACAACTTTTGGAGGGGTTAAGCCTTTTTGGCAAACAAGGGATGGTTTTATAAATGAACCTAATTTCTGCAATAACATGTTCGAACCAGGACATCCTGAGGCTTTCTAACCAAACAAGACTTTCCTAACTTTTTATGGCGATAGCTTAGGTGACCTAGTAAATGAATTCGGGTATGGATACTTCAGTTGGGATCAATATCTTACGCTTATGTATCCAGCGGTGCTATGGAATGTTTAAAATCTTGCACACAGTGGGGATACTACATACAGTTTTAAAAAATACTAGATAGATATAACTAGTCATTTAATTTTATAAAATGGAAATTAATGCAACTGAATTCAAGGCGAAGTGTTTAAGTCTGATCCATCCGATCGGATTATTGTTTCCACCGCAAGAATTCTCGTAACAGAATTGGTAACTATGGATCAAGAAATTAAGAAATACAGCAAGAAAGGCTTTCTGAAAACTTTCGATCTTTAATTATTAAAAAATATTGAATCCAAGAATTGCTTTGTCACAACAAATCAGCAAAAGTCTTAGATTGAAATACTTTTCTTCTAGCATCTTTGAATGAATCAAATAATCTCTTCATTTCTTGGCTTAGTTTATCCTTCGTTAGATTGCCATCGATGTCTAGTCCTAAGGGACTTAGTATTTCGATGATAAAATCTAAGGACAGATTTTCTGGGGCGGTAACAGGAGTCCAGCCACCTGCCTCTGTTTTTGCTACAATTGAATTTTTATTAAACACATTCATGAATCTTTCAAATTCCAATTCTTCTGAGTGGCAATAGTAGAGTAGATCGGATTCTTTGGTTTCCCCTTTTCCTTTTTTAAAGTTGGAGAAGATGAGATATAGGATTTGGATTCCGTTCCAGATTTGGTGCTTTTCCATTTCGATTTTCTTTCTTTTTTTGTAAGAAAGAAGTATCAATTCTGAATGTTGCATTAGATATGAAATTTCACAACCATACAGTATGATGATAGTTGAGATATAAATCAAAAGTAGTGCAAGCGGAATTGCCGCTAAGGTTCCATAGATTGCGAACTTTCCAGCAGAGAAAAAGGACACATAGTACTGAAACCCAATGATAAATAGTACAAGCGCTAAAGATGTAAAAATAGCTCCCACTGCTGCCGCAGAAGGTTTCACATAGGTATAGGGCATGATATTATAAACTAAGAAAAAGATGAACCATAAGACAACAAGAGGAAGAAAGAATTTTCCTAAAGCCGTGATTGCAATTCGCCAGAAAGGAGATTTCTCGAAGATGAAGAATTGGTGTAAGCTTCCAGCCTCATTGTTGAGAATATGATAATTTTCACCTAATACGAAATATATTTGTTCTTTAATTGAGTAATAGATGTTATATAAATCTTGATTGGTAGGAGATTCAGCCTTCTTCCAGATGACTCCTCCATCATTCGTATAACGGATATTACCATCTGTTCCTACCATAACACCTTGCTTTTCGTTGATAAAGTCTAGATCTGCAAAATCTATTTTCTTAAAGCCAATGTTTTTCTTATACCAAGTCCTACCTGCATCCTTTGATGTTAGGATTGAACCTGCATTTCCGCAGATAAATATGGATTCATTTGCAACTGAAATTCCATTGAGATTTTCTTTATCGATGGTGTTCAATCTAGCTAAAGGATAGAATGGTCGCCAATTTCGACCAAGATCGCGAGTGACTATCGCTGTAAAAGATTCTCCAATAGCCAAATATTCACCTGGCGCAATTTCAGCTATATTGTGTAAGTCTTCTTTGAGTCCGTTCATATAGGCAGGAGTCCAATTGTCTCCTCCATCCTCTGTTCTTAGGATGAGACCAGCCTTTCCAATAATGACACCCTCATTCTCATTGAACATTTTTATCTTTTTGAATTTCGTCTTGAGTAGGATATTCAATTGCTTTCTCTGGAAATTTCTTGCCTGCCAGAATTTTCCACCGTCTTTAGAGAAGATTAATGCTCCCGTATCTGTAATGATAAATATATTTTTATCCACAACGGCTATGTCCATAAAGGCAGCTGTTCGAAGGGATTGCTTAGATATTCTTTTTACTCTATGTTGGATGGGAATTATTTCACTATCAGTTAAGACAGAATTTTTCTCTGGATCGAAAATGCAGGGTTCTTTCTGAAAATCATAATCAATCTTATCAAGAATATTGGAATAAGCCCAGTCTTTATCCTTCACTTTCTTGAGAAGAACGTGTTTATCACCTACTATGTATTCGGTGTTATCTCCTACGTGGATATTTAAGAGGCTAGGTGCGGAAAATTCATTCAAAAGCGATTGGCCAGTTGAAAGTCCGATTGTAAGTAAGAGTGGTCCAAATACTACAACCATAATGAATTCAGCTACTTTTTGGATAAAAGGGCGTTTTCGTTTGACATGCCAGATTTTATTCACAGCATCTTCTAGATTACGAAGAACGGAGGTTGTAGAAAAAAGTACAAATAAGAATCCTATACCTGTAAGTGCTGCTGTGTTATTTAATAATTCATAGATAATCTTGAAGTAGGCAGATACATCCATGGGAATTCCATGTTTACGGATGTATTCTTTTGCTAGCTCTTCATAGTCTTTGATGTTTATAAAATTAGCAGCTAACAAAAGTCCAACGATTAAAGTGGGAATCGAGCTTACAATAATTGCATAGCTTATAGAAGCTGCACGTATGAGGTCTTCATCTTTGGTGAATCGATCTGTTGCAGAGAAAATGAGTTGGATGAATTTTTTGGAAACACGAGAAAGCTTGCTTCCTGATTCAGTTTCCCAGATGGAATTCCATAAATTTGATAATTTTTCTTTCATAAAAGGATAGGGATAAAATTAAAAAAAAGAACCCCAAAATTGTCAAAACATTTTGGGGCTAGAAGGATTAGCTAGAAAATTAAGAGTTTTTTACGATGATGGCTGCTTTTTTAATATTTGAATCTAATTTAAGTAGGGAGATCAATTTTCGTAATTGGTCTTTGCTGTTATCTGCTCCAAATCGAACGAGATAGTTTCTGCCACGTTTTTTAACAAAGGCTTTCACTTTCAATTTTGGATTCTCTGCATTGATTTTCTTCGCATAATTATCTGCTACAGATTTATCTGTGAAGGCTGCAACTTGAACGGTATAGATTCCTGTCTGAGTTGGAGAAGAGACAACTGTTGTGGATTTCTTAGGAGTCTTCTTAGAGTAAGATGTTACAGGCTTGGTTTCATTCTTATAAAGCTGTTCCTGTCTTGTTGTATTTTCCGAAGGAACGATAGGCTTAGAATTATTGGCTTGAAGGTCAACAATTTGTGAACCCAAAGCTTGTGAGCTTCCAGAGTTAGGAGCCTTATTGGAAAGAGTTATTTCTTCAGAAGCTTGACCAGATTGTTCTTGGCTAGTAGGATTTAGAGATGATTCTGATTTTTCAGTTGCATTTGCAATTGTGGAAGTATTTTCAGAATTGCTGGCAGTTGATCCTTCTTCACTTGAGAGTGCATTTTGTTCTGAAGACTTCTCAGTATTTTTATTTTCCTGAGTTGCATCTGCTAGTTTAATATCATTTGTGATTTGACCTTGGGCAATTTTAGTATTCCCACGTCCTACGGATACACCGAGGAAAAAGAAGGAAAAAAGCAGCCCAAGCAAAAGTAGGGACAAAAGTCCAATTCGGTTCTTATCTAGATTGATTACGTAAAATATTTTCTCTCTCATGACTATCCTTTGTTCTGTTCTTTATATCTTGGAAAATCGCATAAACTGATTTTTCTAGTTCTTCCTTAGAAGTATCGTTCAAAAGAACGTAATCCGAAAGAGACTTTTTTTCATCTATATCCATTTGTGCAGCAACTCTTGCATCAAAATCCTCACGGGGAATTCCGCCTCTATCCTTCACTCTGAGCCATGCCTTCTCTACAGGTAGATAGACACAGATTGTGAAGTCACAGATTGTATTCCCTTGGGTCTCAAACAAAAGTGGCACTTCCCAAGCAACAACAGAACCTTCTGGCACATGAGCAAGTTCTTCGAGGAACTTCTCTCGAACGAGAGGGTGGAGTAGATTGTTTAGAGCATCTTTTTTCTTTGTATCGTTAAATGCTTGTTTAGCGATGGATGCTCGATCAGCGATCTGCCCATCGGGAAAACTTTCTAAACCAAATATCTCCTGGAGTTCTTTTCGAACGGGTGAATCTGCTTCGGTAAATCTTTTGGCAATCGCATCTGCATCAATTCGAACCGCTCCCAGGGCTTCAAAAAGTTTTGATACTGTAGATTTTCCAGATCCAAGTCCACCAGTTATACCTACTAAGGTAGAATTTCCAGGGTGTTTCTCCACAAGTTGATTAGAAAAGGGAGTAGGTTTTAGTACAAGATTTTTTTATACAAAATTAAAAAAAATCACTACCGACCATCAGGCTTCCCACGATAAAAAGGAAACTTGCGAAAATGAAACGCATTGTATCTTTAGAAAGGCTATGCGCAAATTTGGCACCTAAATAAGCAAAAGGAAAGCTAGTAAGCACAATTCCTGCTACAGCAGGTAGGTAGACAAAACCAAGGCTAAATTTAGGCAAGGCGCTGTGATTCCAGCCAATCCACATATAGGAGAGAGATCCTGCTATAGCAATCGGAAAGCCCATGGCTGCTGAAGTTCCTACTGCTTTGTGTATGGGATATCGAAGGGCAAGCATATAAGTGGAGGTAAAAACTCCGCCACCAACTCCCACTAAGGCGGAACTAAAACCAATCAATAGACCTATGAAATTATGAAATAGAATAGGGAGCTTACGTATTTCAGAATCATGGGAATCAGCAAACTCATTGTTAGCAGGTTCGGGCACTTTTTTTAATTTCTTTTTTAAACTGGATGTTAGCATACGAATCGAAAAAACAAAAATAAAAAAGATAAAGACATACTTCAATTCTTTCGATTTTAGTTCTCCTGCAAATCTCGCACCCAGGCTAGTTCCCAAAAGGACAGTTGGAATTAAATAGAGCAAGATTTTTCTATCAACAGCTTTCTTCTTAGCATGGGATACCATGGATGAAAACGATGTAAATAAGATGCAGGTTAAGGATGATCCAAGTGCTGTGTGGTAGACGATTTCAGTAGGAAAACCCAAATGGTAGAAGGAAAAAGTAAGAATGGGAACCATAATAATTCCACCACCAACGCCAAATAGACCAGCAAGAATTCCTACTGCAATCCCAGAAAGAGCATAGTACAAAAAGTATTCCACAAGGAAATCTTGAAGAGATACAATTATATGGCAAGACAAACTTTTGGAAAAGTAGAGAAGCAATACATTCACATTCAGATATATAAATATTAATGAGTCTGAAAATTAAATACTTATCAATTTTAAAATAGAAATATAGATTAGATGACTTTTAAAATTTATATTGTCTTAAAACCAGTAGATCTGTATAATAAGTTCATCTTGCTTAGGTAAGAAATAATTTACAGAATTTATTCAAACACCCAGAAATAAAGGAATCATATGACAAGAAAATTTATTCAAATTTTTATAGTAGCCTGCATTATCAGCGTTGGTAGTTTCAGCAAATCTTTCGCCCAAGATGCGAACACACAGTACACACCTAATCAAGCTAGATGGGAAACATTCCAAACAAAACCATTCGCTGGTAATACGAATACTTCGCATGATCCGGATGGTGTTGGTTGGATTAAGCCTAGCAAATGGAATGCTGCTAAATGGGACGGAACAGTCTACAATCCTTCGAAGATGACCAAAGCTCAATTTGCAAATGCACTTTGTCCTTCTGTTGATACAGTTCGAGGAATTCGAGAGGTATTTTATAAGCACAAACCTTTTGCAGACAACAAGAACCCAACCAAAGCCGAGATAGATGAGTGGCATAGGATCGCTATCAATCATATTCGAGCACTCGTTGGATATACAAGTAGCGATCGTCAGGTGAAGAAAGATCATTGTATGTTTGCAAGAGCACTTTGGGGCGACCAAAGAAAGTTCACAAATATGTGGGATAAGAAATACCCTGGGAAATTAGGATCAGCAGCAGGTCCCTGTCTTGGTTCTAAAAATGCTCATTGCGGAGCGAGTTTTCTTCCCAACTTAAAAGACCAAGCTGCTTATCTGCCAAAGGGTCACCCAGGTTGTAAAGCCCAAGCAGGAGCGGAAGGTGTTTTTAGTGGTCCAAAGTCAAACATTCCTTGGGCAATCAAGTGGTCTCGAGGTTTCTGTAATACTCTTAAGGCAGAAGGATTTTGGGGAGGTCACGTAGGGCCTTGGTTCCATAGAGAAAAATTTGGTTTTAGCTTTTGGGATAATGCCCCAACGAACAATAATAATAATGCAATCTTGCGTGCGAAATGGACAGGACGCCTTAAGGCAAATTCCTTTTGTAACCCATCCAAATCTAGCTGCAAGCCTTGATGATGATATTAATCTAGAAATAATTTATTTCATGAAGGTCTCGGGTATTTAGCAAAGGATCTTTATGCAAGATAATTATAGAATTTTAAAAATGAGAATTCGTCCTTGGAATGCAAAAGACCTTGATTCATTGAATTGTAGCCTGAGATTTATTTTTGATGGGATAAATCTATTTGAAAAAAGCAGGTAAAGATTGGAATTTAGAAGGTTTGGAATTGGCCCCGGACAGAATCGAACTGCCGACACGAGGATTTTCAGTCCTCTGCTCTACCGACTGAGCTACAGGGCCGCTTCCAAAGTCAGTATTTTTTGAGAAGGGTATTTGTCAAATAGCAAAACTAAACTTGAGTTGGTTTTGCTATTTCTAAAAATAGAACTTTGGATCCGAAAAAGTCATTCTAATTTTTCTAATACCTCAAATACTGAATAATCATGAGAAGGTATTACTTTCAATTCAGGATGGAATCTAATGAGTTCAGCAACCTGAGCTATCTGCTGTTCTACCAATTCTCTATCCTGGTCTACAAGTAAGCTGCTGATGTAGAATTTATGGCAAAGCTTAATAAATCCTTCTTTAGCCCAAGTTAAATCACCCGTAAAGAAATATCTTTCCTTTTTGCTTATATTCACAAAAATACCTATAGATCCAACAGAGTGACCATTTAATTTTACAAGAACGATGCTCCCATCTTTGTATAAATCATGACTCTGATCAAAAATTTCATAATGTCCATCATTGAATTCAATCAATTGAAAGTTATTTAATCCACTGTATTGAGATTTTAAATATGCAGGAGCCTTTGCCTGCTCACTTTCGCTGAATGTGTGTTCCTCGTCTGTAGTAATTATATTTGCATTGGAAAAATCTTTTAATCCGCTGGCATGATCCCAGTGCATATGAGTTAGTATAATTGTTGAAATAGGAATTTTATATTTTTGAATTATGTCATTCGCAGATTTTATTTTTTCATACTTGAACATTGGTTTTAAAAGCAATGGCATTTCATCAAATTGTGAATCGATATCATTACCTAAGCCAGTGTCGATGAGTAGATTACCTTTTGGATGGAAGATAAGAGTAGCATTATGAGATCCCTTTCTTAGTTTAAAAAAGTCTCCACCTGCAAAAATAAATCCTTCCGAAGTTTCGAAGATTCCTGTCTGAATGGTTTTTACTTTAATGTCCTTTCTAGTAGGAATTGATTGATCCAAATGGTTTTCCGAGACAGAAATAGAAATATTTTGACCAATCTTAGAAATCAAAAATATCCCAGAAATTAATGCGATAATAAGAAAAAGTGCAAGTATGAATTTATTTTTTATCATTTCTATATTTCTCCAAATATTCTAAAGAATACAATAAGAACATTATGTTCGGAAGGTTAAGATTGAAGCTTTCTGCTCGTTGCAAAACAGAGCGGTAGATTGCATCCAGTTCCATACTTCTTCCTTGGTCATAATCCAATTTCATAGAAGTAGGATAGGGCTTCATGGAAAAGGTTTTCTGCAAGCGGTCTTCCAAAAAGCTATTTGGAATGATACGTCCTTCCGAAAGAGCTGCCTTTTGTACCTCAAGCATAAGCTCTCTAATCAGTTCTAAGGAAGAAGAATTTTCTACTAATTCATTGGTCTGAGATTGCAAAAGTACACTAAGTCCATTGAAAGGAATATTCCAAACTAATTTCTTCCATCTAGCAAGGATTAAATCTTCTTCTAGGGTAATTGTAATCCCTGCTTCTTGGAAAAGTTTGCCAAGGTCTTGCAATTCAGATCCAATACCAAGGGCAGTTTCATCAGCACTTGATTCAGCAAGTGTAAGATCACCATAATCAATATGCTGAATCGTATTGGCAGACTTTTTAATGGAGCAGAGAAAGGCTAAGCCTCCAAAGACTTTTGCTTGAGGAAGTAGTTCGTGGATGATCTTTTCTTGTCCTATTCCGTTTTGGATTAGGATAATTTTTAATTTCTTCCGAGAGTTTTGGAAGGGACGAAGTAATTCAGTTAGCTGCTTATTCTCAGTAGACTTAAGCGCAATGAGAATTATATCTATCTCAGTATCAAAATCCTTCGAGCTAGAAACATACTTTGCTTGGGGTAGATTGAAATCACCCCAGATAGATTCTATAAAAAGTCCGGATTCCTTTACACTTTCGAATTGAGAGTGAATGAGAAAACTTACATCACAGCCCGACTTAGAAAGTAGACCGCCATAGAATCCGCCAACGGCTCCTGATCCTATAACGGCTATTTTGCGAGAGCTAGATTCCAAATGAAATTAAGCTCTACCTTTGTAACCTATCACATCCATAAAAGCAGAGACACTGAATACTGCCTTACCTGGGCCTGGTTCACCATAACCTGGTGGAGTAGGCAGATTGTATTTTTCAAAAATATTTTTCCAAGAAGTAAGCAGTTCACAGAAGTATTCTAAGGGTGGACCCGCCTGAGTTCCCAAAGTTGTATAAGGTTCTGGACACCAAGCCGTGAATCTAGGAACAATTCCCTTGGACATAAAGAAATCCAAACCTTCACTAGTTGACTGAATTGCTTCTGCAACCGATTTGAATCCCCATGGTTCAGATAATTCTACACCACCTACAAAATTAGGAATGACATTCTCTGGGCCAAAGACTTCTGCAGAGTCAACAACTCTACGTATCCAATTCTCATATCCTATCCAAGCTTCCTTTCCAGGGCAGATTTTCTTGAAGAGTTCTCTATCCCAAACTTCGTAATTGGGATGGTAAATTTGTATGCCTGCATCTTTGAATTGTTGGCAGTCTTCTTTTTCAAAAGCCTGTGCCACTAATTTGCCCATCCATCGATTGGGGAATTTTTCTTCAATAGCTTGTGGGTATTGCAGATAAAAATCAACTTCAGATTTTTTCTTAAGGTTGGTAAGAACAGAGCCACCTGTGATTGTATAGACTTTTGCAATTTCATCTTCTGCATCAATCCAAGAAAGAACTTCCAGAATATCTTCGACGTCTTTCACTCCTGTGTAAGGACGACCTGCACCTTTTTGTTGGCGGTAGTTGTGATTGATATCACAATAAGCACATTCTTCATCTTTGCCAAAGTACTGACAGTTTCGAAAAACTGTAAGATAGATTAAATAACCCCATTCGATAACGGGTGCAATCTCTCCTGGTAGTTTTCCATTTTTCGTTTTGTGTCGGTACCAGGCAGGTTTCGGTGGATAGGCAACATTTCCCATGGAAGTTTCTTGCAGGAAAAGAGTAGGTATTCCATCTATAGAACGCATTTGGTAGGGAGAATTCGGATTGTTTCGAGTTGATATTACTGTAGGTAAAAGGTTAAAATGTCCACCTTGGATGCGGATTTCCTCGGGAGCCTTTGTATCAGCCCCGCCACCAAGTTCTGATAAGGGAGTATGGTCGAAGGAAAAGATAAAATAATCTTTAGCCTTGTAATCACCTTGGTTCAGAAAAGACTCAGGTAAAAAATGAATTCCCTGTCTTAGAATGTCCTGCTTGAGGATAGCTTCCATAGGAATGGATTTGTAATTTTTTTCCATTTCCTCTAGCAGCGAAATGTTGGAAATTTGACGGATTTGTGTGCTTTCTATTTTAGCCATGCTTTCCTATTAGACCAATGAGAAGTTCTGTGCATTTAGTTTCTTTGCATCGCAAAATAAACCATTCATTTCATCGGTTTACTTACATTTCAAAAAATACCTACACATTGGGAATAAAAAATCCCTTCATTAGATTGAAATCTTCTTTTTTCTCTTGATTTCATGGGAAAAAGAGTTCTAGTTGAACAAAACTTGATATTTTTTTAATTTCTCGTTTTTTTTGAAAAAATCTCCAATCTAGGTGTTATTTTGAATAGCCCATCATAGATGGAAAAGGTAGGTAGCAGGTATGAAACAATTTTCATGGAAAGTATTATTCCCCATTTTGATTCTTTCTCTCGCACTCGGATTATGCAAAAAGCCCGATTCTGAGTTAGGAAGTGGTGACAAGAAAGATAGCAGTCTGAGTGCTGTGGTTGTTTTCAGTGTAGGAGAATCTAGAATCTCTCACTTTGATGGAACCGAAGAAAAAGCACAGTTAGGTGCAACAGTTAAAACTGGTGACACTATCAAGACTGGCGACAAAGGTAAAGTGGATCTTCAGTTTACCAATGGATCTTCCATTCGTGTCTCTCCTTCAACAACATTAGATTTTGCTAAACTAGCAATGAATACTGATGGAGCTGTTGATACGCAAGTATCTCTAGTTTCTGGGAAAGTATTTGCGAATGTTAACAAAGCTAAGAAAGAAGACAACTTCTCAGTTATTACTCCAACCGCGATTGCGGGTGTTCGTGGAACATCGTTTATCGTAGAGAATGACGCGAAGACTAATAAAGCAAAAGTAAAAGTAGTTGATGGTTCAGTAGCTATGGCTCCTAGAGTTCCAGCATTAGATAAACTTTCTGACCAAGAAATTTCTGAAAATGCTGATTTCCAAAAATTGAGAAACTCAGTTATTGCAGCGGAAGTTGTTCTAGAGAAAGGCCAAGAAACTAGCATCACTTCAAATAATAAAAAATTAGATAGCAATATCGAAACTTTAGATCTTAGCAAAGCAGTCCAGTCTGTTGAAGCTGAGAAGATGGTTGTAAAATCTGCTGGAGTTACTAAATCAGAAGAGCAAGAACTAAACACTATCGTAACGGTAGATGAAAAAACTGCTACTGAATTAGTTGAGCTTAACAAATCTGGTTCTACTGAAGAAAACGCATCTAAAGTTGCTGAAATCGAAAAGAAACGTAAAGCAATCGAAGAAGAATTAGCAAGTAAGCAAGAAGTTCAAAAGAAAAAATTCGAAACTTCTCTAGCTGACAAGCCTAAAGACTTCAAGAATAAAAAAGACATCGTATCTTACTATGAAAGAATTGAGAAAATCGTTCTTACAAATGGTAAATTTGAAGTTGGTGCGATTATTAACCAAGAAAACAACATGATGATTGTTCATACTGAACAAGGTATCAAGAAAATTAACTTGGACACTGTAGAAGAAGTAGTTTACGACTACCAAACTAAAGTTAAATTCTAAAAGCTTAAAAAAATAAGCAGACAAATTCATCCTGCTCATTCTAGCCCTTCACTGGGCTAGATTCGGCAGGAATATCTTTTCTTAAAGCCACAAATATTTTCATATTCCTTTTATTTCTAAATTCCTCCCATTCTCCTTTTCAAAATAGATTTCATCTCCAATAGAAATATGATATTGTAATTTTAATAGATCTACAGTTTCTTGAAATTTTAAAAAATAGACTTTGAAATAAAATTTTTCATTTCACAGCTCATTATTTAAAAAAGTAATGAACTGTGTATTTATATAAGTAGGTAATTTTCTATGAGTAGTTTATTAATCTTTATATTTGCTGTAGCTTGTATATTCTTCATTGCAATACTAATTAATAAAATAAGAGGCATTAAAGCAAGCTACATCGATAGCTTAGAACTTTCAGAAGATGAACCTATCATTTGGCAAGATGTCTTAGCTGATTTTCATATAGTTACGAAAATGGGACAGGCTATGTTTATGTCTTTTTCCCGAATGAGACGAGCGAAGATAATAATTACAGACCAGAGAATTATTGTGGGACAGAAAGTATTTTTAGGTAAAAAATATTTGATCACCCATATGTTGTATTTTTCTGCTGATCCTAAAATGAAAAAAGATTTAGATAGCAGAACTGAAGAAGCCTTGGATAGTATTACAGCAGGTCAATATTCTTTAGGATACTTAGTGTATCTGGTAGATAAAAATCAATTTTCAGCTGAAATGGATGGAAAAAAATGTTATCTGAAGATAATTCCTGTTTCGACAAAGAGTTCTACAAATTTGGAGCATTGTAGATTGTATTCAGATTTAGAATTTAGCTTTTTAAATTGATTTTTACAACTAAGAACCAGAATATACGAATATATTTGCTTCAATTGTATTTTTAAAAAGGTAGATCGATGTAATGAATTTTCAACTGCCGAAACAAAGTTTTTTAATATGAATCGAATCGGAATCAGCACTGTAGTAAAGTTTAATTATATTTTAACATTAGTTATCTTTTTATGTTGCAGCAATTGGCTAAAAGATTCTGATCCAAATTACCAATATCACTATAGTGAAGATATTAAATCTTATAGAGATTATAAAAAACGAAATAAAATAGGACTCTATTCTTTATGTGATCCTTTACGTTTTTGTATTGAAGACTGTTATGAAAAGATTCAATTGTCTGATTCAAGTAATAGAAGAACTATCTTTAGAAAAAAATATACTTATACAGAAAAGATTTTGAATTGTGAAGATTCTTGTAAGAAAAATGTTTTCTGTTATGATAAGTATTAACTTTTAGAAAGTTTCTTGAAATGAGGATTCAGCATTCTTATTTTTTTGTAAATAAGGAGACTTTCACAGTCTTTTATTGATCCTCAATGGAACAAATTATTGACAAAAAATAAATAATAATATTGACAGTTGGAAATTTTCAGTGATTGTTAATTTATGAATACATTTATAAGAAAAATCAATTACCTGATCATTCTGATGAATTTGTTATTCGTCTCAAATTGTTTTCTTAATCCATTTGTTCAAAATTTTATTTCTCCGGCGGAAGTTGAGGACAATTCAAGCCTATTTGCACTTCTTGCCTTAGGTGGAGGAGAGACTTTAACTAATCCCTCTGGAACTGCAACCACAATCATATCTGGCAAATTAACCGACCTAAGCTCCAATCCATTAGCAAATGCAACACTTTCTATTTTTACAATTATTTCATCACAGACTAAATCTCTTACTCGAATTGAAAATGCCTCTTCATCATCCACAGATACAAATGGAAATTTTTCTTTTGCAGGCAGTTCTGGGAATTTAAGAGTTAAAGTAAGCGATACAGCTGGAAATTCTTTAGGTTCATTTGATCTAATTGTAAATTCTACAGGTGATGGCGCTAGTTCAACTAACTCTTCTGATGCGAAATTTATTCTTAGTCTATTAACTGCGAGTCCTATAAATACTACAACGGCAGCAACTTCATTTACGGTTGGCGGTACAATTACGGGTTTAGTTTGGGGTGCAGCATCTTGTAACACAGGTGACTCAATGACTTTATTTAATACTTCTAATTCTGAAGTAATTTTAGTTAATGCAGGGATTGTGAATTTTTCTTTTGTTACACCCTTAACCTCTGGCTCAGCATACAATATTATTATAGGTACAAGTCCTGCTTTTTATTCTTGTTCAGTAACAGCCAACGGTTCCGGGACAATTGCATCTTCCGATGTTACGAATGTTACAATCGACTGTGGGAATGGTTGTCCATAAATCAATAAGGTCTAGTTCCAACAAACACACATCAAATATGCCGATGCTGCTGAGCCATCACATTCTTGGTTACTAACAAAGCCAATATGATTAGCGTTACCCGCTACTGTTGTGGCACCCATAGCGCCAAAAGATAAGTTTGAAGCACTTGTATTGTTTGTACAATTGAAAGTAGCATTAAATGTCCCCACAGATCCCCCAATTTGAGTAGATGTCCAGTAATTTATGGAGGGTCCAACGCTAACACCCACAGCTTGTAAACTAGCTGTTAGCCCAAGAGTAACATAAGAATTCCAATCCGCAGCAACGGTTGTTCCTCCGACAGACAAAAGTTGGCGGTTTGAGGGAACTGCATTATTTACCGGAGCATTTAACAAATCATCACCTCCTGTATAACTAACAACTGCCATATGATTTGTGCATGTCAATGAGCTGAAGCTTGTTGTTTGCATAGTTTGGCAACTTGATGAGCTAGTAGCTCGATTGCCTAAATTTCCTAGAACAGTGATGCTATTAGTATAAATATAAAAAACCGATGTATTTGAAGCTGAAGGGTTATTCGAATTACCAGAAGAATCTGACTGATTGCTAGTATTAGATAGACTCAGACCACAGAAAGGAGAATTATCTCCAATAAGTTGTTTTAAAATTATCGTATTTTGATTGGATTCTGATGTTGTATCACAAGCATTATCTGTAAGACCAGCTTTGCAATTTGCAAGAGATAAATTTAGTAGAGTTATAAATAAAATGGAAAGCAGTGGGATTTGGTTTATTTTAGAATAAAAAACGAAAAATTTAAACATGAAAATCCCCTAAAAAGATACTAAAATATCATATAATTATAATAGAATACTCAAATGAAATAATTAGTCAATAAATTATTTATATACTAGATTATATACAAGAAAAGAATTTATCAATGATTTTTCTGGATTTTATTTTATAAAAATTATATTATATATTTTTAATATAGTTTCATTTTAGTATGATTTATTTTGAATTCCTTTAAATTTATAATGGATTTAAAAATGAGAAATAGATTGTTTATGTATGATTTCTTCTAAATTTATTTTACTAGATAAATAAAAGGTTTCATCCTTAATTATATAATAAAAGTATATAGTATGAATAAAAGAATAGAATCTGATTCCATGGGCGAAATTCCAGTAGACCTTACAAATTATTGGGGGGCTCAGACAGAACGCTCCTTGCATCACTTTAATATAGGCAATGATACATTTCCTAGAGAAATGATTCGCGCATTTGGTATTTTGAAAAAGTGCGCAGCAATGGTTAATAACGAACTAGGAATTTTATCATCAGAAAAGAAAGAACTTATTTTAAAAGCTTCTGATGAAGTTATTGAAGGATGGCTTGATTCTCATTTCCCACTTGTTATCTGGCAGACTGGATCTGGTACGCAAACTAATATGAATGTAAACGAGGTTATTTCAAATCGAGCAATTGAACTTGCTGGAGGAGTTATTGGAACTAAAATTCCAATTCATCCAAATGATGATGTAAATAAATCCCAAAGTTCCAATGATACATTTCCAACAGCTATGCATATTGCAACAGCAGAGGAATTGGTTCATAGACTATTACCTGCGATAAAAATTTTGAAAGATTCATTCGCTCTTAAATCTGAAAAATTCAAAGATATTATTAAGATAGGTCGAACTCACTTACAGGATGCTACACCACTTACCTTGGGTCAGGAGTTTTCTGGTTATGTCCAACAGTTGACTTATGGAATAGAGAGAATAGAACGTAGCTTGCCTTCTGTTCTTAGACTAGCGCTCGGTGGAACTGCTGTTGGAACTGGCTTGAATACGCATCCAGATTTTGCTAACAAGACGGCAGATGCTATTGCAAAAGAAACCGGACTTCCTTTTATTTCAGCAGATAATAAATTTGAAGCCCTAGCAGCCCACGATTCTCTTGTTGAAGTAAGTGGAGTCTTGAAAACACTAGCGGTTAGTTGCATGAAAATTGCCAATGATGTTAGGTGGCTTGCCTCAGGTCCAAGATGTGGAATTGGTGAAATTACTATTCCTGAAAATGAGCCTGGATCTTCTATTATGCCAGGTAAGGTCAATCCGACTCAATCGGAAGCAATGACAATGGTCTGTGCCCAAGTGATAGGGAATGATGTTGCCGTCAATATTGGAGGAGCTTCCGGAAATTTTGAACTAAATGTTTTTAAACCATTGATTATCTTTAACGTATTAAATTCAATACGTCTCTTATCGGATGCATGTCTTTCATTTGAAAAATTTTGTGTAAGAGGAATAGAGCCCAATCTCGATAAAATTCATCTGAATTTAGAAAACTCTTTAATGCTTGTAACAGCTCTCAATCCTCATATCGGTTATGATAAAGCTGCATTAATCGCAAAAACTGCTCATAAGGATCACTCGACCTTGAAACAGGCAGGCATCAAATTAGGAATATTAACAGAAACACAATTTGATGAATGGGTAAAGCCCGAAAAAATGATTTCTCCTGGATTATAACTTATCTTCTTATTATTAGTATTTTAAATTATCTTTTACATTAGCTTCTAGTTCCACCATCGACACGATATACCGAGCCAGTGATAAAACTGGATTCTTCTGAAGCTAAAAATGAAATCAAATTGGCAACTTCTGCAGGTTTACCAAGTCTACCCATAGGAATATTTTTCTCCATAGTTGCTATTCCTTTTTCACCTGCAACCTGTAAGATGGCAGTTTCCGTCCAACCTGGACATACAGCGTTGATTCTCACTTTAAATCGAGCAACTTCTAAGGCAGCAGTTGTTGTTAATTCAATAACTCCTGCCTTTGCTACACAATAGGGACCGAGGGAAGGGGAAGCTCCGAGCCCAGCAATGGAAGCTACATTGATGATTGATCCACCTTTTCTATCAGCAAGCATATGCTTTGTTGCATATTTTTGACACCAGAAAACGCTTGTTAAATCCATTAGTATCAACTGATTCCATACTTCTGTAGAAACCTTGTGCATAAAAGTTGGTTTATTGGCTATGCCAGCATTATTTACCATTATATCTAGCCGCCGGTTTATGTTTTTTACGTGATCGGTAAGTGCGATAATTTGATTCTCGTCGGTTACATCGCATTTAAAGAATTCAGCTTTACCACCATCATCTTTAATTGTTTGAACTACATTTTGTCCTTCAATTTCGTTTATATCGGAAACAATAACGAAGGCTCCTTTTTTCGCTAGTAAGAGAGCTGCTTCTTTGCCAATCCCTAAGGCGGCACCTGTTATAATTGCTGTTTTATTTGAAAGTATTTGATCCATATAAAAAATATCTTAATATAGAATTTTTTTGGCAAGTAAAAATGGAAGGTTTTTAATTATCTTTCCTCTACATGCTGGATGGATCAAAAGGAATCTTTCCAATAGATCAAAAAAGTTCATATAATAATCCAAAATTGGAATTATATATTTTAACTAAATGTTCAACTTAGTGTTGGGATACAACTGGTTTCTAAAATATATAAAGCTCTATAGAGGTTTGGGTGTTTTAGGTTTTCTATAAAAATTTAAGTGAATGAATATAATAATTGTTATGAAGAAGCTGCTATAGAAAATCCTTGTTTTCACTATAAAGAACCACTCTACTATGAAAAATTTAAAAGGGAATATCCTAAAGTTCCATCTAATAGTTCTATATATACACTGAAATTTATGAGAAAGTACTATTCATTTATCACAAATGAGATAAATGGATACTTTTAACTTTAGAAGTCTATATAGCAAGTGATACCGCGATCTGAAATTGAATGTAGAGATTTAATACTTTGTATTATTTTAAAAAATATTAAAAATTCAACCTAAGCGAAGTCCAACACGACTCAGTAGCTTACCATCATCCAATCTAGTTCTGACTGAAAAGCTTAAACTAATTCTTCGTATAGGATATACGTATAGTTCTGCCTCTTCCATAATCGCTTTTTTATTGGTATGAACTTCCCCTAATTTTCTGGACACTCATATCATAATAAATTAGGAGTAGAGATATGAGCAAAGGAAACAAATTTTACGAAGAACACTTTAAAAGAAGTGCGGTAGATCATTTAATAAAAAGTCGT
>Ga0210043_1000588_pt1 | contig 37941 bp, 57 predicted proteins | sample CryGeymet201501t_FD_183990 | JGI IMG/M metagenome (GOLD analysis project Ga0210043, IMG submission 183990) | Groundwater microbial communities from Crystal Geyser aquifers in Utah, USA - Crystal Geyser metaG 2015-01t (SPAdes) (version 2) | ecosystem: Environmental > Aquatic > Deep subsurface >... | reverse complement strand
AAGCATCGCCATATTGACTTAAGTTACTTTCTTTCTCTATCCACCCACCCTTATCACCTTTATCTACTCCATATCTCTCATTATTCTCTAGGGCTTCTATACGATATAGTTTTACTCCAAACTCTACCTTTGATTCTTTTGTTAATTTATATTTCATTTTATTTTATTTAGAATAGTATATTATCTATATTCTCTACAGGAGCCTTAGGAGTGGCTTCTATTCCTATTTTCCTTTGAGTTCTACGAGCAGTATCATTTTCATATCCAGGTCTATACCCTAAATCGAGTTCAGTTTCTTGCTCTAAAGCTTCTTTATCATCATAGTCTTTTCCTCTTAAATGAGGATTATCTTGAGTAACTTTATTCCAAGCTCTAAAGTAAGTCCGATTCTCGATAAAGATATCTATAAGTCTATCTAGAGAAACATTTTCTAACTCGTACGGATATTTTAATTGTACAAGTTTTGCACATAACTTATTCTTCTTCTTTCTCTCTCTTAAGTTAGGGTGCTTTACTAGTAATCTTGTCAATTCGTTAATTTTTGTTTCGTGATTTTTCGCCATAATCGTTTTAGCTTATATCGTCAATGTTAATGCCGTTTCCTGGTTCTAGTTCGTTAGACGAAGCAGGTCTAGAATCTCTTGGTCTCTGCTCAAAGACATAGAAATTAGTATTTGGAAACATACTAAGCTCTAATCTATATCCTTCGTTTTTATCTCCTGATGCTGGGAAATGAACTAGTGTGCCTACATTTCTCCATTGTTTCTTCTGTTCGCCGTGCTGTTCGTAAGTCTTTGGGACTATAATGTCAAATCTTCTTATTGCCATAATTTTTTACTTAATTGTTGCTAATTCTTTTTCCCACGTTTCACTGATTTCTTTGTATACTCTCTTAACTTTCATTTGCATTTTAAGCAAATCAAGTCGAGTATGTACTACTTCGAATGTTTGTATACTTCCTGTGAAAGTGAGGATATCATCTCTCCATTCAGTCTCTGCCCAATGAAGATAAACTTTCTTGAGCATCTTTCCTGTCTTTAGGAAATAGACTAAATGATAGAACAGAAGCTGAGGAGATTTATCTGCCTGCTTCTGAGTCCATTTCTTACCTGTTTTATATTCCCCTAGAATACCTTTCTTAATATCCAGACCGTCTATAATCGCAAGTAAGTTAATTTTCTCTTTCTTATCCTTAAGAGTAGCTCTAAGCTCTACTTCTCTTTTAGGATATGCTGGAAATGTACTAATAAGAAGTGAAATGATTTCATCGTCACTTTCTCCATTATCTAATGCCTCTGCGACTTGTTTTCCTAAGTCCATATACACAGTACTCGGAAACTCTTCTCCGTGAAAATAATGTCTGATATATCTATCTCGGCTAGTTTCCCAGAGATTTATCTGAGTATGTGATAAATGTTCTTTAGGTGTTCGCATCGGCATCAATCTTATCTACTTGACTACTAATAAGTTTGCGAAGCTCCTCTTTCTGAGCTTTGTTATAGATTTTAGAACCTTGTATTTTTTCATCTATAACAAACAGTTGAGAAGTGTTTTTACATGAACTTACCAGTTTCTTAGCGGTTTCGAACTTCTGTTCAGGAGTTAATTCAGGTTTGTTGTCTTTTGTCTTGCGTTGTCCTGAGTCTAAATCGTCAAGTTGGCCCCAATATATATCTAAGCCAATTCCGAACATTGTCGCACATTTCTTAAGAGCGTCTGACCCCGCGGCTTTGAATGCATCTCCAATAGGAACTTCTGGAAATACATCATGCTGACCGTATTGAGTTTTCGAAACTCTATAATCGTTTTTATGGTCCATGACTGTAAGTTTTCCTCTAACCCAAACTTCTTGTTTAGAGTTAGTTCCTATTCCTCTAGTCTCTAGAGCTTGTTCGAGAATCTCAAACTCCCAGTTAGGAGGACCGAATATCGTATTTAATTGAGATATAACATACCCTACTTCAATATACTTAGCTTTCTTTCCTCCTCTAATAGGTCTTTCTTTGATATACATCTCAGGGGTTCTTTGTTGAAGAACTTGGGTCTGTTGAGGAAGAAGTGAGATTTGAGAGATTACTATCTCTTTAGACTTGGTTTTTAGCTTCTTTGTCTTTTTTATCTTTTTTATCTTTTTTATCTGTGCCATTTTATTTAATTTCTAATTTATCTAGTAACCCTTTTTCTACGAACACTATCTTTTGTTTTGGGACTTTTGCATTGAATAGCTTTTTGAATGCAACGAATCTCAAAACAACTAATCGTCCCGTAGGAACATTCATCTCTTGATTCTTGGCATTATACTCTTTAATCGCTTCAATTAAGAGTACCCCTTGAGATAAGTATTTCTCTTTACATTTATCACAAGGGACTACGTCGAGAACCATTTTCTTCGGAGCTTCTTCTTTATAAGAGGCTCCAAGGAGCGCTATCTCTCCTTTTTCTTCTCCACAGAGAATACATAAAGGCATTGTGGGATTCAATCCATATTTAGAATGTAATCTTATATTGCTCATTTTATTCTCTTAGCTTCTCTTTTAATTTCATCTACGTACACATCTCCCATTTCTCCATTTGGAACGTAAGGAGAAACTACCAAACAGAGCCAGCGAGCATACTGATTAACTTCTTCATTCTTAGGAGCTTGGTATTTCTTAAGTACATACCAAGTCCAGGAACCATCAGGAGTCTGCCAAATCTCATAAGCATTCTCTTTAGTAACTGTTTTCCCTTGAGTATTTTTCGCCATAATCGTTTAATTTAATTTTAATTAAGAACAAACCCACTTTCTAATGTTTGAGACCTACATGCTGCACATAGACCCTTCTTCGTCTTTCGATGCTTCTTGCACTTAATACACTTCTGCTTAAACAAGGACTTTTTCTTCATACTTCTCAGTACCTTTAATCTCTATTCCTCCTATCACTGCTCTACGAACCATTACCTCGTCCCATACGATATATCCTTTCTCAATATAGAACGCTAACTCCTCTAGAGATACTTTAACCTCAGAAAGAGGAGTAATTCGAACTTTTTGTACAGTTCGAGTGTGAAAGTCCTCAGACTTCTTAATGGGCTCAGGAGCTTTCTCGATTCGCCTCTCTGCAGTAGCCTCTTTAATCTTTCCTGCTTCTAGGTCTGCTATTGCTTTTTCTTCAATCTTTTTTCTCTTTGCCTCTTGCTCGCTTTGATACCTAAGCATCTTAGAAGCTATAAGCTTGTCAGCTTTAGCAAATCCTTCCTCGAGAGGAGCAAAAAGAGCTCTTGCACTCTTAAGTGCTTTATTAAGAGGGTCTGTAATTTCTTTCTTCCTCTCAGTTATCTCTTTACCTAGCTCTCTGATATCTTTTCGAATCTCTCCTGCTTGAAGCATTTCTTTGTCGTCAGAGACAACTAATGCCTCAGCTATAGAAAGTTGTTTGTTTACTTTCTTTTCAACAATCTGCACTTCTTTTTCATCTACTTCAATTGTTTTTGTCATTATTGTTAATTTTAGTATTTTTAATCGCTTACTTTACATTAGTGCTAGAATAATTACCAAGAGAACAAGAGCAAAGATTTGAACTCTTAACTCTCTCTTTCTTTGGTCTCTTTTAAGTTTCCAACGACTCGGAGAAAAGAGTTTTACAAAACCTCGATTTTTCTCTAAATAGTTCATACTCGTTTTTGTTAATCTTAATAATCGAACCTTAGAGGTTAGTATCAACCTCTATAAATAGTATATAGAAGTCGATATTTTTAATCAAGTTAGTTATCCCCACTACTTGAGGTTGATATCTCTCTGATTTGGGGCTGCTCCTTCGTGCATATTGAAGAAGTATTCGAGCCCAAATATAAGAACTTGTACTTCGTTCATAGGTTTCTTTTGCTTAGACCCAAGTACTATTGCTTTCTTCCAAAGTTCAGCTACATCTTTAGGAACTTGAATCTGAATTAAAGCGTCTGTTGATTTCTCTTTAACTTCTTCTTGGTTATCAAATTGAGAGAAGTCGAAATGAAAGAGCTTCTTTTCGTTTTCTATTTCTTCCTCTGTAAAAGGAAGTAAAGCGAGCTGTCCTTTATTTAACTCATTTAGGATAGCAGACCTCTTTTCAATATCATCTTCTCCTCGAAGTCGATTCATGAGAATTGTTAAAGTCTTAGCATTGGTTTCTGAGATTTCTCCTAGAGATTCGACTGGTATCTCTTTAGAGCCAAGCTCTTTGAGATATCTCCAGCGATGTTCGCCATCGATAATCTCATAGACTCCTGCCGTCTCTCTAACTAAGATAGCTCCAAGAAATCCGAATTCTTGCACCGCTTTCTTTCCTTTTTCAATCATGAAGTCTGATTGAACATTTGGATTCCAACGATTAGGAATAACATGGTCTATAGGAACAACTTTCTTAGTAGTAGGAAACTCTATAGGGAGCATTGAGATAGTAGTATCTCTTAACTTCTTTTTTTTGATTTTTTCTTTCTTCATAACTTTAATTGTTAATCTGGCCAAACTATCCCTCTGGCTTCCCATAACTTCGTAAGGTCAGCTTCCATGAGTAGGAACTGTTTAGCATCGCTTTTTAATCTCTCTCGGTAATGGTCAAGAAGTTTAAGATTTCCTCCTCTCATATAAGTTTTCTTTTCTTTGAAGAACCCTATATCGCGAAGTTTGAACTTCTGAGCGTCCCATTTGTAACAAGTTCCATACTTAGCTCCTGCTAACCAGCTTGTACTATCTGCTGAGTAGAACGGATACTTCGACAGCACATCTGAACTCCCCATTCCAAATCCATGTATTTTAAGACCTTTTTTCTTTATATAAGGAGTTAAAATCTTAAAACAATGATTTAGCCAATTTCTCAGAATCGGTCTTTCTTTAGTCAGAGGAACAAGACCTCCTAGAGCAATGTAAGGGTATTTGCTTCCATAATGGATAAGATATTTATCATCTGCTCCGTAATGAACAGTTGGTAAAGGATTTAATCCTGTCTTTTCCATTATTTTTTGATTCTCTAATGTCTTCTCTGGGTCTCCGATAACATCGAGATTAGCATATATTCTAAACTTGTCTTTATGTTTCTTTAAATATTCGATATACTCTTGTATATCAATTACCTTACCTTTAGACCACGCACCGAACGCTCCTGAGTCTAGGAAAACTTCTTCTGTCGGTTTCAATGTCTCAACTTCATCTTTCTGGAAATCAAGATAAGAAACTAGAATTCTTTTTGCCCCTACTTCTTCGAGTATCGAGCGAGAAGGCTTACTCCCAGCAAAGTAATACTTCATACCTAAAGAAGTGCAGGTTGATTAGGTTGTACACTCTCAGCATACTCTTTAGCTTCATCCCATTGCTCAGGAGTGTAGAGAGGGTCTGCTACTTCATTTGCAATGAAAGCTTGGGTTCTCTCGACTGAAGAACCCGTCTTGAAGTCAGGAACATCTCCAGAGGAATACGAAGTCCAAGTCTTGGCGTAATCTACTCCAAGCTCGAGACCTTCTTTAAGTATTTCTACTTTAGTTACATCTATGAATGGAGTATAGATTTCGACTGGATTGTAATCTCCTAACTTCGCTACCTCTCTTAGCGCGTCAATAAACTCAGGACGACAATCAGGATAGATAGCATGGTCTCCTGCATGAACGCCTAAAGCTATACTGTCATACTTTAGACCTGAGGCATACCCGAGAGTAATAGCCGCAAGAATAGTATTCCTGAAAGGAACTACAGTCTTCTTCATTGACTCGTCCTCATAATGTCCTTGAGGGACTTCTTCTGCTCCTGTAAGAGAGCTTGGTAGTAAATCCTTAAGGAATGTCACATCGATTTCAGTATGTTCTACTCCGAGTAGTTCACATTGATGCTTAGCCATTTCAAGCTCTTTAACATGGACTTGTCCATAGTTAAAAGAAATAGCTTTTACTTCTCGTCCTTCTTTTACTAATTTATGAAGTAGAGTTACGCTATCCATACCTCCACTTAGTGATATTATCGTTTTCATCTTTTTTTGTAAGTTTTATCTGCTAATAACGATTCTTCGTAATGTGTTTCCATATGACAATTAGCACAGAGAACTTGAAGATTTTCTTTTTTATTATTTTTTCTGTCTTGGTCTCTATGATGCCAATGCAATACGTAAAGTCTTTTGTCTTTACATTTTTCACATTCTCTAGACATTTTCCGAGCTTCGGGAATCGACATTTGAAATGTCTGATGTTTATTTAAGAAGTACCAATTTTTTTTATAATACTCCTTACGATATCTTTTGATTTCTTCTTTATGCGATTCCCTGTAAACTTTTTGGGCTTGTCTGCCTTGTTCCTTGTTTTTAAGGAACCATTCCCTATTTACTTTCTTTAACTTTTCTTTATGTTTCTGATAGTATTCTTTAGTCATAGGTACATTATCCTATGACTTACTGGATACCACTATTTTACTTCTTCTCTTTTAACGAACTTAATAATCAAGATTACAGTTATGAATCCATTTACGATAATAAATGGTATATCGCGTAATGTAATTGCATAAATTGTAAGAATCAAACTTGCTATAGCATCTACTGGAATAAATAACTTAGACCATCTTGTAATAAGAAGAATATAAGCTATTACAAGTAATGCGAGCCCTATATACCCTAACATCGAGCTAAGCTATATCATCTAAGTCATCTTCTTCGCTCTCTGAATCTTCTTCTATCTCTTCTTCATCTTCTTCTACTACTTTAGCTTTCTTTGCTTTAGCAGGCTTCTTGGGTCCCGCTACTTTCTCAGTAAGACTATTTTTGCGAAGTTGAATCTTAGCTGTTGAAGAAGATACTCCTGAGGCAGCTATTGCAGCCTCTATAGACTCCCCTTTTTTAATCAATTCAAGAAACGTTCTAATTTTTGTTCCAGCCATATGTTTAATTATTATTTACCGTTAATAAATCTGATAAACTCCTCACGTGCCGCTAAGTTTTTTCTGAAAGCTCCTCGAATATCGCTTGTAATCATCTCTCCTGCATGTTTCTTTACTCCACGCATTTCTTTACAGAGATGTCGACCTTTCATTACAAGCGCAATACCAGCAGGGACCAATTCAGATTCAAGAGCATCAAGAACTTCTTTTACCAAGCGTTCTTGTACTTGAAGCTTGGCTGAATAGTAATCAATAACTCTCGCGACTTTTGATAATCCTACTACTCGCTTATCTGGTATGTAAGCGAAGTAGTAAGAGCCAAAGAAAGGTATCATATGATGTTCACATTGAGAATAGAAGTAACCTTGGTCAATAACCATTTGGTCGTAAGTAAGACCGTCTTGTCCATTAGGGAACCAGGTTATTTTAGGCTTTTGAGATTCGTCGTATCCTCGAAAAATCTCTTTCCACATTTTAGTAACTCTTTCAGGAGTATCTAGTAATCCTGTTCTTTCAGGATTTTCTCCTATCATATACAGAATCTCTTTAATGTTTGCAATATCGCGTTCTTTGATGAAATCCATGTTTTTAGTTATTATCTTTATTAAGTTTTAATGTCTCTACAGTTTTATCGTATTTACTAGTACTCAACTGTTCCCAAGGAAAGATAAACCAAAGATTCTTATCTTCCTTGATGTCTGAATAAAATTCAGGAATAGCTGAAGAATCTAGGTAGTAGAAGAGAGTGGCAATTTTAGGGTGTACCTTTCTGTGTCTAAGTTCTCTTAGCATATTTATCCAAGTCATTCCTGAATCAACAATATCATCTACGACCAAAGTTTCATTACTTATTTGGTCAAAGCTAGTAATAATCGGAAGTTTAGACTCTAAGTAGTGAGAAATAATTACTGCAGGAATTAAACCTCCCCTTGGAATTCCGTAGATATTTTTGAATTCCTGACCTCTAACTTTATCTGCAATGACTTTGCAGTTCCACTCAATCTGTTCCCATGTAATGTAAATTGAAGTCATTTTAGCTAAGTTTTAATTGTAAGTTTTATTTAATTGAGTGAGTTGTCCAGTTTGCTCTTTCTTTTCCTTTATACCCTTCACAAACAGAAACTGTTACTTTCTCTAAAAATGACCACTTAGCCCAAATAGATTCTGCGAGAAATCGCGTTATATTCTCTGAACTTGGAATATAAGGAAAGTTCACTACTTGCTCAAAGTTTAATTCTAGCAAACTATTATAAAGAGCCTGATGAGTTTCTTTGTAAACTAAGGTCTTATGGTCCAATTTATCAATTACTTCTTTTATAGCCTTAAAATCTATAAGCATTCCTCCTTGTATCATATGGTCAGAGGCCTCTAAATCTACAATAACTGCGTAAGTATGTCCATGAAGTCTTGCACACCCTTTACTTACTAAAAACTCTGTATCAGGAAGAATGTGACCGCTATCAATAAAATGTCTTATTTGTAATTTCATCTTAAATTAAATAATTCTAGTAATTTTCTAGTATTAAGATAAGAGAGATGCTCGCGCAGAGCTCCCTTATCAGTTAAACACCTCTAATCCCTCCGAATTGGACAATGTGGAGTCTGTCGGAAAAATTAAAGTGGTATTTTTCACAAAGAACCTGAGTATTCTCTCTCGTTTCTTTGAGTTCCTCCGGAGTCTTTCCAAGAGGCATGAGATAGATGTTTTTATGAGAGATACGAAATACGTTGACGTATTCCTTAACCTCTTCAATATCTTTCTCACTTGCTACAACAAACTTGAAGAATACTTTAGGGTTTGCAACAAGCTTCGTTAACGCTTGAGGGCGAATACGAAGTCGTCGTTCGTCCCCTGAGTTTGAAAGCTTAGGTGAACAATTGTACTGGTCAACGAACTTATCAAGTGCAGGAGGAGATGCGACAGTTCCATTGGTTTCAACTTCAATCCACCAACCAACTCTTTTGAGAGTCGCAAGAACTGGAATGAGCTTCTTCCATTGAAGAAGAGGCTCTCCACCTGAGAGAACAAGTGCTTTAGTAGTACCTCCACAAAGCTCACTCAGTTTGGAAAGAACTTCTCTATCACTCATTTCTTGAGTTTCTTTAGAGCGGTCAAACTTTTCAGGGTGAGACCATTTTGTTCCTATCCAGTTCCAGGTGTATGGCGTATCACACCAAACACAATGGAGATTACAGGTAGAAAGTCGTAGAAACAAGACTCTCATTCCCGCTGACCGTCCTTCTCCTTGGATAGTAGGTCCAAAAATCTCGTTTACTTTCAACATTTTACACCTCCTGGTTTGAATTATGTACTGGTCTATTTATTAGTATATAGGAACAAAATTAAAGCTCAAGGTAAGTTATCCCCACTTGAGGACTAGAATACATAATTTTGTTCTAAACAAGTCTAGTATAATACATAATATGTATTATAATTCTTATATGACTTATAAAGCTAATTATCCAACAAAAGAGGAGAGGTTTGTTCATTCGAGATTTAGAGGAGTTTGACAACGATAGTTATTATTGTAAAGAAAACTGTCGTTGGGCTAAACGTGTTACTTCTCGTACAGGTTTCTAATAGAAGAATGGTCCCTTTTTAAGAGTCTCCCTATTTCAGAAAAGTTTAATTCATGAGTATCTTTAAGAAACTTAATTAAAATCTTACGTTTAATAACTACTGCTTTAGCTCGATTCTCTTTAGTGAGAGCAAGAACCTCTTGGAGAGTTTTATTAAGAGGTAAGTTTTGTACTCTTTTACGATAAGTCTTTTCTAAAAGACAGTAATCACATTCCTTTTTGTAAGGAGAATTGTGTATTTTACAAACGGCTCGGTTTCTTTTTTCGTAAATCTGTCTAACTCTCTCTGGAGTGATACCGAATTTTTTCGCAATAGTTCCAAGTCTAACTTTTTTCTTCCGTAGTTCAATAATTTTAATATCTCTGTTCATTGGAATAATTCCATTTTAACTTGGCAAAAAAAAATAATCTAGTAAACTATTCCCGCTTCACCCTTAGGCAGAGCTAGAACTTTCGAGAGAGGAAGATTTATTTTTTGAGGATTTCCGAGCTGTGCAATTTCTTTTGCTTTAAGCATAATTTCTTTCACTTGAGTGTCAAGTCTTAGCTTTTTAACCTCCTGCCAATCAGACCCGTCGAGAGTGTAAGAAGGGCTATACTCAAGCATTGCGTTATAGTCAGGTTCTATCGAGTGAATATCTTGCCCGATAACTGCTACTCCGTTTGAGAAAATACCTCTTTGTTCAGGATTTAAGAATAAGTAATAAGCTTTATGGGCTTCATCTGCATCAATCGTGTAATGTTGTTCTTTACGAAAGCCAACAATAATTTTAATTTTAAGTTTACTCATACGAATGCTACTTTAGCTTTTTTATTAGTTTGCATCTTTGCATCTCTTTTCATTTGAGCAACAAGAGTGTCAAATTGTTTTCGTAATTTTTTTGCTGATAAGATATTAGCTTGCCAAAAATCATTTTGCTGACACCATAAAATAATAATTTCAATCTGTTCAAAAGTTCTTTGGTCTTGTTCTCTCATCAATCGAATAACATCCGCCCAAGACGTTAAATTACTTGGTTCTTTGAATGAGGGAGTATTTTCTATAATTTTATCTTTCAAGAGAGTAGCTAATTCTAAATCTTTTGGTTCAAACTTGTATTTCGATGAAAGAGAAGTTTCTTCTCCTTTATCTTTATCTTTAATTAAATTATCTTTAATTAAATACGATAGACTATCATAGTCTATATTTAATTTCTTAAGAATAAACTTAGGAGCTTCCTTAAACCCAGCTTGAATCCCTTTGGAAACCTTAGGGTTATCGAGCTGATGCTTCGGAAAGTTTTTTACACCAATCCAGCCTTTTTCGTAGAAAATCTTACCATCTTTCTCAAATCGCGCGAGAATCTTTGTTACCATCTCTTTATCTAGTCCGGTCTCTAACGCAATATGCTTTAGAGGAATCTCATAAATCCCACAAATATCAGTGTATGGATTAGTGAGAAAATATAAAAAGAGGAGTTTCTCTATAGGGTCGAGATTGGAGATATAATCGTCTATCCAAAATCGAGTATCTATCATTCTTTTTTTAGCCATAGAAATATTAGTTATTTCCTTGATTATACCCCCTACTTAAATCTAAGCAAATATAAAGCTAGGGATAACTCTGTTGATTTAATAATGACATTAGGTTATATTATAAATATCAATAATAAGTTTCTGTTTTTCCTGTCTTATATGGCGATAGTCTTCTCGCTCATTACTACCTTCTCATTAAAGAACAAAATCGTGTCCCTTGTTCTGCCCTCTATCCTATATTGTGTGAGAAGATAGAATCGACCTGTGGACAGAGCGAGAGAAGCAATGACATCTCTATTTGTCTGCGCTGTCCTGGAGTTTTTCTAATAGCATTAACAGTTTAGTCGTAAACCACGCTATTGGTAAGACAACCGCAGACAAAATGATAGAAAGAACTTCTTTCTTTTTATTGATTTTTGACACGATAGAAGATAGCAATCAAATGAAGGAAACCTCCATAAACTGCCCATATCGCACCTGAGAGAGCACCAAGAACTGTTGCGAGTTCTGTCATATCGCTTACTCCAATTTCTAAACCGAGAAACTTAGAAGCTAAGAAAATCACAGCAGAAGAAGCCATAAGAACTCCTCCTTTTACTTTATTTGCGATTTCCTCGGGATTTTGGGAACTTGTCAATGCTCCATATTTTTTTATCATAGATTTATTTTATACTAAAGTTTTTAATTTTACATCAGGAGTTACTCCCAACCTGTGTGCCACCCAAATAGCGTAGGTTTTTGGGAAGTTTGAGTCTGCTACTGGGGCGTAAACACGGAAAAAGCCATATAAATCAACGTCTTTTGGGTATGCCTTGTGTTCATTCTTCTGGACCCTCCTAATGTAGTCTAGGAGATAATTCATTCCTAGTTTCTCATTAGGAAAAACTAAGAACTTACCGTAGCGGTCTTTAATGTTTCCTGGATTTTTGTTTTTCCAAGAAACCGAGCCGTTAGGATGAGTTGGACTAGGCGGAAACCAGCCTTCGTAGGCCTTAATGGCCTCTGCTAATTCTATCACCGAAGGAGTGCTTAGTAAAGGCTCGCTTGTAGGTAGTGCGGGTTCAGGTACATCAAAAATAGAAAGAGAGGGGTCTGCTGGAGCTAGTAAGTTAAATATCTTTTGAAGCAACTTTACTATACTACCCATTATCGTTAGTCGCGCTTGTCTGGTGCTAGACACTAGCTGAAATCTTTTACAGGTTTCGATATTATGGTCGTAGCTTAGGATTTTTCTATGAGGAGCGTAAGAGTCAAAGATTAGCCATCCCTTATCGTTCCATCCGTAAAGAACAGTCCAGTGGGTATTACGCTGTCCGTTGTCTACATAGACTCCGTCTTTCAGCATCCACGCTGTACAGCTAACGGCCAAAGGACTATATTTTAGATATTCTTTAATGAGTCGGGTTCTTGTTTCTTTGTTTTGAGAACTGTACCAAAGCCATTGATGTCGCAATTCATAAGGGTGAGCCACACCTTTAGAGATAAGACTTTGAGAAACAGGTCTAGGTGAAGCGTATTCTTCCAAGGTAGAAACCATTGGCAATTCTTCATAAGAGATTACCCCGTCATTTCTAAAACTTTCTGCCGCCTCGTGAGGGTCTGCCCCAGGGGGGACAATTTTAATTAGATTATAATTATAGCGTTCGGCATATTCGCTAGTTTTTCCGTAGTGAAATTTTTCTAAAATTTGTTGGATGTTCTCTGTGCCGTAGATAGTACAACCATAAGTTTCATATGAGGGGGCGTGTTGTACTTCTTCATTTGGTAAGTAATCATGCCACTGTCCATCTGGTCTTAAAACAACTTTAGGAAGCTCAATAGAACCAAGTCTGTAGGAGCGAGGGTCTATTACTTTTAACTTAAAACCGTAGTTTTTTATCATTTTATTTGTTCTAAAGTTTCTAATCTTTTCTCGCTCTTACCAATTCTCCCATTCTGTATTTTCACATGGTCTGCTAACCTCGTCACCTCATTCTTTATTTCAGGAATGACCTTCAACTTTTCATTTATGCCCCCAAGTTCTCTGGCAATATCTCTATCAAATGTATTCCTGTCGTCTCTCACATTAGTATGTTCTCCTTCTATACTCTTGGCTTTTAGATAGCCGAAGAACTCCTTCACTGCGAAGATTGAGATTACTGCAAGTGCTCCGAGTTGTACGAGGTTTTCTTCCATAAAATTATTCTTCGTTAAACCAAATAATATCTTGTTTCTTAACTTCCACCACTAAAGTGTGTTCAACTACCAACTTTGGGTCTTGGGTGGTGCCAGCTGTATCTGCCATTGAAAAGTACACATTGTAATAAGTATCTCCTGTTCCAGTAGGTTCAGAATTATCAACATCACTACCTACTCTCACACCAAATTTAGAGATTCCTGTCTTGCTAATATTGGCAAGACCAGAAGCATTAAGTGCAAAATTGTTGTAAGCAGATATTCCTATAGAAGCATAGGCAAGTCGAGTGGCAAAATCTGTTGAGCCATACAATGTATAAAGGTAGTCTTGTTTAACAAGAGCAGTATTTGATGCGGGATTACTACTTACAATAGCCATTGTAAGTGCTGGTGTTAATCCTCCTCCCACCAAGGTTTTTGAACTTCCATAGAAAGAGATAGTCGCAGAATCAATCGTATCTCCATCAGGGAGTGCAGATGTATCAAACAGAGCATTTATTCTACTCAAGTTATTCCAAGGGTCTGCATCGTTTTCTAGTTTTCTAATGAACAAGCGTGCGGTTACACCAGAGTCGTTGGCAGCAGTTCTCGCATCATTCTCAAGTCCAGTTATCAAAGTAGACCAAGTCACCTTAACAGCAGGGTCAGTCAGTATGTCCCCATCAACAGATGTGCTTTCCACATTGGCATCTGGATAGAATGTAGAAGTGGTATTACCAATTTTTCCTCTTATGATACGCTCGCCAGTGTGGATGTTTTTCATCACAGAAAGGTTGTGCTCAATTACTTGTAACACTGCTTCTTGAGTATCTTCTCTTAGTCTTCTAGTTTTTTGAACAGAAACACCCTCTGGTGTTTTTTCTATCCATTCTCTAATGATGCTCCCATTAGGGTCGTCTACTAAAACAGGAGGGTTAAATATCCTGAATCTTTCAATATCAACTGTGCCATCTGTACCGAAACCTATTTGACCTTGAGAGTTCCAAGCTCTAGCTAACACTTCTACTCCACCTGCAATAGGTTTAATTTCTACTATTTCAATCTGGTATATTTCTCTCTGCACTTTTTGTGGTGCGACTTGCCGTGCGATTTCTTTACCTTTGAAGTTAGCTTTCTCATTTAGGGGGACAGGGCAAGTAGTTATCTTTTCGTGAATCTTTTTGGTGACATCTGTCTTGCAGTCCACAACTCCCAAATCAATGTCAGGTGATTTGTAAGAAATCAGATATGACCCAATAAGCAAGATTGTAAGTCCTCCTATTACTATGTTGAGATTTTTCTTGTTCATTAGTTTGATAATTCTTTTCTTAATTTACATCCACATTTACGCTCAATCGCTAGTGCGGTATCCGATGAAACGAACTGAAATTCTGTCGGGACTTCCAACAATAGTACCCCCTTCAAACCTTATAGTTTCATAAGCGGTAAAAGTATTATTGGTAGTGATAGGAAATTGAGTCGAAGTTGTAGTGCATGTGGCACTCGTAGAATTATTTGTCCCATCATCTAGATTTATAACCCATGAAGTGCCTCCATCTAATTTACAAATTACTCCTGTTACCACTTGAGGCAAGAAGTGGGCGGGCAATTCTATTATGCCACCCGAAACAAAATCTGGTGAGGTGGAACTAACAGCGAAGGAGTAGAGCGTAGTAGTGGCACTGCCTATCACCACATGAGCCGTAGCACTTGGCACGGTAGTGGTTCCCATAACGAGATTGCCACTTGTTGAATCAAATGACAAAGACCCTTGCTGGAAGTTGGAAAATGAAGAGGCAACAGGAAGCTGAAAGTAACTACCAGTCGTTAAGTTGGTAGTAGAAGCATTATTGATGGTTTGCAAAGCTGTCCAAGTGTTTACATTTCCTAAGTTAAGCCCGATAGTTCTAGCTATCTGTCCATCATAAGCTCCTGAAAATGTAAGAGTTCCATTGGTAGCAGTAAGGTCAGCTAAGTCTACATCTCCAGCTACTACAGTGGCACAAGTGGCCACTCCTAAAGCTGATAAAGCTCTCACGAATTGATTGGTACAAGTTGTGCCTGTGTATTCGGCAAAAATCCCGCCAGCACCAGTTAAAGTCAAAGCTGAAGTTATATCGGTAACAGTTAATGTAGCTCCCGTTGGAAGTGCAAGACTACCTGCCGTGCTTATGGTAGTAGTAGCCGAACCACCTACTCTTAATTCATGGGCATTGAAAAAACTGGTGAAGAAGTTCGTGGTTGTCGCTTGGGTAGTAGTCGAGCGAGTAATGTTATTGAAGATATGTGCGCCAGTCCAAGTGGGAGAGAACGCTTGGTCAACTGTAATAGTATTGACTGAACGACTAAGACCTGTTGAGAAAGTAAGGGCAGACTCTTTGCTGTTAAAGGTTGTCCAGTCTGTAGAAGAAAGACAACCGAATATCGAACCTGAAGCTGTATCACACACCACATCCACTGTATTATCCGCGTCTTGATAGGTTACTGTGATACCTGTTTCAGTATTTCCAGTGAACATTGTTCCTGCGGTGTCAGCGATATATTCAGCGAGAGTATCCACCCCAATAAATAGGTTAGTAAAGAAGCTTGTGGTAGCTGTGAGAGTAGTCGAGAAAAGATTAGTGGTAGTGGCGTTGGTAGTAGTTGAACGAGTAGAAGTTATACCAAGAACATTAGAAAGACTAAACCCACCTCCATCTATGTCTTGGGCCCAAGGAGTTTGAGCACCCGCACCTGGCCAAGCTGCTTTACAGTCTCCTGAGATACAAAGATTTGTTGTAGCAAAGTTAGTTGTAGTAGCCGATGTTCCTGTTGCAGTAGTAAAGAGAAGCTTCGGAAAAGTATTATTTGACAACGTAGAAGTAGCGGTAAAGTTATTACCTTTTACTTCTGCTGCCCATTGAGAACGAAGTGGTTGTAATACATTACTTGCGTAATCCCAAGATGTAGGAGTCCCTCCTAATACAATAGAAGTCGTCTTTAAGGGCTCAGGATTAAATAAGTTAAGAAACCCTAAAAGAATGACTAGAGAAGCTCCGAGAATAAGTATTTTTTTCATGTTATTGTTCATATTTATATCATTACTCTAATATACGAACTCGGAGCAATATCCATTGTAATCGTTGTTCCTGAGCGTGAATAACCAGCTCCTTCGTAATAAGTGACTCCGTCTGCTACTATCCAGTTCGGAGTAGCTGTAACTGTAAAGGTTGTATTTGAACCGTCTACAGTCCCTGTTGGAGTTTCTACTGAAGCAGAACCTGTAGCTGTAATAACTTTCTTTCCTGCATTATTGAATGAGATAGAGATACCAGCTCCTGCTTGAACTCTATCTCCTGAACCACCACCACCAAACCTCTTTATTTTAGAGATTTCAGCAGCTATCATATCGGTCATTGTGCCAAACATCTTATCACTCATTTCTTTATCACGTTCTGCGATAACCCGATTGATAATGAGGTCTTGAGATAAAAGCTCTGCAAGTAAAGGTTTTGCAATAACAGCTAATTCTTCTTTAGTAGGAGTTTTTCCGTCTTGTACATGAGGAATAAGAGGTCTTATAAGCTCTAGTAAGAACTCAGCACTTGGAGCGGGACCTTGTTCTCCAGGGTCGCCTTTAGGAGGTTTAACTGCTTTAACTTTCTTTTCTATAATTCCGTCAATAGAATTAAGAATACTTTTAAGTTCTTTTTCATAATATCTCCGTATTGCATCAATGTTCTCTTTTAAGAGTTTAATAGCTTCCCTTTTTGAGACATCTAATGTATCTTTAAGAGCTTCATCTGCAAGATTTTTAATAGCATCAAGTAGCTGAGGAATACTTGCAGGGTTTCCTTGGGCAATCCTAAAGAGGCGCATTCTTGACTTTTCTGTCTTAGTCATTGGTATCATATGTTTTTAATTATACCATTAATCATTGAATTCCATAACGGCTAAACACGGCATTCGTCAATTCAGTTCGAATTGAATCAAGCTCTTTTGCTTGTTCTTCATTTGACATCTTTTTCCAGCGTGGAAGATTTTCTAGCTTTTTAGCCCTCTCATTAAACTTGTCTGTTACTGATTTAAGAGCTTCATTATAAACCTCATCACCTCTTTGTTCTCGAAGTCTATCCCACTTCTTGCCAAATCCTCTAAATGTTGTATCAGTTGCAGATACACCAAGATTTTCTGCTAACATTGCGAGTAGTATGTCGTCATTCCCTTTCTGAAGTTCTTCTACAAGTAAAGAGAATGAGATAGGAGTTATAAGACCTATAGTAGTATTAACAAATCCAGGTTTTTCTCCTTTAAAGTTTTGCCCTTTCCATATATCTCTAATAGCTCCTCCTGTCGGAGAAAGCTTTCCTTCAAAGAATTGTTCGAAAGTATTAAGAGCTGTTTGTTCTCCAAACTCTCCTTGACTCATTTTCATATACTTTCCAGTTGAAGCTGATTTCGTCCAGAATTCCCATTCTCCATTATGGTATGTAGGAGTAATTCTGGAAGCGAGAGTGACAAGGCCTCTCATGCCTCCTGTTACGTCATACCTATGACTTCCTACTTGTATTTGACCAAATCGAGTTGAGCGAGGGTCGAAATCAACAGAATCAGGATTTATCATCTTAGCTACTCCGAGTAGAGCTCCTATACTTCCAAGAATTCTTAGAGTAGAACGAGCCGCTTCCTTCTTTGCCTCAGGAGTCATTAGTCTATCGAATTGATGAGCTGTTAGAGTATTCCAGTTCGCTTTTAAGAATCGAGGAGCGAACATAAAGACGTTTATAGGTTGTCCTGCGGCGGCAAAAGTTTTGAGTTCTCCTCTACCTGTAAGGGAAGTTACAAGGTTACCAAAAGCTGAAGCTTGTTTTTCATCAAGCATATCTACTCCATTTTTTTCAGCATTCATAATGATAGCGTCAGTTAAGTCAGCTCTCATTCTAAGAGCAGAACCATTAAATGCGGTTTCTGATGCCTTAAAGATTCGCCCTAAAAGAGGAATTCTTTCTGGTAAAGAACTAGGAAAAGCTTCTTCATGAAGGACCCCTAACCCATAACCATTTTTAGCGGCAGTATACTTTCCATTAAGAGCATTAGGCCTTGAATAGATATCAGCTCTCATTGTTCTCATAATCGCATCTGACCTCTCTTTGAAGAGTCCTGGAGATTTTTGTACTAATTCACTTCCGATATTCTTAAATGATAAAGCGACTGTTCTAGCCCAAATACCATAGTCTCCTCGCAAAAGAGTTTTAATACCTTGTCTTCCTAAGAAAGAGTTATCAAGAGTTGCGACTAATGATTTTGTAAGCCCTGCGGCTTTTGTAAAGATTTTTCCGTATTGTTTAATATCTTTGAAATCTGCTAATTTCAAAGCATCTGCATCTAACTTTAACTTTCCTACAAAAGTCTTAAAATCATCTACTGCGTAGCCATAAGCTAATCTTTCTTCAGACCTAAGAGGAGCACTTTCTGGAATAGCGGTTTTAAGTTTATCTATCTGAGACTTAAGTTTAAGAATAGTAGAAGCTTCTTCTTCTGTTACTCCTATACCAAGTTTAGATTCAGCTAAGTCTGACAGAAAACTTTTTTCTTCATCAACAGATAATACTTTTTTAATTCTTTCGACTTTCTTAAGGAGGTCTCGTCTTACAGGTTCTTTGAAAGTTGAAACTTTTTCAATCCAAGAAGCGAGGGCTTTCTTTTGGTTAGACATCATAGCTCTTTCGAACTCTGTGTTTACAAACTTAGCAAAATCTTCTCCTACATACTGCTTAAAAATAGTATTACGTCCAGTACTATCTAATTCGTAAAGTTTAGCAATTGAAATATCTCCACCTTTTAATGCGTTTAGAAGTCTGTCTCTTATTTCTTTTGGTAAGCAAAGATTAGCCATATTAGCAAAGTAATTTATTAAGCAGACTTTCTGCTTCCTCAATCTTCAATCTTTTTGCAGAAACTTCCGCCCCTGCTTTAACCGCCTCAGCTCTTGTTGCTTTAGTAACATCTTGTCCTTTTAATGTTCTTTGAGCTCGTCCTGCTCTCGCTTTAATTATCTCTTGAATTGCTGATATTGGATTATCGGGTTCAATCTCAGTCAAGAATGATATTTCTTGTCCCGCTCGAGTAGACCTTAAAGAAGCTAGTTTTGCGGCAAGATTTCCATCAGCCGCTAATTCTGCTTTCTTTTCCATAGCTAAAGCTATAGAGTTAAAAAGATGCCCTTCTGGAACAGGTTTCTCACCTTTAAGAATCGCCATAATTTCATTATCAGGAGTTTCATCTACAAACTTAGCAGATTTTACTCTCATTTCTGCTTTATTCATTTGTCCAAAAGTAGAGATACCTTCTGACTCTGCCCGAGAAGCATTAACATCATTGACAACACCTTTAATTCGTGCCTCTAGTCTAGATACCCGCATAGCACCTCCTTCGCTTGAGACAGGCAATTGTTCGCGAGGAACACGCGTGGTTCTAGTCTCAGGTATTACTTCATCTACTTGTATGTCTACTTGTCTCGGTTCCAATTCGGTTCCAATTACTTCTTTCTTCGGTTCCAATTGAGGTCCCGATACAGATTTTTCAGGTACAAACTCAACATCTCCTCTTACTCGATGAGGAGGAGTAACTTCATCTCCTGCTTGAATTACAGGCAAATTATCTGCGGTACTTCTAGCTTTAGAACCTAATTGAATCTCAGGTAAAGCATCATCAGGAACATAAGGTTCATATCCTTGAGAGCGGAGATAAGCTTCATACTCAGTATTAGGAGTCCTCACAGGAATACGAGTAGCTTCTGCAAACTCACTAGTTACTCCAAGTTTTCGAGGTTTAGGAGGTCTGATTTCTTCTTTAAGACCTCTAATCATATTCTTAAACTCTTGAGGTATTTTTCGTCCTTCAGCTTTTAAGAGAGGGAGAAGATAAGGAGCAAGGATTTCTATAGCTCCTCCGAATACCCCATACTGGGGCATGGATTTGACAATCTCTTCAGGAGATTTGTCGTGAGCAAGTCCTTCAGAAATAGCGAATCCCATACCTTGAAGTGCTCCAGCTCCAAATCTTTGCTTAATAGGAAGCTTTGCTGTATTAGGCATTAAACGATAGACAGCGGTTTCAATACCAGCGGCAATTGTAGCTCTTGCTAAATCTGCTTGAGTTGTCTCAGATACAACAGGAAGAATATCTAAGTTGTTAGGTATTTCAGTCTCTTGAGCTACTTTTAATTGATTAACCAGCCGAGAAACATCTTCTCCTTTAGCTCTCTTTTCGAGAATTAAATCTGTTATCTTATCAGTTCCTTCAGTTCCTGGAGATGTAAATTGTTTACGGACTTCAGGGTCAATTGCATAAGCTAGTCCTTCTCCGAAAATCGAACCTGTAGTATTAACAAAGTTCTTAATAGCTGGAATGAAAGTATCAGCAAAACTCCCTCCTATCTTTTTAGCGCTAGGGATGAGCTCTTTACTAACATCACTTATCTTTACCTCTCCCTCCGCTACTCCTTTGAAAGAATCTAAAGTACGAGAAATAAACCCAGGTTGTCTCGGTTCTACAACTGAAGCTTGCTGAGGAGTTTCTAAACGGTCTTTAATCTGAGCGAAACGTCCTCCGCTTGTCTTCTTAGGTTCTAATGTTGAGTTAAATCTTCCCATAATGATTTATTTCCAAAACTGCCACCAAGGAGCTTGGTCTCCTTCAGTTTCAGTTCCTTCTGTTAAAGCTTCATAGTCATAGAAACTATCAACTAGTTCTTGGAGAGTTTCTTGATTAACTTCAGGATAAAGTCTCAAAAGCTCTTGTATTGGTTCCTCTCCTGCTACTGAAGCGAATTCTGAATTATTTAAGTCATCAAGGATTGAAGACCTAACATCTCCTGGAAGATTCTTTGTATTATAGACAACTGATTTCTTCTTTGAAGCAGGAGCAATAAATGAAAGTTTCTTTCCGGTAGAGGTCGTAAAGGTCGCAACATTTTGACCTGAAGCTGGAGCTGCAACAAACTTATATCCTTTAAGTGTAAGTTCATTTTGTAAGTCTATAGTCTCTTTTCTCTCACTTTGTTCTGCCATTTTCTTTGATACCTCAGCAGGAGAATCCTTAAGAGTAACACCTGCTTCAGCCATAAAGAGAGCTGTTTGGGGGTCAGTCATTAAATCTTTGATGTTCTGAGCATTCTTCTCAGCTTGAGCAAAGTCGTGTTCGATAAGTCCGATTTGAGCTTTAACGTATTCTTTTTGGTCTTTATCTAGACCTTCAAGTTTCTTTCCTTCCTCTGTTCTTTGGGTTTCATAGAAGTCGAGAATAGTATTGTAGTAAGTTAACTGGTCTTTTCTATCAGCTGTCATTGCATCTAACGAACGGTCAATTAAACGATACGCTTCTCCTATCTGATTAGAGCGAGCAGACATAACAGCTTGAATAACCCCAGCTCTAGCTGTTACATCAGAAATAGTCTTACCTACTTTCTTATTAAGCACCGAGAGAGCAAGAGGAGCTCCTTTTTGTCTCTTAATAATTTCATTTCCCTCAGTAAGAAGATTACCTAATTCACGAGTAAGAGCTTGGTTTGCTTCAAAGTTCTCTGTTACATAAAGTCTCTCTCTTTCTTTGTTCTCAAAATCTTCTCTAAACGGTTTAAGGAGTGGTTCTACATCAGTCTCTAACATAATTTCTTGTTTTGAAGTAAGTTCGTCCATTTTCTTTTGAGCTTCTTCTTTCTCTCTCGTAATTCTTTCTACTTCACTTTTATAAGTTTCCTCAAGAGATTTACGAGTATTTTCTACATTTTCAGTACTAGAGGTAAAGAAACTTTCATGTATTTGAGGAGCTTCAGGAGTGGGTAGCTCGGGAGAACTTGTAGGTGTAGGAGCATTAACAGGAGTGCTTATAGAATCGACTTTAGGTTGCTGTAATTGAGACTTAAGATTCAAAGAAGCTCCAGCAAAGATTTTATTCGGGTCTTTTATATTAGGATTAAGCTTCAAGATTTCGTTGACACTAGTGCCACGACTAGCGGCAATTCCGCTTAATGTCTCTCCTTGTTGTATTATATGAGGTTCCATTGTTTTAATTATATATTAAGTTCCTATAGTAACGACTCCTGCATTACTCCATAATAATCCTGCTCCAGGATTTGAAGTGGGTAATCCTACGAGTTTGAAATTATAAGTTCCATCATCATTGTCTATAAGAGCAAAATAGACGGAATTATCTCCCACTGCAAGTAAGATGTACCTATTACCGAGCCCTTCTCCAGAACCTCCAATTTCTATTCTTATTGCCCCTGTATCATGTTCGATAGACATACCTCCTACTCCTGAAAAAGGAATAGCTGTATTAAGAATTGAAACCCCTCCGTCTAGAGTAATTTTTCCTTCTTGTGATTTTAGACGAATTCTAAAACCGTTAGCATCAGCAGGAGAGACAAACTCTCCTTCGCCAGTAGCCTCCCACCCAGCAAAGAAGTTACCTTTGTTATACTTTCCAGCTTTAGTTCGACGAGGAGTTTTATAACCTTGCTTTTTCTGCTCGATAGAAGTATCTATTTTTTTTGTATCTCGTATTATCATGGTCGTACTTTTTGATTACTAAAGAAATACTCATATCCCTCAACTTCTGGAGCATCATTAGAAGAAACAGTAAACTCTCCTCTTAATTGTAATGCCCCTACATTAGGAATAGATTTATTAGACTTCTTTTGTAAGACTTTTGTATCTTTCACAGAAGTTAAAGTTGTATAAGAACCTGTGTAATTAGCATCATATTTAAGAACGATATCAGTATTTGTAGGAAGAGATACGTAATTTGCTCTAAACTCTTTAAGAGTCTTTAAGAAACCTCTACTATTTAAGTCTACTAATTGCATTGTTTCAAAGTAAGCTAATGCATATTTAGCAGACCAATTTAACTTATCTATTCCTTGTGTTGATGCTCCTTTCCACGCTACATATAAATCTGCGCCGTCCACAACAATTGCTCCTATCTCCATTCCAGTAAACTCTCCTGAGGAAATAGGATAAGTAAGGTCTAAGATTTTTAGGTAATCTTTAGAATATGAACCTAATGAATAAACTCCCTCAAGAGCGGGGTTCCCTGTACTATTTGATACCCCGAATAAAGGAATACCTAAATGAAAAGCAACAGCGTGAGGATTTATCTTAAGTTTCTTAGTTGGACTATAATCCCCAGGAATTCTTAAGTATCTTTCAAGCTTCTCTCCGTTATAGAACATGAGAGACCCGAAATTACCCACAACTGCGTAGAGATAGTTATCATCTCGAATAAATGCAAAGACTCCTCCCTCAGGAGTATCATCTTCTGCAGACCAAGAATCTGATACTGTATCCCAACGGAGAGCCCTCCCTTTAGAAACATTCAAAGTTCCTACAATAACATCGTTATCAAATGGAGCTAATGAGACAATTTTCTCAGGAGCTTGGATATTAAAAGCAGTTTCAGCAGTAAAGAGATAACTATCTGCAACAGAGCCTACTTTAGCAATTACAATATCATCTCCTATAAAGAGTTCGTTATTCTGTTTTGTCATAGAGTGATAAGTGTCATCTCCGTTGACAAAAACTCCGTAGGTACTAGCTATACTCCAAATAGAACCTATGTCTGCGACAGCAATTCTGAAAAGCAATTTCTCTGTCGTGAAGAAGATATAATCGCCATGCTCTTCTGCAGATAAACAAATCTCACCTCCCAAGTCCCCAACATACACCGCAAAAGAGAAGGTGTTAGCCCCTAGGGTTTGGCTTAGAATCTGTGTCTGAGTACTAGCGTGTGTAAATGTAGGCAACGAAGAAACTCCTTCTCCAGTGCAGAAGGCGAGACGAATCTGGTTCTCTCCTGAACTTGGTATATCTAAAGCTACTGCGGTCACACCAGTACCAACAGAATTCACTGAACCGTCAACAGGAGTTGTCTGATGCGCTCCAGTCCAAGAAGTAGCAATGAGTCCTCGGTCAACAGTTCCTGCTGCCCAGGTAACAACTATATTAGCAGTAGTCTCAATGGGGGCAATAATATAAAACAAAGTCCATGCAACGCTAGTTCCTCCTCCGCTATATGAACCAGTGGTAAGTAGAGTCATAGCACTACCGCCATATGTAGCGGATATAGGAGCAGTTGCTCCATAGTTATAAGCATAAACAATTAAAACTCTATTAGAACCTGTAGGAACAGTGATAGCTTTAGTTAGAGTAGTAGCACTACCTGAGATAAACTCTGAAGTTGATGCCGCTAGAACAGGAAAAGCAGAACCTGAAGGCAAGACTCGCAATCCTCTAATGTTGAAATTGCTAGAAGTGCTCAAAGTGGAGCTAATAGTATCTCCTAAAAAGTCTGCATTAGTATCAATGGTGTGTATGAGAGTATAAGTTCCTGAACTTTCTCTCCATATCTTGCCTGATTCAGAGGAGAACCAAAGCTTTGACCCATCAGAGACTGGAAGCCCTACTTTACATAGCCCATCTATAGTAGTACTAGAATCCTTAGCTAAGGCTTGAGCGACTCTAATCAATCCAGGTTTAGAGTGGAAATCTAATCCCACAAGACGATAAGCAGAGCCTAAGACACCGCTCCACTTGGAATCTGCTAATCCTTTTACTCCTTGTGGAAATAATTGTGTCATGATATCGAATGAGTATTTAGACCTCCACTATCTCCTAACGAGCCCGCCCCATAATCCTCTCGTCTTGTGCTGAGTGAAGGAGCTTCGTCATCATCTCTTTGAGTATAATAAGTAACTAATTCTCTAAACATACCTGAACCTGGGTCATTTGAAATAGGGTCAGGTTCAGTTCCTATCTTACCTCTTAAGACTCTCGCTCGAGCTTCCATTTCTTGTACCTCAGTCCAATCAAGAGCTACAAGCCATGCAGGGAGTCTATGGAATTGAGATGCAAATCCTGGAGATTTAACTGTATCTCCTACGACAAAATGTTCAGGACCTGTTTGGAATTGAACCTCTATACCATTAGCAAAACCATAAGTAGGAGTACCCACAAGATATAAATATTCGCCAAGTTTATAATATCCCCAAGGAGTCCCTGTCTCATTTAGCTGGCTGTCGCTTAGTTGTCTGCGCTGTACTGAGCGTAAAGTGATTAGATTACCATTACTATCCTTAACGCGAACTCTTGCGATTTTAAGCCAGGACAAAGAGATAGGATATTTGTTAATATTTGCAGTAAGTGTAGTTGCACTATCAATTAACTCAGAGTCGAGATTATCATCATTATAAACCCATATCTTATCAGACTTTTGAATTGCTGCTACAATTCTCGCAATAGCGAAGTTAAAGAGACGAGTAAAGTCGGGGTCTATAGGAAGTGTTGTAGAAGTTGCTCCACTCCAAAAAAGAGCTTCTTCGTAAAGAGATTCTTCTGGATTTGTTCCATTGAAGTAGAAAGTCATAATAGTCTAGGTTATGACTTACCTACATTCAATTACATTGAGTGTACTTGAGCCGGTACTAGTAACAGCACTTAACGCAACAGAAGTAGGAAGGTCTGTAGCGAATCCTAACACAAGTTCAGAAGATGAAGCTGTATCAAGAGTATATCCTGAACCGAGAACAGCAGTTCCTCCAAAAGATACTGAAACTGTATTAGTAGCATTTGCTGGTTGCTGAACAAGTGCCCAAGAACGAGCTCCTGCATTAAGGATAGTAGTAGCAATGTCGTCTCCTACAGATACTTTAGATTCAGTAACTGTACATACAGCGAGTCCTAATGAACTCTTTTGAACTGGACCTTGGAAGATTACATAGACTATTGCGACTATGAGAACTACCAATGCCGAAATGATGATTTTATTTTTCATAATAAATTGATGATTAAACTACGGTTCGGCTGGTAATTCCGGACCTGTCCTATCACTCCAAAGAGTGAAGTGATAGATAGACCCAGAAGTCTTAGAGACCCGAGCAGGAGCCGTAAGTCCAGTAAGCTATACCAGGTGTAGTAGTTGCTGATAGACGAATCGCTGTAGCTGTTGAAGTTGCGTACGTGTCAATACAACCAACTTGTAATGAAGAAGTAGCTGTGTTTGACGTGGTAATCACAACATTTGCTCCGGTTGTAAGTAAGCCTGTTCGACTTACATTGAACTGTCTCCCTGTACCAGCGTAAAGCCCTTCAACGAAAGACTCTTTCTGAAAATGGGCAGTTCCACCTAGAATCTCTGGAGCTTGAAACTTAACAGCAACACTAATGGCAACAACCAATGCAAGTATTGCTAGTCCTAGAGCTAATTTATTAGTCATAGTTAGTGTTGTTAGATATTGCTATTAAGACCAATCAGAAGTGGAAGCGTTAATTTTGACGTAAACCATTTCTCGCGCACCGTCAGCAAAGGTCTTTACGCCGTAGCCAAGGAGCGACTTAATGATGTCGGCGAACTGCTTAGGTTCACGACCGACTTCGATTTTAGGAGGCATTTGGACCACTTGGTCGATGCATCCGCGAACACAGAGGAGAGACTTCTGGAGCTGTGAACCCCACGCATCTGTAGCATCTGTGAGTGTCTCAGACACGACAATGTCACCATAACCAGTGATGGTTAAGGTATCTGCAGAGTTATCGTTTGTAGCGGCAATTCGCCTCTTATCACGAAGCAAGAACACATCCTCATCAGCAAGAGCAACATAACCAGTGTCAGTAGCCTCAGCTTCGGAAGAAGCAAGGTTATTGAGGAACTCAGCGAAGTTTGCACGAGTGATATCTACAGTTGAAGCAATGTGAACACTGCCTGCTGTAGAACCAAGAGTTGCCCTGAATGTGAAGGTGACGCCTGCAATGGTAACTGTATCACCATCTGAAGGGTTGGTAGCTAGACCAAGAACTGCTGAGTAAGGAAGATTGTTAGACTCAATGATGTCCCAACCAAACAAGTTGGTTACGATACCACGAGTGTTAACACCGTCACCAAACACAGTATCACGACCTGCTTGCTGGAGCTTAAGCCAACGCATGAAGTGAGAACCGACAACTGCAGTACGACCAGCCTTAGGTGCATCTATTGCATCAAGTTTAGTGTCTGCAGAAACAAATACCTGAGGAATAACATCGGTATTAAGAACCATGTTGTTACCAGAGGTACCACCAACATTACCGTCGTCAAGAGTATGGCGAGCGTTAGAAACCTGTCCCATAACCGCCTGTTCGATACGGTTATTGTGGTCCTTCATCATTCGCTTCATAGCGAGAGATGCAAGAGCAATGATACTTTGCTTCTCCTCAGTGTCGTCGATAGTGACGAGTGAAGCAAGGAAGGTATCGACTTCCAACGTCTCCTTAGAACCAGTTACTGCGGTTGCAGTAATGTCTGTACCAGGGACATAAGTAGCAGACGCTGGGTAAGAAACAATTGTCCTGTGTGCTTTTCGACCTTCACCAGCAAGGATATTGCGAAGCTGAGTGTTCGCGATAGCCATTGCTCTGTTCTCTACGAACAAAGACCTTTGTGCCTCTTTAGCCCAGAATTCCGGACGTAAGTCCGCAATAGAATTAGCCATTTTAAGAGTAAAGTTAAACCAGTAAGGTTAACTGTAACTCAAAAGGAGAAAATTAGTTTCCAGCTTTGATTTGGTCTTCCTTCCACTTATCCCAATCCTTACGTCCTTCTTCAGTAGTAAGGTCGAAATCAGGAATCTCATCATCACTAGAACCGCCTTTACCGCCTTTATCGTTACGGTTAACTGCGGCTTCGTCTGCGCCTGTATCCTTTTGCCATTGCTCAATACGAGATTGGACATAAGGGTCAGTAGCAGCTTTTCTAACACTTATCTTGTTAATATCAGCAACGGATTTAATCACTGCTTTAATATCATCAGGATATTCCATAGCTTCGAGTCTGTCTTTCTCAAGAGCAGATTCAATCTTGGAATCTATGTCAGGTGAGTCGCTTCCAGACTCTTGTTTATGAAGAGGGACAACAGATTTAGACTTTTCACGGTACTTAATCTTTTGACTAATCGCAGTGGAGAGAGACTTTTTATAGCCTAATTCCTTTGAAACTAGCTTATCTATTCGCTCTTTGTCTTCTTCAGGGTCGAAGCCATACTCTTCAATGACAGAAGCACGAATATCATCCTCTTTAACTTCAGCTAGGTGAGTTTTTTCCGCCTCTAGCTCTTCAGGCGTCTCTATTTGAGTTTCTTTTTCTGGGTCCATTTTGGATTTTATTTTTTGGCAATTTGCCTTATGTATTAAATATACAACACAACGGTATCTTACGACACCATCTAGGTATTCATAACTCGTATAAATACCTAGTGGAGTTACAAGAGATATTATCTAGCCACGCACAATTCGACCAGAGTAAACCTTTGCAAGAGATTCGGCTTCTTCCTCAGTATTAACAACTCGAATAGGCTTACCATTCGAATCGAGGACAGTAAACTTACCTTTCTTGCCTTTAACCTCAGCTTTTAGTTGAGGTTGTTTCTCATCCTCCTCTCCTACAGGAGTTTTGTCTTCTTCCTTAGATTCATCAGCTGAATCGTCACTTTTGTCTTCATCAAAATTATCTTCATCTACATCGTCAGTAGGAACTTTCTTATAAAGTTCCTTAAGGCCAGCAAGTGTTTCCTCACCTGAAAGGTCTATACCAGCGTCTGTAAGCTCGTCGATATAGTCTTGTTTATTCATTGTCATTATATTAACGCGTTAATTTAATAATTATTCTGCGTCGACTGAAAAGTCGTCACGCTTATCCTTAATAATATCAAAGTCTTGTGTATTTACCAAGGGATTGAAGATATCTACCAACTTATCCCTAGCTAATTCCCGAGCTTTTCCTTCAATAGCGGCAGCTTCTTTATCTGAGAAGTCAATCCCTATAAGAGAGTCAAGAGAGAGAATTGTATTCTTAATATGTTCTATCAACTCTTTTCCATGAGCTGAATCTTTTAATGCTTTTGCTGTTTTATTTGAGAGTGCCATATATCTTATATTATCTTATCTTTAATTAAATTAAATAGGATGGACTATCTATAGACTATATATAGACTATCCTACTTTAATCTTTTCTTCTTTGTTTACTTCCTTTTTTACATCTTTCTCTTTCTTCTCCTCAGGAAGCTTGATATTTTTGATTTTTCCGTCTGTAAGGTCAATATCAAGTGAGGTTCCAGCAGGAAAACCATGAGCAATAGCGAGTTGTCTAATCATAGAGGACTGAGCATACTCTAGTGCAGAAACAATGTCTCTTTGAGTCTTAATCCATTGCTCTCCTTTGTAAATATTCCCTAAAGACCTCTCAATAATCTCAAACTTATATCTCTCTTGTTTTAAGAGACCATTTGTAGCGCGAAGTGCTTGAAGTTCATATTTGTGTAAATACTTCTTTTTATCTTTTTTGAAGAACATCATACTTTTAAGTGTTTAATTACTTGCTCATAAATATCTATCTTCTCATCTAAGAGCTGACTCTCATACTGTTTTGTTCGATACTCGAGTCTGTCTTGTAATTCCTGTACCTTACCTTTAATAGAAACGGGATACTTTTGCATATCCATACGTAAAGCAATAATAGCGGAGAGTTCATTAAGTTTCTCACGCTTCTCATCAATAGATTTGTCTATGTCTTGGTTTTTCATAAGCTCCTGTGTCTATTTTTTTATCCTCTATCCTACTAATTCTCTCAGCTCTCTTTCTATTCTTTTCAATAAGCTCATCATCAGTAAGTTCAGCGTACATTCGCTTAAACTCATCTTGATGAAACTGATTTATCTTTGGCGCCTCTATTCCTCTCATTATCCCTAATTATGCCGTTGATTGAGTTAGAAGTCTACTTTCTTCTGAAGCAGGTTCTGTTGAAGTAGGAGATCTAACACCTTGGAGCTGTTCAGGAGTAGAGCGAGGAAGAGAACCGATATCAATTCCTTTAAGTCTCATAGCTTTCTCGATAAGGTAAGAACGACGTACTGGGTCTGCCTCCATTCCAATAAACGTACCAAGAGTTTGTAGTTTCTCTTGTATATCAACATTCTCTCCAGTAATAACAACAGCAACTCGAGGTTTATAATCCTCAAATAAAGCTTTGAACTCTTTAACAAACAACTTCTTATTTTTTTTAAGAGCTTCTATCTGTTGAGTTTTAAGGAATACTTGGACATCAGGTCCGTGAGGAGTAAAAGCGACAAGGTTTCGAACATACCATGATTCAACAATGAGTTCATATAGTCTTTCCATCATTTCAGAATCTCCTGAGAGTCTTAAGATATCTTCAGTCCTTAGCTCATCTATAAGTTCAGAAATAATCCAGTCTTGGAAGATTTGAGTAAACGGAATCTGTAACTTCTCTCTAATGAAGTTGTATAACTTGTTAGCATTGATGTTAAGGAGAGCTCCGAGTCTAAATGGCTGTCCAGGGGTAGATTCACCTTGGACAATCTCATTAGAGTTAGTAATTCTATCAGCAAGAGTCTGTAGGCGGTTCCATTCGTTGATTAACTGGTCAAATCCTTCCATTCGAACATCAATCGCGACTAAATCCTTAGCTCTAATAACATCACCATTCTTAAGGTCTGTAATGATGTTTTGAATAATAAGCTTATCTGAGGAGCGGAAAACTTTCTTAGAGGCCCATTCAAGCCCTCTAGCTATTTGGTTACCGATTTCATTTGAACGAACCTGAATATCAAACAAAAGTTCATAGAGACCTTCTCTAAACCAACGACCTTTGTATCGACCTCTATGGTATTCACGATATACATTGTTAGTTATTTGGTCGGAGAATGTAATGTACTTAATCTTAACAGCTCCGTGTGTATTCTGAGTTCCAATAGCAATAACTTTAGCATAAACATAAGTAGTCTTGTCTTTCGTTTCAACAGGTTCCCCTTTCTGCTTTTTAAGGTCAGCTAAAGATACTTCTCCATTTCTCTCATAAACTGAGTAGTAAGGAGTAGTTGTTTCTTGCTCTGTCGAGCTGTCATCTCGCTTGTATGAGTTAGTACCACAGTTCTTTATAACTTCATCTATGTATTCCCATTTACCCGCCTTTGCTCGCAATTCAGTCTGAGTAAGTTCATGATACTCAATAACAGGGGTGTTCTTAAGAGTCCTAGCTGTTTGGTTAATAACATAGAAGTTTCTAAGGTCAACTCTCTCATAAGAACCTTTAATCTTCTTCCATACAACATTTCCCCAGCCAGACCCTTCCTCAATAGCATTATTAAGTTCCTCTGCTTGTCCATTCTCTCTTAACCAATCAACAAGACGAAGATTAACAATGATGTTCGTAGTCTCATCTATCTTACGAGGAGTGTAAGCTTCAATATTCTTTGTATCGAAATCGATATTCTTAACTTCATCATCTATTCGAGGAGAGATAACATCAAACCAATACTTATAATTTCCTTGGCTATCAAACTTCCCTGTAGGATAAGTTTTACTTTCAAATAAAACAATTCTCCTCACTAGTTTGTGTTGAGAATAACTAACATTGTCTCCTAAGGTAACAATCTTTGTAGTGTAGTCTTTAATCTCACTCTCAATCTGTTTCATTAAAGGAGTTCTTTCAGTTGCGTAGGACATAATTTATTTTATTTTAACATATAATCATAGCAATGTTAACTTATACCCGAATCGGCCTTTGCACTCTCTCGCTCTTTGCGAGCATTCGTTATCTCTATTATCCTGTCTCTTAAGTCATTGTCAAAGCGTTCATTAACTAAAGCTGCATATCTATGCTCATCTGCAAAGTTGGAAGTCCAGTCGTGTAGAGGCGTCTTTCTGAATGTTTTGTGTTCCTCATCATACTCATATTGGTACTGAGGAATAGCCTCTAAAAACTCAGCACAATTAGTTTCATCTATCCATAACTTCTTCCAGAAACGCCTACCCGCATCTATTCCTTCCTCAATCGATACTCGAGGAACTACTTCGAAATCAAATCCTAAATCAAGAGCTATCTCTTTACGAGAAGTATCCCCAGAGGTAGAGTAGTCAGATACTTCAATATCATGAGGACCAAAATGTCTACCGAATGTATAACCATTCTCTTGTCCCACTCTTTTGACTTCTGCTATCCAATCAGGAAGCCCCTTACCTCGTCCTGAGAGATAGTTAATTTTGCGAACAGTAAGACCATTACTCTGATAGAAACCTATACAATTATGATTATTCTTTCCTAAGTCCCATACAGTATGAACTTGTAGACGAGGGTCATGAGGTACTCCTTTGAACCTCTCTTGTTTCTCAGCTAGAGCAATTTGTTCCCAGTAGACAGAACCTTGTATAGAAGCAATGAAAGAACAATAAAACTCTTGTTGAATCATATCCTCAGACATTCCAGATTGTCGTTCTTCGTCAATATCCTCTGCTGTTAGAACATCTGTATCATCAACAGTTAAGAGAGAAATAAACCATTTAGTATTTCTCTTTGCCATTTCGTAGAGTTTGTATCCATGATTACGTCCTCGAGGAGTGTAGTTAAAGATAGCCCAGCCTTTATTCTCAGCAAGAATAGGTCTTAAGTATTCCCATGCTTTAGGATTTTGTATAGAATATTCAGAAAAGATTAGACCTCTGGGATTAGTACCAACAATTTTGTCTACATCTTCAACCCCTATAACTTGAAAGAGAGAACCATTCTTATAACGAAGCTTCATCTCATGGTCATTTATGCCTACTATTAACTGTTTAGGAAAGTATTCGATATATCTCTTTCCGTCTTTACCTCTCCCGTCCCATAATGCCTTACGCCCTTGTGAATATGTAGGAAACAGATAGTAATAGTTCCCTACTATCTTATACATCTCTCTCGCTACAAGATTTAAGTCTGTTATGTCTTTACCTGAACGACGATGCCATATCTGAACAATACGCTTAAAACCTTTATCAAAAGGTTTCCAAAGGTTTTTCTTTTGATACTCTCGAGGAATATACTGCGGTAATATAATTTGAGTCATGCTGGAGAGATAGGAGTCGAACCTATATCTTTCTCCTTAACAGGAAGACACTTTACCATTAAGCTACTCTCTAATTATTTGTCTTTATCGTCTTTAGCATATTGAGTAATAACCACTTCGATAGGTCCTCCGTCCTCTCCCGCAACAGGTTGAGTTGCTTTGCCGAAGGTTCTATCAAGCATCGAATCAATCGCTCTATTGTCAGGTCTTTCTGTAGTAATAAAGTAATAAGCAGCATTCTTATCTACTTTCTTTATTGCTCGTTCCGGGTCGTTTTCTTTTATGATGTATTCTTCTATTTCTTCTTGGTCAATAACTAAAGTGGGGCGAGTCTTACCTTTCTCCCACTTATATAAATACGAAACTCCAGTACTCAAATGTAATTGAGACTTAAAAAGAATTCCTGCGTTCCTCATTATCTTTTGTCTATAAACAGCAAGAACAGCTTCTTTCTCAAGAGTAGCTTTATTCTTCTTGCCTTTAGGACGACCTGCTTTCTTTGCATTCTTACGATTAGCTCTAATTTGTTTTTGTGTTGCCATATTTCTCTATATATGGATTTGAAAAACCATAAATCTAGTGTGTAATATATATTACCTTTTTTTCTTCATTAACGCAACAGTACGTCTCCATAACTTATATATCTTTTCATATCTACATATAATATCTTCTCCACATAGTATCTTCCATTTAACTACAAAGAGCCAATACCAAGGAATTATATTCCCTTCATCTTTCGGTTCGATAATACCTTTATTATAGAGATAAGAAGAGAGAGACAAGTACTTTCTAACTAAGAATCTATAAAACTTAACAAAAGGTATTAAATACCACCTCCAATAAATATGTAATACTTTTCTATAATCAGTATTTACATATATAAAACCTTTAGGTACAAACTCTTTAATATCTTCGTATGGACTAATACTAAGACAAAAATACTCTCTCCAACTTTCTCTCTCTAATCTATATCCAGGATATGTGTCTTTTTTATGTATTAACATATTACTTTCTTATTATTCTTTTTAACATTTCACTAATAGATTTCTTTGTTAGTATTTCTTATTCTTACTTTTCTTAACAGATAACTTTTTAGCGGCTTTCTTTGCGGCTTTTATACCAGCTTCGGTATAAGAGAATGTTTTGTTTCCTACTTTAGGCATATTTGTTATGTTTTATTGAATAATTCTTTTAATGCTTCATCTACTCTCTTATTCTGTTTGAAAGAGTAATGAGCTATGAAAGGAGTTTGTAGTATATCAAAAAAAGGGTTATAGATAGCTATCTCGGGTTTACAAGGACAATATATACTCTCTGCTATATGAGCTTGTATATCGTTTCTAGGGAGAATAACAGTAGAGTTACATGTTTCTCTTACTTCCCAGTCATTATCAATACCAAAGTGTTTGGGATTCATTTGTTTAAGTAAGGACTATCTTCGAATCCTTCTGTTATTAGATTATGACCTTCGTTATTCAAAGCTTCAAAGTTTTGTTCTTCACTTCGAAGATTCTGATATCTCTTATTCCTTCTTCGAGGACACTTCCAAAGTTCAGGAATTGGTTCTAATAAGCTTATTTTTTTCTTTTGCATAAAAATAGAGTTAACTCATATTTATATTTTACTATAAACACAGTTTACTTTACAGTAAATGTGGGGAATAAAGCTATTGATTTTCTTCTGTGAACCACTTGTAGTATTCTTGCTCTTCTTCTCCTCTATGAATTACTAAAATAGGTAGCCCAAGTTTAAGTCGAGTCCAGTTCATAAACATACGACCAACTCGTCCATTATCATCTACGAACGGATGAATTCGTTCAAACTCTATATGCTGTTCCTTAACAGTTTTCTCTCTAAAGATTTCAGATTCTCTACGACCATTGATAACTAAGTCCATAACATTCATTACCCATTGTTCCACGGCTCTATCGATTAGACGCACGTTTAACGCGAGTTTACCTGCGATATACACAGGAACATGTCTAAAAGTACCTCTTTCTTCAGGTTTAAGAATATCTCTGTTTCTTATTAGGAGATTATGTACTCCTTTGATAATAGGGACTGTTAGTTCATCTTTGGTCATTAAGTATTCCCAAGCTTCTTTAGCTTCTTCTAAAGCCGAAAAGCTTGTCTCTCTCTCAATTAGATTAGAGTGCTGAAGAAACTCTATCTCTTTTTGTTCAGCATTATTAACCACGTTAAAGAGTTCTTGTACTTGTTTCCCTTTGATAAACTTCTTTTTCATTTAAGCGTCTGTCCTCTTAACTAATTCCTCTTCAAGAGCAGAAACGTCATAACCGTTCACTTTGTACTTGTTAATCGTGTTCTTGAGATGAGTAGTAACCATATCACTCAAGTTTATAGTCTTCCCATTTGAGCTCTCATGGAATCCGTTAGCCCAATTTTGTTCGTGTTGTTTCATATTAGTCGCGATAAATCTTAATTTTTAATTGCTGTCTTCCCCACTCATACGCTATCTCTTTCTCAGAAACCCAGATATCATAATTTTCTTTATCTCGATATCTGCGGTTCATTCTATCCTCACAAGTATATTCGATACCATTGATTTCTACTTTAGTACCGAACTCTAACCTCGAAGGACATGCTACTATACCGTCTCTAGTGGTAGAACCAGAAGCGGTAGTAAAAGGGTCTTCATTTGTTTCATCTATACTTGAAGTATAAGCTGAAACTTCTGCTCTAACCACTTCTACTTTGTTCTCTATTTTAATTTCCTCTCTCACATATGTCGTCGTAGACGGTATCAAGCTAATTGATGTAAGTGTTACGAGTCCTATTATGATAGCGTGCATTTGTTTAATCTTAGTAATCGCAATAATCGTGAGACTGATTCTACTTAGGAATCAATCTCCTCTGCATCTTGTCTCTAGTTCTTCGGATTATCTTTGAGATAAATCCTTCTTTCTGAGGAGCTTTAGGAACCTCTACAGGACTAGTTCTGGAGTAAGAACGAGATGTAAATCCTCCAACTCTCTTAGTAGCTAAGTAAGCTTTTCTTCGCTTATTAGCTTTGACCCTCTTATTGAACTTTTTTTGTTCTATGTTCATTTGATTTAAGATACATTGAGCACTGAATAGGATTGAGTTAATAATCACATATAGAGTTTCGACTTGATTCTCTTACTTAGTCCTCGCCTGACGCCTCTATCGTAGGTCATGCGAACATAATCTTTGTATTTCTTAAGTTCTTTCTGTTTAATCTTGAAGCCAAACTCTCTCATCTTAGCTACTTGCCAGATGATAGCTTCAGACTCTGACTCTGCTCTTTTCATTCCAGGTCTGTCAGTCATGATATGACCAATTTCATGGAGTAAGATAAACAGAGCTTGATAACTTTCTTTTATGTGATGCTTACAGATTCTTCTCTGCTTCACATGCACATGCGTTCGTTTCCAACATTTGGAATCAGGCTCATGGATTATTTTGTAATCCTTAATGAGCTGATTCTGTAACTCTACATAATTTGCCATTCGCAATAATCGGTTAATCCTATTCAGTTATCAATGTACCTCTATATATATTATATATTAGTTGAGGTTTTTAATCAAGCAGAGTTATCCCCACCTGTATCTTCTTTCTGATTAAGTTTCTTGAAAGTTTCTTGCGTAGGCATACTATCTACCTCGAGACCTAAGAAGTTAAGCCAATCATAATAATTTTCCCAACGCCATTCATGAGAGTATTCATCTCGATAAATCTTATAGAGTTCAGGATTAGGAATCGGTGCTCCATTTGCTTCTGCATATTCTGTATACCTCTCTAATACATCAGCGTGAGCTTGAGAAAGAGATTTTCCTATTCGCTTTGGATTACCGTCTTTACCTGTAACTATTTCGTAATGAAAATCCTGCTTAAAGAGTTCTCGTGAAGTTACTACATCTTTAGGGTTAGTAGGGTCTAGTCCATAATTAAACTTTCCCCAGCAAGGAATAACTGCGGCTTCTAAAAACGCCTGTCTCTTTCGAGAACGCTTCGGTTTAGGTCTAAGCTCTATCCAGTCGTACTTCTTAAGCCATTGAAGTAAAGTAACTCTATTGTAGACAGACGGAAAATAAAGAGCTGTCTTATCTTTATTTGGCTGAGCGTGGATTGGCTTCATTTTAGTTTTAATTTCTTAATCTCAATAATCTTTACATTTTTCTCTATATACTTTTGATGAGGCATAATACCTTTCTTAAGTGTATAGAATTGATAAACTTCATTTTTAGCTCGTCCAATAATATGATTCCTAAGACCTTGAGGTATAAGTTTCTCAGGACATACAGGACATCTAACTGTTTTAATTCGAGGAAAAGTTCTCATGGTAGTAGTTTTATTACATCATGTGCGGCTTGTTTCAGATTATTAACTTTCCACTTCAACTTCGGGTCAACATAATCATTTTCTACTCCTTCTTTTACTAAGAGGTCTAAGAAGTGTTCGCTATGTATTACCATTAACCATTCATTATCTGGCATTCCGTCGAAGTGTACTGCTATTACAGGCTGATTATGAGTCTTAGTGCATTCATGACAAGCTTTTTCCCAGACTCTTAGTATGTTAATCTTCTTAACAGCTTTGACTTCGAAATGTAGATTTAAGTTATTACCTACATCAGCTTTTTCTCTACTACCTCCACCTGAAGCTCCGTCTTTCCAAGCTTTAATACCATTATCACGTAACCAGTTCGCGAACTTATTTTCCCAGAGATTACCTTTTTTCTTACTATTTATTGGCATCATATTTCTTATTATTTCTCTAAAAGCTTTATTGTAGTCATATCTCTTTCTCTATGTCTGATAGGGCTTTCTTTAATTCATCTAAAAATCCTTGAGGAAATCCAAGTAAGACAAACTTATCACGAACATCCTCTTTAACTTGCGGTAATTCATTACCGATATAGTAGATTTTA
>Ga0210043_1000586_pt1 | contig 37959 bp, 62 predicted proteins | sample CryGeymet201501t_FD_183990 | JGI IMG/M metagenome (GOLD analysis project Ga0210043, IMG submission 183990) | Groundwater microbial communities from Crystal Geyser aquifers in Utah, USA - Crystal Geyser metaG 2015-01t (SPAdes) (version 2) | ecosystem: Environmental > Aquatic > Deep subsurface >... | reverse complement strand
GTTTGTTGACCTCTCGATGACGCGCAATTGGGCTTCGCTTGCCTGATAATGTGCGGCGCGGGCGATGACGCTCAGGTTCACCTTGTCGGTCGCGCCCGTCGCAAGATCGAACAGCATGGTGCCATAATCATAGACACCGCTGCTGACTTCCTTGCGCCAGAAGAACACGTATCGCCCATGCATCTGGCAGCCGAAGCTGCTGGCTAGATCGTACTGCTGCCATGTGTCGTAGTTGAACACGCCGGCTGTGGCGTTCCTGACGCCGCCGCCATCCAGCACCATCAGCCCTTCTGCGCTGACCCACCCCACGGCATTGCCGAGATCAACGATAGAGCGCGCCGACAGGCATGGGGCATCGGCTTCCAGTTCTGTCATCTGCATCGACTCTGGCGCGGACCCTGAAACAGCATATGGGCTTCCTTCGGTCAGCACGATCAGCGTGGCGTTGATGAAGGCAAGGCCGACAATCGGTGCGTCGGTGTAGAGCGCATATTTCTCGGGCCAGGCGTGAGGCTGATACGGCTCGCAGAAATAGAGCGTGTTGCCATCAAACGCCGCCATCATTCCGTTGGCCATGGCGGTAAGCCCGGCAAGAGTGTCTGATGGCGGGTTGAAATCCATCGACGGCAGCGGATCCTGAAACCCGTCGACGCCAACAGTGTCGGAATAGTTTGAGTTTGAAGCGCTCCGCTCGGCTATCAGATAGTAGTAGGTGCCCGACGATCCGGTCTGCGCCCGGTATATGCGCTGTTTGGTGATGTTGCGGCCGGATGGCGTTGCGGCGAACCCTGACAGCGACACGGTTTCGCCGGGGCTCCACTCGATTTCATTCGACGCCGGGCATGGAGCCGACTCCTCGCCATAGTCTGTCACCCAGGTATAGAGATAAAGCCTGGTGGTGACATCGCTGGATGAGGGTGTGCCGCTCTTTGATGCTGTGAGGGCGGTGGACGGCGCTGCAAGCGCAAGCGGGTAGATCGTGGATCCTATCCGCATCTTCGGCGCGCCATCGCCGGTGTAGTAAAGCCGCTCGGTCGCTATTGGCCCCAGCGCCGCATGCACGGTCCCTGAGAAGCCGATCCATCCGCCGTCGAATGGGAATATCGTGTCGTAGGCTCCGAAATTGGCATTCTCGATCGCCGGCTTGCGGATGGCTGTAAGGCCTCCATCATCAAGGCGAACGTCCGTGGCAACCTCGGCTGCGTTTTCAGGGAGGTTGCGCAGCATCAGTCGCGGCATTTCGCCCCGGAACTGGCCTATGTTGATGGCGGTCATGACCCCTCGCTTGGCTATAGCGCCCTACTCATGAGGCGCATGGCAATCTGGTTTAATGCGGAAGCCGTCAATCGGACTGAAACAGAATCGCCAGCAAGCCACGCCCTTGCGCTTGTGCCGTCCTGTCCGCGAACGATCGTGCAGCTGGTCCCCGACCGCGCTGTCAGCTTGACGATTTCGATGTTGCCCGACGAGTCGGTCAGCGTCATGTAGCTGTACTCGCTCGCGGACGGACTTGGGAACAGGGCCTCCGGTCCGGATGCGAGAACGAGGGTGGTCGCGCTGTCTGTGATGTCGGCTGACAATGCGCCCGAAGCATTATTGGAAAAGAGAATGTTGCCCACCTATCAGCCCTCCCCAGGCACCGTGATACCAAGCGCTGCCGCCAATGTGATCGCCTCGGCCTTTGCCGCAATCAGCGCCACTTCGTAATCAGCCGGGTCTGTTACCGCATCAATCGCAGCAATGGTCTTGCGACGGAGGCCCGCCACCCTGGCAACGACTGCGCGGAAGGTGTCAGCGCGGGCAATGATGATCGCCGCAAGGTCAGCCGGGACTTCCCCGGTGATCGCCGCTTCGCCGTCGATCATCGCGGTTTGCGCAGCGTCCGCAGTCTCCGCGACATAGGCGCGAGCTGCGGCCTCTTTGGCGTCCCAAGACAGACGTTCGTCAATCGGCACAGGGCCAGTAACAGATGCCATGAAGTCACTGGCCCACTGGATCATCGCGGCTTTGGCGGCATCGGCGGTGGGGTACGCTGGCGGCGGCGGCGTCTTGCTCCCGAGATCTGGAGCCTGCCTGTCCGGAAAGTCCGTCAACGCGAAACCATATCGCGCAATCATGGTGTCGTCTTCAGTGGCCACCCACTGCCGGGCGCCCGTGTCGAAGTGCACCCGGTAGAGCGACCCCTCAAGCATCTGCATGAAGGCGTCATGCTCCGGGGTGCCCGCCAGTGCATCAAGGTCTTTCCGCGTTGAAATCATCGTCATGCCCTCAGTTGCAGATGTCGAAGCAGGTTGCGGCTGTCGGCCCATTGCGCATGGCCAACCCAGGCAGCAACAAACTTGTCGAGTTTTTCGGTCTGGCCCGTCGCCCGAAGGACACGGATCTTCCGCTTGGCGCGGGCAACGCTGTCTCGGCGCAACAGCTTGTGGCCGGCCCAGATGCGATAGCCGAGAAAGTTGATGCCCCGGCTGGCTGGCGCCACGGACCATTTCGAGAAGCGCAGGCCTAGACGCTCGGCGGAAAAGCGCTCGATCTCGGCGCGAACCGCATGAAGATGCGCCATGTCGCGGCCCAGAATGACCATGTCATCCATGTAGCGGAACCAGACCTTCTCGAAGAGCTCCTGGCTCAGAAACCGGTCGAGCGCCGTCGCATACACATTGGCGAATAGCTGGCTGGTCAGACTGCCGATCGGCAGGCCGATGCCATCAGGCGGAACCATTGCCTCAATGACCCTGATGGCGCCCGTGCAACTGATTTTCTTCCGGATCATGCTGTTCAGCGTGTTCCGCTCGATCGAGGAGAAGAAGCGGGAAAAATCCGTCTTCAGGAAGTAGACCGGCCCACCCGCCGACATGCGGCGAAGTTCCGCTTGTACCGCTTTCACTCCGGCATGGGTGCCCATACCCTTGCGGCAGGCAAACGAGCGCGGCAGAAAGGTCGCCTCGAAGATTGGCGCGATCACATTGTGAACCGCATGCTGCGCCACGCGGTCACGAAACGGCAGCGCCGAGATCAGCCGTGCCTTGGGCTCGTAGACATAGAAGCGATGGGCCGTGCCAGGCACATATTCTCCGCTGTGCAGATCCAGCGCCAAGCGGCCGAGATTGTACTCCGAGTATTCCTTGAAGGTCAGCGCCCCGTCGCTCATGCGTCGGCCCGCTGCTGTCTTTCTGTATGCGTCCCTCATGTTGGCGTCAGCAATGATGCGCTCGATAAGGTTTCTGTGCTTAAGGCCCAATTCAAAATCCGTTTTGTAAAAAATGCCGGCCGCGGGTTTCGACGCCAAAGCGCTACTCCCCGCTCTGCCGGACCGTGCAAAGTATTCGCCGAAGCAGGTTGACGAGGCTGACCATCTTTCAAATGGTCGGCCCGCATGGCCGTAGCCAGAGCGGAGCCGGAATCCGATCGCCACAGCGGCCCCGCGCCCCGATGTTACTGTTCGAGTTCGACGGCGCGTTGTTCCAGTTCGACGCGCGCGAACCGGAGTTCGCGGCATTGTCCCAGTTCCCGCCGAGGAGGAGCGCGGCTCCCGCATATTCATCCCCATCAACCCCCGCTCTTTGCTGTCCGCAGCCATGCACCAATCATTTTGCCCACCTCGGCCAGGTGGATTGACGCCACCCTGTGCTGGTTGGGTGTGATGATCTTGCGCGAGGGTGCGGCCAGAAAGCGCAGCCAGAACCGCAGCGCCGCCAGATTGGCGTCTGCGGAATACAGTCTGGAAGCCTGTCGCGACTTCCCAGCAATGATGAAAAGATCGACCTGCGCAAACATGGCAGCCAATACCGCATCCCGCGCAATGCCGTGCTTGCGTGGGCAATTTTGCAGGACGGGGTAGAGATAATCGATAAATTGTTCGTACCTTTCCACGATGCGCAGCTGTTGGTGGCTGCTGGTTTCGTCAGTCATTACGTCTTGGGCCTGGTCCCGGGCAGCGCCACCCTTGTCAGGGCGGCTAGACAAGGGTCAGATGCTCACAGCGGCCCCGCGCCCCGAGGCTACTGCCCGAGCTCGACGGCGCGACGCTCCAGTTCGACGCGCGCGAACCGGAGTTCGCGGCACTGTCCCAGTTCCCGCCGAGGAGGAGCGCGTTCGATTGTTGAAAGACCTGACCTCTCCCGCCATTGGTGTTGGCCCATGCCGCGCCAGCGTCAGGCCCACCGAATTCATCGCCCCAGACATACAGATTGCCCGTGGCCAGCATGATGCCCCATTTAGACGTGTAGGCCTGGCGCAGGATGGTAGACACCGGGTCCGTGCCACCTGAAGAGTTTTCAGTGGTGCCATAGGCCGCCGCCGCGAAATCCGCATAGGACAGCAACCGCTTGCCGTGGCTCGCCATCACCTCCGCCGCTTCCCACCACGTCAGCGACGAATAGGCTGTCGTGCCGTTGCCGCCGAACAATGTTGGTATTTTGGGTGGCGACGATCCATCGGCGATCGTTACATTGTATTTTGACGTCCCGTTAACCAGGTGCTCGACACCGAGAAGATAGATGTCGCACCAGAAGCCGCCAGCCACCAACGCCATCCCGCGCGGATCAGGGCATGCCGGCCGCCATTTCAGATCCCATAGCGAGAACTCGTTGATGGCCGGTGTTGTGTCGCCGCCACTGGTTCCGGTCGCGTTTCCGCCAGCGGCATAATGGAACCCGCCGATCTGCCGGGCATCAGCAACCGGGGGAGAGACAAAGTCTGCTGTGGCTTCGAGCGAACCGTCTGGCGCGATCCAGACGGCGTAATCGGTACCTGCTGTCAGCGTGGGCATTGTGACGGCGGTGTCCGTCGCAAAGCCGTGCACCGCGCCATCGACCTCAACAACCGTGCCTGCCTTAAGAGATATCGTGCCCGCTCCGGTCTTTGTCAGCGCCGGGGCGGCGGCTGACGCTTTGACAAAGAGACTTTGTGCGTTCTCTGCTATCTGGGCCGCGTTCTCTGTAAATGCTTGGGCAGTAACGCGCAATTCAATACGCGAACCATCCGGCCACGCAGCCGCTGTCGTGCCTTCCTGGCCACGAACCACAGTGCAACTCGTGCCCGTCCGTGCCGTCAGCTTGACTATTTCCTTGTTGCCGTCGAAGTCGAACAGGGTGAGGTGGGCATACTCGTCGCCGGTGGGTGCCGGGAACAGGTTTGCGTCCGTTGTCAGCACGATGGTTGTCGCGGTGTCCGATATCGCGCCATTGATCGTGCTCAAAGCATCGTTTGTGAAAATCAACGGCATGTCAGCAATTCCTTATATTGACCGTGAAACAGTGCTGCTTGGTCCGACCGCCAGCGGTGACAGCAGTGACCGTGACCTTGGCGGCATCGCCATCGGCACCGCCCTGCAGCCAGACGCGCGCGGTATCATCCGTGACATCGACAGTGGCCGACGCGGTCGCGGATCCGGTGACCGCGACACTGGTGGCGACTGTGAGCGTGTCGCCACCCTCCAGCCAGCGGGAGAAGTCGACCGGGTAATCAAGCACCTCGCTGGGGCTCTGGGTCATGCTGCCCATTGCGTCCGGTCCTCCTGTGGCTGTGTCTGCCGGCGAGCGGCCGCGGGCAGCCAGGTTCCGCGCACCTGTCGCGCGATCGCAAGCTGCCGGGGTCTGCGGGCGAGAACGATCCGGCGTTCCGTCGAGTTGCCGAAGCTGTGGAACATTGCGGTGATGGTCCCATCGACCGAGAACGACGCTTCAATCCTCGCCGACGCCGCCCGCGCTCCGCTGATACTGGTGGTGATCGAGGCAATGGCGTCAACGGCGGCGATCGCCTGACGCTCCGCTGCAACGGATGCAGTGATCGCCATCGTGCCGGTCATGGCGAGGCGCTTGATAAGCCCGGCCGTGACGGTCGCGTCGAAAGCGAAGCTGGCGTTTACGGCACCGACACCCCACCGATCCGCATCGGCGGTTGCGACAACAGAAAGCGCACCGGTGAGGCTGGCCGGAATGAACAGGCCGCTGACCGTCTGAGCCAGTCTGTATTGGCCAAGGCGCGCGCCGCCAAGTGTCGATGCATAAGCCATCTGATCAATCCGCCGTGATGTCGCCGTCGCCGGCCGGGATGACGAACCGGTCGGTGGGCGCGATGGTCTTGGATGTGACCAGCGGGTCGCTGTGCAGGCAGTTGCCGGCGGTCGAGGCATCCCAGAAGGCCACATGCGTGATGGTGATCGACGCGGCCCCATCATGCACCGGCCATAAGAGGTTTATAGTGGTTGAAATGGCCTTGCTGGCGGCAGCGGTAAACCCGGTGCCGATCGCGCCGCCATTGGCGGGTTCCTTGCGGACATAGGCAGGCCAGTCAGCTGTCGAGACTTCGTTGGCGCCGGTCAGGCCGGGATCGGCCGTGTGCAGGCTCATCCAGACCTCGGTGGGCGGGGTGAACGCGACACCGCGAAAGAGAAGATCGAGAACCTTGTTGCCGGCATAGGTGGACAGGGGCATCAGAAGTACCTCCCTCTCGTGTTTCGGCGTCCCTTGGCGTCTGAGCGCTGGGCGCGCATTGTCATGGTGTCGATTGCCCGCTGGAACTGCTGGCGCAGATCGAGCGCCCGCTGCGGGTTGGCATATTCCGCCTGGGGTGTAGCCAGCGCCATGGCGGCAGCGCCCCGGCAGATGGTTTCCTCGTGATCCGACAGTAGGAATTCCGGCAGGGTTTCAGCCTGGCGATCGGGGATCAGCACCGCGGTTGCATAGAGTGTGCCCGCGGCCTTTGGATAGACACGAAGCAGATTGTGTTCTGTCGAGGTCACGAACTGCACGGTTTCGGCTACATCGGCGTCCTCGATCCATCCGGGATGGCGTTGATCGAGATCAAACGGCGTGATGCGCTCGATGTCATAGGCATCGGCGTCTGCGGTGGCCTTGAACCTGGCCTTGCGGGTGAGCTCGAAGAATTCGGCATCCTGTTCGACAAGGCTGGCGATCTCGATGCGGTCCGGATCTGTGAAGGTCACCGTAAGGCGGGTTGTCCATGCCTTCGTCGATCGGCAGAATTCCCGCGCGGCATCCCGCAGCCGGGCGAAAGCGACGGGCTGGGGCACATTGCCCGCCTCCCCTCGAAACCTTGGCAGAAACTCGTCAATGTCGATCATGTGACGCGCCTCCGGTTCGGGGTGGATTGCGCCTCGCTCTGGATCTTGAGCCCGACCGCGGCGGCAAAGGCCTGGAATGCCGTCTGCGAGCGCGCCGCATCGGCTTCCGCGTCATCCTTGGCCCAGCACCGAAACAGCAGGTAATCGACCAGCGGTGTCTCATAGAGCGCGGGCAGTCCGATATCGACGTCATAGCTGTCGATGGTGTCGACATCGCCGGTGGCCGCAACCGGTACCGGCAGGCCCGAGAGGATGAGCTCGACCAGGCCGGTGCCATCGTTTGGCGGATAGACCTGGTAGCGGGACGGCTCGAGCTCGTCATAGACGAAATGGCGCACCTCCTTGCGGGCGCGCACCCGGCGCGGGTCATGCCAGTTCGGATCGATGTTATCGAGTTCCTCCTTGCGCGCCGGGGTGACGTTGCGGCCATACTCGATCGGCGGGCCTTCATCGCGCACATTGCGGTCAATGCCCAGCAGCATGAGCGGAGTGGGGTCTGCAGCGGTTTCCGGATCGTCGGGGATGGTCTGCACCGTGCCGCTCGTAAGCGTGACGATGCGCCGGATGGTGCATGCGGACGGCTTGGCGAGCAAGGTCGCCCGGATCCCGTCATTCAGCCATATCCTGAGTTCCGGCAGGGTCCAGCGGGTATAGTCGGCATCCGTGAGCATGACGGCGACAGTCTGGAATATCGCTTTGGCCGTGGGCATCGTGGCTTACCCGCGCTTCGGTTTGCGCCCGGGCCGGTTGCGGTTGGGCAACGGCATCTTGTCGGGCTTGGGCTCCGGCTCAAGGGCCGGCTCGTTGTCGTTGGAGAGCTCGGGGAAGAACCTGGCGGCGTATTTCTCGTGGCGGGCTTCGAGATTTTGCAGTTCGTCCTCGTCCGGGGTTTCGGTGGCTTCGCGGTACACCGGGTTGGCAAGGATGCAGTCGATGTGGATCTGCTCGTGAACCTCGCACACGGCGCGGCCGAACTCGTCGAGTTCAAACTCGTATGGCGCAGAGAGAATGACCTGTCGCGTCATCCCTGTGGTGCATTCAATGATCATGGCGGTGATCTCCTCTTAACGAAATGGGCGGCGGCCACCACTGGCAGCCGCCGCCCCTGTCGGACGCCCCCATTCCCAAAGGCGCGTCGTATCAGTCGGCCACCGCGAACTGCGCGATCAGCGTGATGGTGCCCGCGACTGCCGTGGCAGGAGCCGTCACCACCTTGATGCCGATGCCGCGTGTGGTCGCCGCTGGCGCCAGTTCGAAACCGGTGACCAGCGACATGCGGGACGAACCGGCCGCCTGGCCAGTCGTGTCCCCGTCGAAGAACTCGGCGCCACATGTCCGGGTGTTGTCGTCGTCGCCGAAGGTGCCGGACATGATGCCGATATCGAAGTCGATCGCCGGGGTGCCGGAATCGAGATCGTCGGCAATGAAGATCATGTCGACGGGGCGGCAATTGTCAGGCAGAGCCATCATTTCGAAGATGTTGCCGGCCGCGAGATTGGCCGTGGTCGCTTCGATGGTGGCGCGCACGGTCACGATTTCGCCGGCACCGCGCGGATAGGGCTGGATCATCAGCCCCTTGGCGTACTTGGACTGGATGAGATCAGGCATGGTTCAGTTCCTTTACGATCTTCCAAACGATCAATGGGCGGGTGTCAGCAGACACCCAACGCCATCAGGCGTTGGGGTCAGCTGCTGCCGTGTCGATGGAGATGACGCCGAAGTCCGCGCCGTTGAAGCGGGTCTTTTTCATCCCGCCGATGAAGCCAGCCGCGATTTCGACCTCGTTGCCGTGGTCGAGGGTTTCCTCGGACCAGTCGAAGCGCAGGCCCGACGCGGAGCCGTAAGCCACGACACCGGCCTGGGCGCCCAGGAACAGCGCGCGCGCTCCGTTGACATCGCTGCCGGATCCCCAGTCGTTGAACCGGATGACGCTTTCATGCTCGTGGATGATGCAGTTGTTGATCATCCCCAGCCCGCCAGCGAAGATCGGGTTCTTGCGGCCTTCCGCCGTCATCACCGCCTTCTGGATTTCCAGCCAGCCGGTGGTGTCGGCGTTGCGAAGGTCATAGCACTGCCACGGGTTGATGAGCGCGATGTAGTGCTTGCCGTTCTCGACCTTGACCGGCTGCATGTTGGCCTTCTTGGGGTCGAGCGCGCGGAACATCTTGGACTTGGCCACCGCTTTTTCGACCAGCGAAGACGTGAACTTCATGGCCGTGGTCAGGGTTGCCGTCGATGTTGCCGTGCTGGCGTAGATGTGGTGGGAATCGTCGGGTGCCTGGAAGGCGTTGCCGGCGTGTCCGGTCCAGTCGGTATCCTGCACGAAATCCTCGTTCATTCCGCGCGCTCCGGAGAGGTAGCAGAACAGATATTCGTCATGCAGCCGCGCGAAGTACTCGCCCAGCTTCATCTTCATCTTCGAACGGATGTCGTGGATGGTGCGCTTGCGGCTCATCTTGCCGCCCGAGGTAACCGGGTGACGGACCTGATCGATCATCACGGTGTCGGTGTAGAACTTCAGCTGCTCGCCCTTGCCCTCGATGCGCTGGTCACCTGCGGTGGGCTTGCCACGCAGCTGGATAGCGAGATCGAAGGAAATGGTGTCGCCCTGATCCTTTTCGAGTTCGGTCAGGCGCTGAATGACGGAGCCCTCGGCTTCGCCGATGAAGCGGCCGCCGAAATAGGAATCCTTGCTGGTCTGGAGAAAGAGAAGACCGGACCACTTCTTGACGGCTTTCGGATCGCCGACCGGTACTTGATTTGGGCCTGTGGACATGACGTGCCACCCCTCCTGGTTGGTTGAAGGTAGGTAGCAACGTCATGTGCTGATCAGGAATTACCGCTTTTTGCGATCATTTACAAGATGCCGATGCCGCATCGTATTGAGAACGCGCACACGCGGCCGCGCGCGCGGGAGAAGGATTGTCTACATTTGTCTACATTTTCGGCCCGATCAGCTTGCGATCAAACCCCGAACCGCGCACGGCAGATTGCAGCGCCGCCGCCATCGTCATATGGCTCGTGGTTGATCATTAGCCTGTCGCCGAACGGGTAAATCTCGCCGGGCTCTTGAAGGAATTGGAAGGTCTGTGGTTGCCGATAGATGATGTTGCCCGGCCCGGCCCGCCTGATGCTCTCGAGCAGTTCCTCGGTCATATTGTCGTCTACTATCATCAAGGCCATGGATGGTTCTCCCCAGACAGCAGGGCCTTTCTGGCCTTCAGGATCAGTTTCATTTTTGGTCGCCTTTCTCGCAGAACCCCGGCGCTGCGGCACTGAAAGGACAGCCCCGGTGTATTGCAGTCAGGATCATCTTCCAGATCGCTCAACGGGGTGACTTCGTACACGGTTCCTTTCTCCAAGCAGGCCGCGTACATGACCGCGGCTGCGTAGGAGCTTGTCAGATAGACCCGATCTGCTCGACACACTTGAGGGTCTATTCGACCAGCAACGCTCTGCGCGCCGGTCTGTGATGGCGGGAGGATGGTCTTCAGGCCCCGTGGGCCACCGTGATAGAGCGTCTCACCCATCATTTAGCCCCATCTCGCGCATGAACGTGTCGATCCCAGACGGCCGATCGGGCTCGATGATGTGGGCACGAACCTTGCGCCAGTTCGCATCGAGCCTGAAACCCCACCTGTTTACCAGGTCGTTCATTCGCTGGATCTTGATCTCGTCGCTGGTCCGGGCAATGCGCCGGCGCCACTTGTTGATCTCCCGCCAGCACCGCCTGTGATCAGCCTTGAGTTCGGTCGGCAGCGCCTTGAAGCATTTCCCGCAAATGATTTCCGTGCCCGGCTCATACTTCTCGGCTGGCGCGGTGCGGTTGCAGCGGGGGTTGATGCAGGGGATGCGGCCAGGCTTGGTCACCGGCCCGGCCGCCACATCTCGCGGGACTCGGCGGTCGATCCTTCGGGCCTGGCTGCCTTGGGTATCACCGCCCACCCGGACATGCATGGAACAATGCGGGCCTCGATCCCTTTCCATGTCATGATAGCCTCTCTGTCAGCGCATTTAATGCTCACATCGGTGCGGGATCTGAAACGGATATCCTTCTGCAGAACGCCACCGGCGCGACTGAACGCATCCTCTCCGATGACAATCTCGAGATCGTCCGGATCCAGGCCGGTTACCCGCATCGCGTTGAGGACGCCCTGATTGAATTGCTGGTCGAAGCCTCCCTTGAGGAAGCTCTTGGTCACAACGGTTTCATCCGCGAAAGTGCGATCGTGCCCGAGCATGCCGAGGTTGCGGGCCATCACATAGACCAGCCGGCGCAGCCACCTGGTGCCGTAGCGGCCACCCTCTAACATCACGAGACGCGGGTGCTTCCTGTAGCGCCGCACAACACGCGACCGATAGAGCGCCGGGGAAACCGAGGTCATCTCGAACTCCGGGGGGCGACTTGTATCAAATGCCTGTTTTGGTGCTGTCATGATAGTGCCTTTGGGTACTGCCGCAGTCGCATGTCAGGCGGAACCATGTCGTAGGTTGGACGGAAAGCCGCCATCTGCTTCATGAAGAACGCAACACCAGCCGCCGCGCACTGGTCGCGGGTCTGCCGTCCCCACTCGATATCAAACGGGCGATCGTTCCACTTCGGGCCGCTCTTGCCGCCGAAGATGATCCAGTCGAGCGCAGCGTCTGCATCAAACTCGCGATATCCATGCCCGTAGCCGCGAGTCCAACCCCTCAGGGCGTCGATGTAGCCGCCTCCATATCCATGCCTTTGCGGTCGTACGATCCTTGTGAAATCAATCGCCTCCTGCGCCGGCTCATAGCTGATACCCACCCACGGAATGCCGAACCTGCGCTTATATTCCAGCAGCCGCGGCGCGTCGCGATCGGCCTCGGCTTGCGTGACCACGGTGATCAGAACGCCGATGTGCTGCGGCCATCGCTGGGCCCAATTTCCGGGGACCATATTCCGTAGGTTGCTGATCCGCTTGGTGCAGATCTGCAGCTTCAGCCGGTCACATTCCTCCATTGCACTCATCTGGTCACGGCGCCACTGAGGATCGACCTCTTTATCAAGCAGATCACCCATCGACAGTGTGAAGACACGACGATCCCGGCCATGCTCCGCGAAGAATTTGTCCGCCTGCTTTTGCCATCGAAAAAGAGCATTGCGGGTGTGGTCGGAGTGCCGAAGCCTGGGCACACCCAATCCCCAATGGTTGTCGCCGGCGCTACGCTTGTCGACGCCCTCGGCGTAGCAGTGATCGCAGGCCGGACCGACTTTGGTGCAGCCGCGCCATGGGTTGTGGGTGCTGTCGGTCCAGGGAATACCGGTTTCAGCGGCCATCAGGCTTCTCCACGTTCAATTTCGCGAAGGCGATCGCTCGCATGTCCTGAAGGTGGCTGTTGGTGGCCTTCATGCTCTCGCGCACATCGAGATAGCCGTCAGGGCGCAGACCGAGATCCCATGCGGCATTGAGTGCGGCGCGTAAAAACTCCTCGCCATCCTTGCCGCTCATGCAAGGCTCGGATGTAGCTCCCTCCTCCAATTCATTGAACTGTAGGTTTGTGACGATCGAACCGCCGCGCCCAATGTAGACATCCAGTCCGGGAGCCATTGGCGATCGGTAGGTATGAATCACAAAGGTCATGTGTTCACCTCATCCGGGGAATAGAGTTCGCAGATGAATTCATCCGTTTCAGCGTCGTAGCTGACCGCCCTGTAGGTCGCGACATCGACACCGTTTTTCGCGAGGAATGCCAAGTTCCTTGAAATGTTGTAGGCTCGGTGTTCGGCTGCCTGAGCTTGGATTGTGGCCATGGCAAGCATGAACCCGGGCGTGGCCTGCAGGTTCTTCGGCACAGCAGCAAGGTAATCAAGCGCCATATTCAGTCCCGATGATATGCCGATCGCGTAGGTGTGGCGCGGGTTTCCAAGTTTAACTCGCTGATCCATTCATGCCTCCTTCAGGCGAGGTGTTCCGCTGGCGGCCTATTGCGCCAGCAGTGCGGTGGTGATGACTGTGATGGTGGTGAAGAAGATTGCTGCCCACAGGGCACTCACAACGGTCCTGTGGGTCATCACACCCTCTCGATCTGGCGCTGATACTCGCCAATGTCGAAGGCCCGGGCGGCGAGCGCGAACACCGAGGAAAACAGGGCAATGGCGAGCAGGATCAGGAGCACATAGCCCGTGCGGCTGATCTTCATCGACGAACGCATCTGTTCACGTTCGAGCCCGGCCCCGATCAGGACGGGAGTGTGTTCTTGCTCGCCCAGATAGAAGCGTGGTGCGGCGGTAGTCTGTGGTGCAGGTTTCATGGCGGTACCTCAGTTCGGACGCTTGACATCGACCGGAGCGGCCACGAGGCGAAGACGGTTGAACGCCATCTTCACCAGTTCCTGCGCCATCGCCTCGGCCTCATCGACCTCCCGAAGCCGTTCATGGCGGGGAACAAGGATCAGGAACATGGACACCGCGATGGCCATGGTGTCGGCGAGATACCTGACCTTGTGCCCCATGCAGCAGCCTTTGAACTCCGGGATCTCCCCAATCTTGGCGGCGATCTGCATTTCGGTTTCAGGGATCAATCCTCCACATGGCTTGCGAAAGGTGTATTCGGCATTTTCCTTGGGTGTTGGCACTGGGGGCTCCACTTCCTTAATGATTGCATTTTGAATATCTCACAGAAAACAAAAAACCGCAATGCATTGAGCATCGCGGCCTTAATGGGTCGGTTAATGATTGCTTATTTCAATCTTTTGGCGACAGGATCCGTCCGGGTTTTCGCAACGGCGGGACGGCATTCATCCCCGGAGGGGGAACACCGTCCTTGACCAGGTGTATCGGCTTGAGGTCAGAGAAGATCGTCATCTTGACGGCCGATCCCATCCCTCGCTCCGTTCCGGTCCGTTTTTTTTCCTCGATGCGGATGAACGTGCCATCGGCGATCTGCACCGCCTGGCCCACCCGCACCGTCAGCACGAGCGGCATGGCTATCCTTGAGCCTCGTACCGTGCGCGCTGCGCATCCGTCATCTGGGCGAGAGCCGATTCGTATTCGGCGGTTCGGCCCGCATCCAGCAATGCATCGAGACGCGAGAATTCGCCCTCGGTCACATCGCCGGCCTCGGCCACTGGCAGCCCACCCAGGTTGGGCGGATTGTTGCGCGGCGCGGTGCGGGTCTTCTCGCGCGAAGGTTTGTCGCGCCTGGTGTCCTGGCCGGCCGGGCGCTGGCCGGCGCGCGCCTGGAGCATTTCGTGGGCCTGTTCGATGAGCGCCGGGTCGTAGATGTGGCCCCTGGTCGATCCCTGCAGGCTGCGCACCAGGTCGTTCAGATCCCGGTTCGCCAGCGCGTCGGTGCGATATTCCGGATGAGCCTTGTAGAAGGCGGCGCAATCCTTCTTCCACTGCTCGATGGCGCCGTTGAAGGTGTCGACCTGTTTTTGATACGCCGACAATTTCGCTTCGTCAGCGGCCTCGATCTTGCCAGCCTCGCGTTCGAGCTTCGAAATCTGCTGACGGAACTCGGCAGTCGTCATGCCGCCGTCTTCATATTCCTCCTCGATCTTGTTGATCTCGGAATTGATCTCGTCGAGGCGCGCCTGGTTGGTTTCAGGCGGGGTTTCAGGCGGGATATCATCCATGCGGAAGACGGTCGCGGCGCTGTCGCGCTGATCATCGTCCGCATCGGCGCCATCGTCACCATCATCGTTGTCGGGCAGATCCCGGTCAGCGCCGTCTTTCTCGTCGGGATTGTCGTCATCATCATCCTGACCATCGTTGCCGGCGTCGAGATCGGCATCCAGATTGTCGTCTGATCCTGAGTCCCCCTCATTGTCATCGTCGGCGTCTTTTGCCGGGATATCGGCATCAGGGTCGAAATCGTCGAATTCCTCAAAACCTGCCCGTTCTTCCGGGGTCAGCAGGGACGGGTCGACTTCCTCGCCTTCAATGAAGACGGGTTTGGGCGGTGGTACGTTGGGCATGTTGCGGCTCCATGGTCATCAAGCAACTTGACGCTCCGGTTCGGGAACGGGGTTTGCGTTGGCCGGCGATTGTTCGCCGGGCGGCGGCGCGCCTGGGGGAGCCATCGCCGCGGCGGATTCGCGCGAAATATCCGCTGCGGATTTGAAACCGGCTTCGGCGAGCACGTAATCCGCGACATCGCTGGCAGCCGGGTTGAGAAGAGAGAGTTGCGCCGCTTCCAGCGCCTTCTGGATTGCCTCGACATTCGCGCCGGTGGTCTTTGCCAGTTCCGACCGCGCCTTGGCGATCTGCAGCGCGGCGTCGGCGGCTTTCTTTTGCACCTCTGCCTGCTGCGCGGCCATTGCCAGCGCCTGCTGCTGGGACGCGGCCTGCATTGCCTGCTGTTCTTCCGGCGTGATTTCCTCCGAATCCGGATCCCGCTGGCCGGTTGCCTGGCGGATGCGCCTGACGATTTCCTCGCGGTTCTTGACGTCGAGGTTGTCGACCACGAGGTCGAGCATGGTCAGCGCGATCTGCGGAGGCAGCGTCTTGATCAGTTCCATCAGGTGCGCGGCAGCTGCTTGCCGGGTCGAAGCGTGGAAATCCTCGTCGATGATGATGAAATCGGCCTTGGAGCGAACGATATCGTTGTCCGGATCGTTGTCGTTGACCGCGATGTACTGGGGCGCGCCGCGTTCGTTGGTAATGCGGAATTCCTTCTCGGCATCCATGTACTGCTCGATCAGCGACAGCACCTTTTCACCGCGCACCTGCTGGAAGAATGCGAGGTTGTCGAAATACTTGGCCGTTGCCAGCGCGCCCTGGTCCTGCCGCGCCTGGATGGCGATCCCGGAGGTGGCATTGGTGCGCCGCCCGAGGTTTTCGTCGGTCACGCCCGAGGCTGACTGGATCATCGAGATCCCGCGCGACATCAGTTCAAGCTGATACTGGCTCAGATCCCGCTCGTTGCTGATTTCCAGATGCTTGCCGGCCTTCTTGGTGATCACCGCGTCAGGCCGCGACACCTCGTCGAGGAATTCATCGATGTCCATGTCATCGCCCAGCGCGCCCTCGTCCATGATGACGCGGTTGGTCGACAGGATATGCAGCGCCTTGGACGCGCGCTTGTTGATATCCTCCTGGATATCGCGCAGACGGCGGATGACGCCGTAGGGAAGCCGGGTCTTGCCGCGCATGTGGCCCCAGATCGGGGTAAGCGGGAACCGGTTGTGCCGGTAGGGCGAGATCGACAGCCAGAGGAAATCGTACTCGGTCATCAGCGCAACATGCATGCGCATCGTCACCTTGGCCTTGAGCCTGGCGCCATCGGCCTGCGCCTGGACATGGCCGCGCGAGGACGGATCGAAATACTCGCCTTTGAATGGCCCGTCGAGGAACCGCTCGGTCAGCGTCGGGCGCTTGAACCAGCATTCGATGATCTGCAGGCGCTCTCGCTTGGCGGTGTAGATCGACGTGATGGGTTCGTGCTGGAACTGGTCTTCGGTCCGGTCCATCGCGTCATCGGAATTGATGTTCATCTGCACCTGCGGCAGCCCGGCCGCGCGCATCAGCGCCTCTTTCTCCTTCGGAAACAGCGCCAGCCCCATATCGAGATCCACCCAGCGCGATCGCATCACATAGCGGGCGTCTTCAAGATCCGGCGAGGTGGCCGTCGAATCCCACAGCACGTTGCGCCAGCTTTCATAGCGCGAATAGATTTCCTCGCCATCGGACTCGAGGTCGACACCATCGTCCATCCAGCCGATACCGACCTTGATCGCGTCCTCGAAGGCGCGCGAAACATTGAACTGAGTTCTGTTCACATCGGCCAGGTACTTGAACAGCTGACTCTTGCGCTCGGCGGTCTTGCCGTCAGCCTTGCGGCGCGGAAGGATGCGCTGATCCGTGCGTCCGCGTTTTTCCGTGCCACAGATCCAGTCGACCGTTGTCGCGATCACGTTGTAGGCCAGTGGCATCTGGCCACGATCTTCGAGGACGGCGGCGTCTTCCTCGCGCCACTGGTGATTGTCGTAGAATTCCTCGTCGAGTTCCATCTCGCGGCGGTTTTCGCTCTGGCGATCGAGTTCGAGTTGCCAGTACCCCATCAGCAGTGAATGCAGCCGCAGCGCCTCGGAGGACTTGTGCTTGAACTGAACAGGGCTCGCTTGCGTCTTCAGCTGCGGCTGTGCCGGCTTGGGCTGCTTTGCCCGCGGAGCGAGCGGCTTCTCGGCCGATCGCTCCGAAATGTCCTGTTCATACATCGGTCCCCCGTATCTCGATCTCCTTAGATCGATTGCTATCCCGGTCGCGGATGGTCACATCAGCTGAAACCGGATCAAGGTCTTTCAGGCGGCGATACGGGGGAATGGAAATCAGATCGCCGAGCTGGTCGCGTACAATCGACAGGACGCCGAACACAGTTTTAAGGTCATTTTCATTAAACCGCAATGTGGCCGCGAAGCGCGCCGCCCATTTGTAGCCGTATCCGGGCTCTCCCGCTTCTTCCGACCACTTCCATGCGTCCTTGAGCAGCACCACGCAGGGGATGGTGTAGGGGCTTCCCTCCTCGCCGGCGCGCAGGATGACCAGGCAGGGCTCATGCTTGCCTTCATCGTGCCACCAGGTGCCATAGGCCGACAGGATGCCGCCCATCAGCACCGGGCGCTTGAAATGATATTCGGACAGATCGAGATTGGCTTGGAGTTCCATCGGAACCTCCTGAGTTCGTGTTCATGTTCCTTCTGCTGTTGGCGGGGGAGCGAGTGATGAGGATCAGCGGGATGAAAACGAAATACTGACAGCCGGGCCACCTGAGCCGGTGTCCAGATCTATCGCTGTTTTGACCGCCTGCAGCGCCGTGGCGCCCATGGCCATCGCGCCTGTAGCAACTTCGGATCCCGAACCGATGGCCTGATATGGCGCTTGGATGGGATAGGGGTGGCCAGCGCCTTCAAACAGATAGATATCCGGTGGGCATTCGGACTTCGGTTCATGCTTGATGGCAATGAGGGCCGTGTATTCGCCCACAGGCCATGATCCGGACAGGAGCGGATCCAGCTTGCGGTTGACCACCTCTGCCATCGCCTGGGCGATATGCCGGGGCTCGCCGCAGAAGCCGATGAGCACCTGCGCCCCTGATGTCATTGATTGATAGTCGAATACCTTGGTGAACGCGCCGGCGCGCATGCCGTTGACCGTCACGAGGCTGTCAGCCGCCATCACGCCGTCCTTGTAGGCAATCGTTGTCATGTCACTCTCCCTGATCTTCTGGCGCCGGAACGCTTCGGGCGCGATCGCTGGCGGTTTGCGGTGTAATCGTGCCGGATCTGCGCCCACTGGCGGATGGCGTCGGCGGCATGCTGGTGACCGTTCTTGAGGATATGCGGCATGAACATGCCAAGCCGGTTGTTCCAGGGCTTGGCAAAGCCCTCCAGGTGCTCGATGCCTACCGCACACCGGGTCTTGTCGAAACGGAACGTGGGGAAGGCTTCGCGCAGCTGGTTGATCCCCACGTCGACGCTGGGGGTGCGCGGCACAATCTCGATATCGCGCCAGCCCAACTCCTCGAGCATGTCGGCGACGGTCTTGACCTGCTCACTGCCAGGGTGCCGATGTGCGCCATCGTGGGGCAGGAACACCCGCCCGAACGTGCAGTTCGGGAACAACTCGCGGATTTCACGGGTGTAGTAGGAATAGGCCTCGCCATTGCACTCGTAATAGCCAATGAAATCCGCCCAGGGGCCGTTCAGCTGGAAGAACCAGACGGCGACGTCATCACCCACGCCGATGTCCCAGACCGACATGATCGGCGTGTCGGTGCGGATCGGAAGATCCGTGATCCGTCCCTGGGCCCGCGCCGTTTCCATGTGCTTGGACAGCCACAGGCCTTCGGTGTTGACCTTGAACGCCTCGTCGAGCGTGGTCGGGTACTGGGAAAACATCTTGGCGGAATCACCGGCGAACTCCGCATCGCGCTTGGTCACCCACCAGGCGCGATGGCCGGGGCTGATCGGTTGCCTGATTTCGAGTTCCATGCGGTCGAAATAGAGATCGTCCTCGCGCGGAACCGTGACGATATCGGGGTCCAGCGTGTACTCGTCCGCGTCCCACCACGATGTGAAGAACAGCTTGTAATCGAGCGGCGTGAGGGTTTCGCCGGTCAGCATCTTGCGCCGGGCGATCTTGCACATCTGCGAAAACATGTCGAACGGGCTTTCAACCGTGCTTTCGATCACCACGATACCGGTCTTGTCGACGGCCGGCAGCGATCCGGTCTGGATCTCGTAGGCGCGCTCCGGATCGGTCTTGGCGATGATCCCGAGTTCGGAGACATGCAGGCACTGCTTGGTGGTGCCGCGCACCGAGACATCGCAGACCAGCGACGAATTGTTGGCGAAGATGACTTCGGACTGGGTGCGCTTCTTGGTTGGCAGGGCATCGCGGATCAGCTGCGGCAGCCGGTCGTAGGCGAACATGATCTTGTCGCGAAAGATCTCCTTGGCGGTGTCGTCATCCTGGGCGATCACGCCCACCGCCCAGTTCTGGGTGAACAGCGCCGTGTCGAGAAACAGCAGCTGCACCAGGGTCGATATCCCGCGCTGGCGGGCCTTGGGCACGATGTTGCGGTAATGCAGCTGGTTGAGAAACCGCTCCTGTTCCGGCCACGGCTTGAACTGGACGTCCTGGCCTTCCTTGTTGCGCACCCGGTAGAGATTGCGCAGCCGCCAGTGCGGATCTTTCAGGTTGGCCTGAAACTCGGCCGGCAGGGCGGCGAACGCGCTCACGTCTTGGCCCCAGCGGGCGCAGGCCGGATGCCACCCGAGTTGCCGAACATGCGCAGGAATTCCTCGGCGGGCGATTCGGTAACCTGGTCCTCGCCGCGGCGCTTGTCGCTGAATGCGCCGATGTCGCGATGCTTGCCGATCGAGATCACCTTGGCGTGGCGATCGGCGAGGCGGACACGCTTGGTGTAGCCAATGAGCTCGCGGTCTTCGCCCTTGCCATCGAACAGTTCCTCCGTGACGACTTCGGCCACCAGTCCACGCCGCCAGATCGGTGGCCACTCGTGGACAGGCTTGAGCCGCATGTCGTCGTCATAGAGTTCGCTGATGTCGGCGTTGGCTTCCCGCGTCAGGCGCTGCAACACCGAATCGGCGCTCTCATCGACGCGCGCCAGCCGTTCGGCCTGCAGGTGAGCCACCCGATCGGCAATCTTCTTCTTGCCCATGAGCCGGTGGCCCTGCTGGCGCGAATAGGCTTCCGAGTAGCCTGCGCGAGCCGCGGCCTTTGACGCATTCAGGTCGATCAGGAATTCGTGACAGAACAGTTCCTCGCGGTCGGTAAGGCCGCTATCCGCTTTGCCCATGCGCCGCCTCATCATCCTCGACAATCGCTGCAAGCATGCTTTCAGCGATGTGTTCCACGTCCTTCCCGGCCTCCCGCGCGATGCGGGAAAGCTTTTCGTGAAGTTCTGTCGGGACGATGAGAGACAGGATTTTGCGTTGTGGCTTCTTGGTGGCCATCTTCATCCTGCCATGTTGACGATGGCGTTGACGACGATGATCGCCGCCAGCACCAGCGTTGCGAAAAACCATGGGCGCCCATTGGCCCATAGGAAGGAATACCTACCACGTTTGCCGGCCGGTTTCACCGGGGTGGGCGAAGACAGGGCATCAAGCCCGGCCGCCTGGTCGGCCAGCGCATAGAGCCGTTCGGAGACGGCCGCCCGGCCTTCCTGCGCAATCTGCTGGCGGATCATCGCCGCCATCAGGTGATCGAGCGCCGCCCTGTGAGCGGGCCGCGCCTGCATCCAGGCTTCGATCGGCCGATCAAATTGCGGATCCGGCTGCAGTATGTCTGGCGGTCTGTCAGGCATCTGGATCCGGCGCCATCCCCAGCGCATGCAGGTAGGTGTCGAGGATCGCCTCCTGTTCAAGCCGGTCGTTCTGGTCCTGCTTGCGGATGGCGACCACCTTGCGCAGCACCTTGGTGTCGTAACCGTTCGATTTGGCCTCCGAGTAGATGTCCTTGATGTCTTCGGCGATGGTTTTCTTTTCTTCCTCCAGCCGCTCGATGCGCTCGACGATGGAGCGAAGCTGATCGCGGGCAACCGCATGGGAAACCGTCGAGCCGGTGCTGGCTTCGGGTAGCAGCGTGGTTGGTTCTGGCATCGGCTTTTTCCCCTGCTGTTGTTCGAATGCTGATCTGACCGCGCTTAGTGGCACCACAACATGTGCCTGACCCTCACGAGCCTGTTCGGTTCCGGTTGCTGGCTGTTCGGGCATTGGCTGTCTCGGCTGGTTGATCTGGAACAATGGTTTTTATGATGGTTCAGTATGATGGTTTCATATGGGGGCCGCATGGGTGCAGCCCTCCCGGGCCGCATGGGTGCGGCCCTCCCCGCCGCACCGGTGCAGCCCTCCCCATGGACTTTTCAACAGGATATCCACAGCACAAGGGGCGGTCGAAAGCGCTGCATTTGGGGGTGTCAATTTGATACCCCCACCACAACATGTTGTGGCCTCATGGAACGAGCCCGTCATGGCCCCTCCTTCCGGTCGAAAAGGATCTGATACTGGTTTGCCCTCTGGCGTCCCGTGGGGTCGTATGTCGGGAAAATCGAGATGTAGCCTGCGGCTTCCAGCTTGCTCAGATGCCTCTGGACCGATGTGCGGCTCATCGACGCCTCGCGCTCCAGCGTCTGGATGGACGGCCAGCAGATCTGGTCATGCCGGTCCGCGTGGTTGCACAGCGAGATCAGCACCAGTTTCATGCCCGATGTGGGAATGTCCTGCTCCAACGCCCATGCGACCGCCTGAATGCTCATGCCCCGCCCCTCGCTCAGGTGTCCGTGTCGGACAGGTTGAGACACTGGGCGAGCATGTCGAGCGCTTCCCGGGCCGTGGCCGAAGTGCCGGGCTTGCGCCAGCCCTGCACCTCTTTCCGGTTCTGGCGATGACGCCGCCATGCGAGGAACAGGCGCATCCAGCGTGAGACATACATCTCGCGCGCGGGCCTGCTCCATCCCTGCAGCAGGATCTCGATGTCGACATCAAGCTCACGCGATGCACGGCCCGCCGCGGCTGGAACGGTGTCACCGACGCCAGCGGAATAATCGGTGATGATTTCGCGCGCCATGGCTTTGGCGGCGGTGCCCAAGGCTTCCGCGTCAACGGTTTTGCTATCTATGACAATGGGTTTGTCACCCATGGCACGCTCCCGGTTCTAGGTTTGTTCCCGCAAGGAGACGCAACGTGGAACACATCGGTTCAATCACTGCCCGGATCATCCATCGCTTGGAGAACAGGCAACCACAGTCAAGACCGCGCCATCAGTCCGGCGATCGCTGTTCATGTCCCGGGGGAGCGGATTGTTCCCAGATCGACGGGTGCGCCTCGATCTTGAGGCCAGCGAGGATTCTGGTGTGCCGCAGGTAGTATTTGCCGGGAATGTAACCGCGATTGATCCACGAATTGACGGTTCGATTGGGGTGCTGCAGCACGTCTGCCAGCACGGCAGGCTGCCCCAACGCGACGGAGAGATCGCGAATCGTGTCGACTTTCACTGGAACGGAGGCTTCGGTCATGCTCGATAAATATTCAATTTGAAAGCATTAAACAAGATGCAAATTGAAAGTCGAATTGTTTACCATGAATTGCAATATGCCAACATGAGCGATCCTGATTCTTCCATCGAAGCAATATCCGCGCGCGTCGAAGCTCTGCGCCTCTGGTGCGGGTTCGACAACCAGCGCGAATTTGCCCGCGAGTCCGGGATATCGCAAACCGATCTCAACCATTACGAGACTGGGCGGCGGCGGATATCGCTGAACGCCGCCAATCAGCTTCGTCGGCGCTGGGGCGTGACCCTGGACTGGATCTTTCACGGAGATCTTCGCGGCCTCGATCATCAGATGCGGATCGAATTGCCCAACCTTGTCAGAGGCAAGGATGAGCCGCGCGAAATCAAGCTTGGCAGGAAGCCGGCATCAAACCTTTAGCCTGACACCCCTGGAGCCTTGATTTTCGTCGTTCGCCGCGGCGATCGATTCGACGTGCTCGACGGCGCTTCGCGCAATGGCAAGAACAGTCAGCGCGTCCTGGATATCCTCCGGAAGTTGCGCCGCGATCTCCAGGGCGTGGCGCCGTAAAATCCGCACCTTATCCTCGCCGTTCGCCAAAACCCCACCCCCCCACATGAAAACCCGACTGGTTCAAGCTGGCACATCAATTGGCCGAATGCTTGGATTACGACTAAAAAATACGTCTGAAAATTAGCATATCCTCAGAGCATAACAATCCTGAAATTTGCAGATTGCAATCATTCGCTGCCTATTGTATTCATTTTGAAAGCATTTAGGAGCCGCAATGATCCGCTACGAGCCATTGAGGAAAGACCGAGAAATCCCGCCTGACGCCGGGATGCAGGGGCGGCGCAAGCTGTCCCGGAAGTTCCGCATGTTCCTCTATGACGCTCGCCATGGCCTTTGCTTCTATTGCGGCGAGCCCGTCGACCGGAAAAATTTCCAGGTTGTCCACGACGAGGCCGTGGCGTTTCGCGGCAACGACAAGATGTCGAACAAGGGGATCGCGCACCCCGATCCCTGCCACTCAGACCACACCAAACGCGAAAACCCGATCATTGCCCGCTGCGACAAGATCGGGCGCAAGCACCGTGGTGAACACAAGGCCAGGAAGCCGATGCGGTGCGGCAAGACCTCCAAATGGAAACGGAAGATCAATGGGCAGACTGTTCGCAGATGACCAATCCCATCCCGCAAGACGATTTCGGGCTGATAGCAGCCGATCCGCCGTGGCCCTTTGCATCGTGGTCGAAGAGCAAGGTTCCAACCGACACACGCGCGCCGGATCGGCACTATCAAACACAGTCGCTCGACTGGATCGCCTCACTGCCGGTGGCGGAAACTGGCGGGCCGAATGTGCATCTGATGCTCTGGATCACCGGGCCGCTGCTGGCGATCGGGGCGCATGTGCCGATCATGGAAAGCTGGGACTTCCGGCCATCTGGCATCGCCTATGTCTGGCTCAAGCAGAACAAGAAGGCTCTGCAGGGCAGGTTCTTCCAGGCCGTGTCGGAAGCGGATTTCTTCATGGGGCTTGGCAAGACCACGCGGCAGAACGCCGAGTTCGTGGTTCTTGGCCGACGCGGACGCCCGGTGCGCCACGATCGCGCAAATCATCAGCTGATCGTCGAACCCCGCCGCGAACACTCCCGCAAGCCCGAAGGTTTCTACACACGCGCCGAGCGCTACGCCGGCGACGTCAAACGGCTCGAACTTTTCGGCCGCCAGCAGCGCGAAGGATGGGAGGTCTGGGGCAATGAAGCAGACAAGTTTGCTTCCGTTTAAGGATGAACTGCTTCGTGAGTGGGATTCCTATTGCGAAGGAACGATGCCCGTCAGAAAGGCGGCGCATTTTCGCGAACGCATGGAACACGCGGGCCTTGTCGTCACGCTTCCTGAAGCCGAACCAGCGCGCCTTTCGGCAGACGGAGTGGCCCTCTTCATCGGCCGGGCCCGGAGGAAGGCACATGGTTAGAGCATACATGCCGGGGGCCGTGGCGCTGATTGCCATCGTCCTGGCCTTTGGCACCATCGCCGCGATGACGGTGCTGCTATGATTGTTCCGGACAAGAGCATCGCCATCGACGCCAGCATGGTCCCGGGGTTGCTTGAACTGCGCAAGACCCGCTGCCGCGTGGCCTTTGACGGGATGCCCAGTCAGGAGCTGACGCCATGCATCAACGGCAAGGGCGAATGGCTCTATACCAACGCCACCCGCGATTTCTACAAGCCGCTCAACATGCCCTACCGGCTCGGCCAGCGCCTGTGGGTGCAGGAGCCATGGCGCGCACCCGAATGCCTCGATGAGGTTTCATCTGCCGAGATCGGCATGCAGGACGGGGACAAGAGCCAGCGCCGCCGCTGGTGCCCGGTCCGTTATGAGGCGGATTGGACCTTCAACGACAAGGACGCGTGGATAACCAGGGGACTGAGTAAACCAAGCTCGCCGCCGGGGATCCTGCGCGCCGCAGAGGACATGCCACGCTTTGCCAGCCGGATCACCCTGACCATCACAAAGATCCGGGTGGAGCGGCTGCGCGATTTGACCGACCTAGAGGCGTTGCTCGAAGGCATCCGCAGGCGGCAGATCGGCGATCTTCGCGAGAGGCTCGAGAAGCCCGAAGCATGGATCGCCGAGCCCGACCGCGCCTTTGTCTACCTCGCCAGCGATGCCAGCGCTCACAAGCCGTTCCGCCGTCCAACGCAGGCCTACCGCGTCTGGTGGGACAAACAGGTCAGCGACCGCTCCTATGCGTGGCGCAACAATCCTTGGGTGATCGTGCTGGAGTTCACCGTCAAGCTGACCAACATCGACACCCGAAAGGAGACAGCCGCATGATGCACCGCATCGACGAGAATGACCCGGGCATCAACTGGATGGCCTCTAAGGCCTTGGAGGAGCATCTCCTTTCGAGCATCGAATACAACAGCCTTCTGGGCGCGCGCGAGCAGATCCACAACGCAATCAACGTCGCGGCCTGCGTGTCCCGGGTGGGAACACTGGACGGCACGTATGTGCTGAAGATCACGCCCGGTTCGTCCCTCGGGGATATAGCAAGCGCTGCAAACTCGCTTGTCAACCTGACCGGCAAGCCGGTCACGTTCCGGTTTCAGGAAACAGTGTGGAGGATCGAGAAACATGACTGATCAGCCGGAAATCCAGACCCCGCCGCTCGACGTCACCGAACTGATGGCCTGTTTCCTCTGCGACAAGGGCGTGATGCACGGCGGTGATGTCCATTTCTACGAGGTGGAGATCCGCCAGTGCGTGGTCGACGCTAAGAACATCAACCGCATGCACGGGATGGAAATGATGATGGGCGGCAATCCGGCCATCGCCCGCGCGCTTTCGCCCGACAACACCGTTGCCCAGCGCATCGGCCCGAAAAAACGGCGGCTGCTCTGCGCGTCCTGCGCCCTGCACCAGCAGTATCCGGTCGCGCTCTTGTGTGAGGGTGAATGATGAGCATCCCGCAGTTTCCCGTTTGCTGGCCCGACCACATCGCCCGATCGAAATCCACCGAGCCGGGCCGGTTCAAGACCAGCCTCGTCCAGGCGCTGCAGAACGTCGAGGACTCGCTGCGCATGTTTGGCCGCGACAGCGGCAAGGCCGTGAGCGATCTGGTGATATCCTCGAACTACAGCCTGACCGATCGCCGGCCGAGGGATTCCGCGGTCGCGGTCTGGTTCCTCTGGGACGGCGAGCAGCGCTGCATTCCCGTCGATCGCTACTCCACCGTCGAGGCCAACCTGCAGGCCATCCATCACGTGGTGGAAGCCCGGCGCACTGAACTGCGCCATGGCACCCTGGCGCTGGTCCGGGCCACGCTGCGCGGGTTTGTCGCCCTGCCATCGCCCGAGGGGACCCGAAAGAGGCTCTGGCGCGAGGTGATGGGGTATGGCTCCGGGCAGAAAGTGACCATCGACATGGTGCGCGCGACATTCCGCAAGCTTGCCTCGCAGCGCCACCCGGACAAGCCGAGTGGCTCCGAAGCGCTGATGTCGGAACTCAACGCCGCATTTGACGAGGCCCGCAAGGAGTTGGGAGAGTGAAGCATTTTGAAGCGCCGGCTGCGCCGCGAATGATGACCGACACCGAGTTGCAGCAGTTCTTTGGCATATCGGCCGCTGCGCTCAAGAAGCTGCGCGCAGATCCCCGCTTTCCCCGCAAGGATGGCATCATCAACAAGACCGATCGCCGGGCCGTCGATACCTACTTTGACATACGCGCGGGCCTGAACAATCCTTCCATGGTCGGCAAAGCCGCCGATGGCAAGGAGAACTTCACATGAAAATCGTAAAATCAGACCGACCTGGCTACAAGACCAAGGCCGGCGCGGAAGGAATAGAGCTTCGCTACTGGATCCCGGCCCGGGCCATCAAAGGTGCGCCGATCGATATCTCCGACATCGCATCGAGGGCGATTCCCTCCGATGTGCCGATGGAAACCGTCAACGCGCTCTGCACCGCATGGACACAGGAGTTGTTCGACGAACTGCTCACCATACCCGTCAGCAGCGAGTTTGACCCGCGAATCGAATTCGATGGCACCATCGCCTCGCTGATTAGCTGTTATCGGCGCGATCCGTCATCGCCCTATCAGGGGCTCAAGCACACGTCCCGCCAGCGCGACTATGAACCATCGCTCAGGATGATCGAGGCCCATGTCGGTGAGCGGGCGGTTGGGGCGCTGCGCGGCAGCGACTTCAAGCGTTGGTACGAAAACTGGCTCAAACGCGGCCAGCGGACGGCACACGGCGCGATCAGGAAGGTCCGGGCCATCCTGAGCTACGGAGTGGCGGAGAAGCTGCCAGGCTGCCAGGAGGCCCGCGAAATCCTAGCCGTGATGAAGTTCGCGGCGCCGAAGCCTCGCAAGGTCGCCCTGACCTATGAATGGGCGCAGGCGATCGTCGCCGAGGCGATTCGGCGTGGCGCCTATTCGCTGGCGCTCACCCAGGCCCTGCAATGGGACAGCGGCTTGCGGCGGATCCACATCATCGGCGAATGGCAGCCCGGCGCTGACGGCAGCGGCGGCGTGATCCGCGGCGGCAGTCGTTGGATAGGGCCGACCGTGGCCGATATCGACCAGGACGGGGTTTTCCGGCCCAGCAACATCTCGGGCAACAAGGCGGCACCAGCGCATGACCTGTCCGGCTACCCGATGGTTCAGGCCGTGCTGGCGCAGATGGCGCTTCCGAAGTTCGGGCCGCTGATCGTCAACGAGAACACTGGCCTGCCCTACTGGAATCGCGAATACACGAAACTGTGGAGAACCATCGCGAAGGAAGTCGGGGTGCCCGATGACGTGTGGTCGATGGACACGCGCGCAGGAGCCGTGACCGAAGTCGAGGAAGCATTGGGGATCTCGATCGCCGGCAAATTTGCCGGTCACTCGAACCCTCGAACGACGCTTGGCTATGTCCGTGATGATGGCGTGAAAGTGTCGCGCCTGGTCGCAGATGCCCGGCGCAAGATGCGCGAATCGTAAATCGCGTGGAACCGTGTGGAACCGTGGAACTGGCTAAATTGTTGAACAGCACGAAAATTGAATACATTCAACCGCTTGAAGTGGAGCGGGTAGAGGGAATCGAACCCTCGTATTCAGCTTGGAAGGCAGACGTATTCCTCAATGATTTCAATGCCCGGTTCCACACGGTTTTCTTCATACCTTTTGAATTGATCCAGCCAACAGTGCTGGTTCCATGGTTTGAGAGACACCGGAAATGAGCCTGCACACCCGCCTGCTGCAGGGTGACACTCTGCACAAGTCCTACGATGTCATGACCGGTCCCAGCTACTGGTTCGAAAGCCCCTACCAATCGGTGTCGCATTCCTCTGTTTGTGAGGAAGTCGGACTTGGGAACCTCGACGGGGCAAATGACAACCTGTTCAGCGACGCCACCAAGAGCCAGTCATTCAAGCTTGCCGTGCCTCGAGCGATCGAACTGATCACGGAAACACTGCGCGGCCATCGCTTCGTCTTCTCCATTGAAAGCACACTGCAGGAAGAGATCAGAGCGGTGCTGATGGCAGCAGGCATTCCTTTCAGCCGTGAACACCGGCTCGCCCCCCGCGACCGGGTTGATTTCCTGATCGGCCGCATTGGCGTCGAGGTGAAGATCAAGGGAACCAAGCGCGGGATCCTGCGCCAGCTGCAGCGCTACGCGGAATCGCCGGCTATCGCCGGGCTGCTCCTTGTTTCCAATGTTTCCACCGGTTTGCCGGAAACGATCAATGGCAAGCCGGTCCATTCCCTGTCGCTCGGCGAGGCCTGGCTATGAATGCACATGTGCGAACCTATGGCCGCTGCGCGGTCGCGGGCGGCGAGATCATGCTGATGGATCTCGAACCGCATGTGTCGATCGCCGCCAAGCGGCTGTTCCCGCGGCTGCCAGCGGGCCGGGCGCGAGATTTCACCATAGCGGAGACATCGGCCAACTGCAGCGACGTGCTTTGGTTCATGGCGCGCTACCCGCTTCGCATCGAGAAACCATCGCTGGCCCGGCTGAAAGCTGGCCACCGCGATGGCGAGAAGCAGAAGGAACTGGCCGCGGCGGTTTTGCGCACCGACTGGACGCCGGGCGCACTGCCAGCCTTCAAGGGCGGGATGAAGCCCTACCGCTATCAGGCGCAGGCGGCGGAACTGGGATCGATGCGGCGCGGGCTGCTGCTGGGCGACGATGTGGGACTTGGAAAGACTGTTTCCGCCTTCGCGCTGATCGCGCGCACCGGCAAGGTGCCGGCAGCGGTCATCGTCGAGGCGCACCTGGCCGAACAGTGGGCCGATGACGCAGCGGCGGAGTTCACCAATTTCCGGACCCACATCATCAAGGGCACCACGCCCTACGATCTGCCCGACGCGGATCTCTATGTGTTCAAGTATTCCAACATCGCCGGGTGGGTCGATGTCGCGGCGGAAATCAAGTTCAAGACCGTGGTCTTTGACGAGATCCAGCAGCTGCGCACCGGCGCGGTGTCGGCCAAGTACCGGGCAGCCGAAACATTTGCCTCTCATGCCGAATCCGTCCTCGGGCTTTCTGCGACACCGATCTACAATTACGGCGGCGAGATCTATGACATTCTCCATGTGGTCGAGCCGGGGCTGCTGGGCAGCCGCCTCGAGTTTTACCTCGAATGGTGTATCGCGAAGGGCAACGGCAAATACCTGGTGCGCGAGCCCGATGCGCTGGGCGCTCATCTTCGCGATACCGGCGTGTTCCTGCGCCGCACGGAATCGGACGTCGACAAGGAACTGCCACCGGTCAACACCCTGACGCACTGGGTCGATTATGACCACGCGCTGGCCGAATCCTCGATCGAGGAAGCCCGATCGCTGGCGATGAAGGTGCTGCACAGCAAGTCCTTCAACGAGCGTGGACAGGCAGCCCGCGAACTCGACATGATGGCGCGCCATGCCACCGGCGTGGCCAAGGCCGCGTCCGTGGCGGCGTTTGCCCGCATCCTGGCGGCAGACGAGCCGCTGATTCTAGCCGGCTACCATCGTGACGTCTATGACATCTGGCTGCGGCTTCTCGGCGATCTCAACCCGCTGATGTACACGGGCACCGAAACCAGCGCGACGAAGCGCCGGGCGCGCGAGACATTCCTCGCCGGTGACAGCCGCATCCTTATCCTCTCGCTGCGCTCGGGCGCTGGTCTGGATGGTCTGCAAAAGGTCTGCCGGCGCGTTGTGCTCGGCGAGATCGACTGGTCACCGCAAATCCACAAACAGATCATCGGGCGGCTTCGCCGGCCCGGCCAGCGCCAGCAGGTGGATGCGATCTATTGCCTGACCAACGAGGGTAGCGATCCGCCGATGGTGGAAATGCTTGGCCTGAAGGCGGGCCAGGCGCGCGGGATCACCGATCCCTTCACCGGCAGCGAAACCGTTGAGAGCGATGACAGCCGGATCAAGGCACTCGCCCGGCATTACCTGGGAGGCGCGAAGTGACCACACCGGGCCCATGCGCCAAAGCCGATGGTATGAGCCTATGGGCGCTGGGAGACGGCCGCTACATCGGCGTCGACGTAGGAACAGACGAAAGATGCACCGAATGTGAGGTGCAGGTGCATGCAGATGGGTCGATCGAGGTGATCGACATTCGCGAATACCCGCCAAGGAGAGAGAAGAATGCCGAAGACTGAACCCCTTCACGACAACCACGAGCGGCGCATCAAGGCGCTGGAAGCAGCGATCCCTGGCGTCGGTGTCGTTGATCATCTCATCGCCGCCTATCACAACGCCGATCACCCGGGGCTGGCGACCGCAGAGCGCCGCGCGGGCCATCGCGCCGGCGTCCGCGACGTGGCGGTGCGCCTGGGGGTCTATTACGAGTTCAACAGAAAACTCAATGCGAAATTCGGAAAGGGGAAAGACAATGCGGCTGGATAAGGGTCAATGGACCAAACTCGACACCGATCGCAAGATCCGGAAGATCAAGAACCACTGGGAATTCGGCAGTTCGGCGCTGCAGATCGCCGAGCGCGTCGGCAACGAGATCGGCGAGACGGTCAGCCGCAATGCGATCATCGGCGTCTACACGCGGAACGCCGATCAGCTGGCCGATTACCCGCTGCGCAGGGCGCTCAGCGGTGGCAACAGAACGACCGGCGCCAGGCGTGAACAGGCCCGCAAGCCTCGGGCGCCATCGGTCCGTGCGCCGGCAAGCTATCATGCCAAGGTGAAGATCGCAGAACCGGTCGAAGTGGAGATCCCCGAGCCATCGCCGGAGCGGTTGCCGCTTGCTGATCTCGACAAGGGCCAGTGCCGGTGGCCGGTCAACGATGCCTCCGTCCATGAACGTCACCTGTTCTGCGGGACATCAACCGCGGGCCCCGGCAAACCCTACTGCCCCTATCACATGGCGCGCTCGGTCGGAGAGGGCACCAAGTCGGAGCGGGAGGCCGCAAAAGTGCGGGTGGATGCATGACGAAGCTGGTGAGCGTCGAGATACGCGGCAACAGGTCAACGTGGGGGGTGAACTGGCATGCCTCGCAGGAACAAATTGACGCCATGCGCCAGGACGGGATCGAGGTCTATGAACTTGAGAACATCGTGCCGGCCTGGGTGGTTGATGCCGGGCTAATGCGCCCCTTTGTTTTTCTGCAGGATCTTTGGAACCTGAAAAATCCTTTCAAACAATGAAGCTCTGAAAGACTCAATCGGAATCGCCGAGCGGACGGATGACCGCGCGCAAGATCGGATCGCGGATTTCGGTCCGCAGGAATTCCTTGTCATCGCTGTGAAACTGCGCGCTGCTTGACGAGCGGGGGTCCGGCTTGACGGTATCGGGCTTGCGCAGGAACCAGAACAGCGCGATCAGGACGGCGACCAGCGGGCCGAAGGCATCAACCAGGCTCTTAATCGTTTCAGCGGTCATGTTGCAGAGCCTCCTTGGCGTCATCGATCGTGCGGGACATCACGGGGAGGATAAGTCCCGGCAACAGCAGCCCGAAGGTCAGCGTCCCCCAGATGGCCCCGCCCATGGTGAACATCATGGCGAACTCGATAGACACATAGAAGTGAGCCAGGCTCGCCATCGCCCTCACCGTTCGCGAAACCGCCGAATTGCGACCATTGAGCCACAGCGCTGAAGCGTGACCGACGCCGACAAGAAGCAACATCCACCCCCACGCCGCGATGCCGATTTCGTGCCATTGATCGTAGACGGGAGCGGTCAGCGCGCCCGGCGATGTGAGAAACATGACCCCGACCGAGGTCGCATAAAGCGAGAGGATGGCCTCGACATACTTGATCAGATTGAAACCAGCGAACGTCATTGCGCTCCCACCTTCTCGATTTCGTTCCAGTAGCCATCTGGCTCGGGAGCGGCCCCTTTGCAGACGCGCGGCACTAGTTGATCTTTTCCTTGGTGCGCTGGCCGACATAGTAGCCAATCACCCCGGCCCATGGGCCGACCACCGTGCCGACCAGAGTAACCAGCGGCAACTGGCTGGCGTCGATCGGGATCCGGGCCAGAATGGCGAAGCAGGCCGTCAGCAGCACTGCGAACAGCCCAACTGCAAATAGGAGACCGTTGACGGGGCGCCAGAGGGCGTTCATGCCGCCTTTTGCGGCATCTGCATCGATGCCAGACAGATATTGGCCATGAAGCTCCATCGCACCGCGCGCCACCTCTGCCCATTCCTTTTCGGTGTCCAGCACGGCTGCGCGCGTGGCTTCGGGATCGGAGGTGTATTTTTCGGAGATGGCTTCCGGTGTGGCGTCTACACCCAGCTTGCCGGCGATCGTTTCAACCACCGCATTGGTGACATCGCCGGCCGTCTGACCGAATCTCCGTTCAACCATGCCCTTGAGCAATGGCGCGCCGATCTCGGCAAGGATGGGAGCAAGAATCAAGAGCGCGCTCATGACAGCACCTCGCTCTTGAGTTTGAGATATGCTTCCTCGCGGGCCTTCTGCGCACGGGACTGGGCCAGTGTGCCAACGATGATGATCCCGGCGAGGATGATGATGGCGCCCAGCACATATGGGGCCCAGTCACCGAACAGCGTCGGATCGAGTTGATCCGCACCGACACCGGAACCAGCGCCAGCGCCTGCGCCGGCCGCCTTGCCTTCTGCCGCCTTCTTCTGCTTGACCGCATCGTTGGCTTCGACAGCGGCCACCTCCAGCGTCTTGGCCTTGACCGCATCCTTGTTCGGGTCCGAAGCCTTGTGATAGGCGATTGCCTCGGCCACGCCCTTGGCTTCCATGGCCGCAACACGTCGCCCCCAGCCACGGCCAAACGTCTTCCAGATCCGCAGGCTCTGCATGAAGGACAGGCGCGCCCTGCAGATACGCCGGACGGTCACAGACGGGTCACTCGAACCAACGCTGGCCAGGAGCCACTTGCGACCGCGGCCAATGCCCGAGTTCACCCCGGCGTCATAGGTGACGCGATCGACACCGGGCACGAGGTTGTAGCGCTCCACCAGCGGATCCCAGTATTCGTTTTTGTAGATTTCGAGTGCTTCGGCTTTGGTGATGTTCCGGACCGGTCTGACCTTCCGCCCGTTCTTGCGGAGCCATTCGTGGTACTTCCCCTGGGTGACGCCATACATGGTCTTGCCACCGGGGTCCTGCGCGTGGTCGGACCATCCGCCCTCGAACTGGGCGGTGAGCGGGTGAACGGCTTCAAATCGGGCTTGGGAGTTCGTGAGCATCGGCCTACTCCTGGGCCGCAGACGCGATCCGGCCCCTGATGGTTGCACGGTCATGCGCGTCGGCAACCTTCATAGCAGAAACCAGCGCGCGGCAAAAGCCGGATTGATTGCACCTTGAAATATAAAAAAGGCGGGTCCGAAGACCCGCCAAATGGGAGGAACAGCCGGTAACTTCACTACCCAGCTACGCAAATGTCATATCACCTGTGCAAAACCTTCTCAAGGGCAGGTGATTGATTTGCAATTTGCAATCAATTATCCTATTCAGATCGGGTCAACCCGAGACATGTATTGCGTAGTCTTCCCCAAGGCGGGCGGTTTTTCCGCCGTTCGACAAGCCGCCCGCCTCCCCCGCCAACGAGGTTGATATGTCCTTCAAATTCGACATCTGCATCTATCACGCCGACTGCATCGACGGGTTCACCGCCGCATGGGTCATCCAGCAGCGCTATCTCGGTATCAAATGCTACCCCTGCCAGTATGGCCAGCCCTTCCCCGACATCGATGTCGAGGGAAAGGCGATCATCATCGCGGATTTCTCGTTCCCGCCCGATGTTCTAGCGCCGATCGCTGAAAAGGCTGAGGCAATTCTGATCCTTGACCACCACAAGACCGCGCGCGACATGCTGGAGGGGCTGCCGAGAATAAGCCGCCCGCAGTGGGATCTGATCCCCGAGGAATTTGCCAGTCAGGTCGTTACAGGCGACGGCAGCTGGCGCGACCGCATCCTGGTCGAGTTTGACATGGACCGGTCTGGGGCTTCGATGGCGTGGGATTTCTGCCGCGGCCACAATGACAACCCGAAGCCAGCTATCATTGAAATAGTTGAGGATCGGGACTTGTGGCGGTTTCGGTTACCATACACACGCGAAGTCATCGCTGACATGCAATCATGGAATCGCGAGTTCCACGAATGGGATGCGGGTGCAAAATATCTGCAAACCAATCTCAACGATTCGATAATGACCGGGGCAGCAATCTTGCGTTGGCAACGCACACTGGTCGACCAGATCGTCGACGGCGCGCGCCGGGAATTCTTCTTCGGCCACGAGGATGTTCCGGTCTGCCACTGCCCCTATGCGCTCGCCTCGGACTCCTGCCATGCGCTGCTGGAGAAGTACCCGGATGCGCCCTTCGCGGTCGCGGCGGTCTATGCCCATGGCGGCATCAGCTTTTCATTGCGCAGCAGCGATGACAGGCTCGATGTCAGCACCGTGGCAAAGCAGCATGGCGGCGGCGGGCACAGCAATGCGGCGGGGTTTCGCGTCGAACTCGAGCTTGACTAGACCGGAGAGCACCATGCCCCTGACACTTCCAATCGATATGAAGAACCGACAGTTCGTCATCTGCCGCCACGGAGGAAATACATTCGACAATGAAGAGGACTACGAAGGCCTCGCGCTGACAATTGAGGTCAAGGACCGGGAGGAAGCAAAAGCGATCCTTGCGGCTATCATGTCCGACCAATCCACATAGCCCCGGAGAGCGATAGAGAATGGATACCGAATGGCTCAAATCACAGATGGACAAAATCCGGGCTGAGGCAAGCCGTGGTGCGGTCCCGTCCTCCATTGTGTTTAACCTGACTGACCCAATCATGGATAGGATCGGGCGGGGCAAAGAGCCCTGCGGCGAGTGCCATCTTTGTGATGGCGAAACCTGCGACATTTGCGGAGCGCGCCGCAGTATGAAGCGCAAACCATAGGAGAAACCGATGTTCGGAATTCTGAAATCCACCATCAAGGCCGCGTCTGCAGTTGTCGATGTACCGGTGGCTGTCGCTGCCGACATGCTGACAATGGGCGGAGTTACCACCGATAAGAAAGGCGGCACCTACACCGGCGATGCCGCCGGGCGGCTTGTGCAAAATGTCAAGGACATCGCAGACCCTGAGAAGGACTGATCAGCGGCCACCTAGTAAATCGGTTCCGGCAACTGCTTGCGCAGATCCCGCGCCACCCGCTCGTTCTGGATCAGAACACCATCCTGGCGCTTTGCCGATAGCCGCTGCCGCTGTTTGAGCGACTGGCGGATCGTCTTCGGTGTGATCGCCTTGCCACGATGCAGCGGGTACTCGTTGAACCGCTTGATCCGGCCCAGAACCTCCTGCTGCATCGCATCATCACCCATCTTGTGCGCCAGGGCATAATCGGCCAGCAAGCGGCTGCGCTTCTTCTGGATCCTGCTGTCGGCGTTCTTGAGCGCCGTGTTGCGGTCCCAGCGCTCGCTGACCTTCGCCGGCGAAAACCCGATCGATTGCGAAACAATGTCCATCGCGTCCATCTGATCAACGGACAACACCTCGTTGCCGCCAAAGTCGGTCACGCCCTCGGTCGCATAGCGATAGGCGCGGATCTGATCCTTGACGAACTTGGGCGCCATCGCCTCGACGCCCTTCACTGTCTCGCCATCGCGAACCAGCGTCACGCCGCGGTACAGATCGCCAAGCATGGACACCGAAGCGCCAGCAGCGTTCAGCACCCAGTAATTGAACTCGTCGCGGCCTTCCAGATCCCGGTTTGGCGAGCGGAACCAGAGATCCGGCATGCCGATGCGGTTGGTCAGAGAAAGGCCGGTGTAATGGCCTGGCGCGCCGTTGAGCACGATGCCGCCGAGTTCCGGGCCCAGCGCCTCGGTGACACCCTGTCGGAAGCGCATTTCGTAATCGAACGGATCATCGTCATCCTGCAGGAACATGCCAAGGACGGCCATAGCGAGGTTGAAGCCGGCAATGCCGGTCACCCCGGCCATCAGCGCCTGCATGCCGAAGATGCCGGCCAACTGCAGCCGGGCCTCGCGCCGCGCCTGTTTGGTTTCACCCTTGAGCGACTGATGGATATCGCGGCCCATCCTGTAGAGCATGTTGATGTTGTGGGCCCGGAAGACCATCGCCACCTTCATCGCGTCGTTCTGCATGAACCGCGGCCGGGATGAGTTCGAGTAATCGAAATGCGTCTTCCATGTCAGGTCATGGGCTGCATCAATCGCCATGTTCTGCGTGGTGAACTCGTCCTTGGTGGATGCATCGCGCGCCAGGCGGTAGGCAGCCAGCGCCGTGACTTCCCTGTTCCAGCGTTCTGCGTTGTGGAAGGCCCACGCGACAACGCCCATCATGCGCTGGCGCACCGGCGAATAGCGCACCCCTGTGTCGCCCACGCCCGCGAGATCGTGGCTCTGCGTCCGATCGACCAAGCCGGACCGGTAGAAGATCTCCATCGCCTTCTTTTCGTCATCGGTCAGGTTCGGGTTCTTCGATGGCAGACCATAGCCACGCACCGAATCGGCGCTGGCCTTGGCGATCGCGGCGGCTGCCTTGCCGATGCCGAACCGGCCTCCCAGCACAGGAATGCCCATCATCACGGTTTGCGTGAGGTTGACCATCGCCGCCGCCGGCGTCGTGCCTAGATACCAGACGAAGGCCGTCGAGGTGACGCTCTGCGCCGCCGTCGAGCCGGTCGGGTTCATCACCCATTCGTGCCGCTTCTTGAGCTCGTTGGCGAGGTTCATCGCCGGGACCGGCTTGTCGGCCCGGCGCGCCTGGTTGCCGACATCGCGGGTCAGCTCCGTCAGTTCCATGCCGTATTTGAGCCGCGCCATCTGGTGCGCTGCGTGGAACATGTGCGTGGAATAGGCCCGGAGTGCATCGCGATCGAAACCGGCAATACCGGACCGGTGAATGAAGCGTTTGCGGACAGACAGATCCGGCATGGTGTCGAGATAGCGCTGCCAGATCTGATCCATCACCTCCATCATTTCCGGGCTCGAGAGCGCGGACTCGCCAAGGATGCCCTCGATCTCGGACAACAGGCGCGGGTCCATCTGGTCGCGCGCGCGCATCTTCTCGCCCATCACGCCCATGTCGATGTCGGCAGTCGGGAACTGCTGACGCATTTCATCGGCGAGCGCCTTGGCCTCCCGGTGGCTTTCGCGCTTGGAGAAGGAGATCAGCTCGCCCATGTCGTCACGGACGGACACGAAATACCGGCCAAAGCGCGACAGCGGGAAATAGGGCGGCGGAACGCGCGAGGACTCGAACATGATCCTGAGCTTGGTCATCCGGGCCTTCATCGACAGATGCGCCCGGCGCGCCGCGTGGTTATAGGCCTTGTCGGCTTCCTTTTTCAGGGCGGCGGCTTCAACCGGGTCTTTCACCCGCTTGTTGATGCGCTCGATCTCGTCCTGGTGGGATTCCTCGGC
>Ga0210043_1000583_pt1 | contig 38051 bp, 49 predicted proteins | sample CryGeymet201501t_FD_183990 | JGI IMG/M metagenome (GOLD analysis project Ga0210043, IMG submission 183990) | Groundwater microbial communities from Crystal Geyser aquifers in Utah, USA - Crystal Geyser metaG 2015-01t (SPAdes) (version 2) | ecosystem: Environmental > Aquatic > Deep subsurface >... | reverse complement strand
CGAAAATGCTATCGCTAAACCAAAAAGATACAGTATACCAGCTACTTCTCCAGACATAGCTTCAAAGAAAATTATGTAACTGGAAATTATAGCTATAATTATGAAAATTTTAAGAATTTTCATAATTGGGCTTTAATGCTTCGATAGGCAGCCCATGACATTCTCATAGAAGTAGACCAACTATGGCCATAATTCTTCCGAAGTATCCACGCAACACTGGTAACTAATTTCATAGCATCCTTCCCATAGTATACAGCTAGCATATATACTTATTAGATTTTTTGGACTTTTTTACTTATTGCTACTGAGGTTTGTAGTTAGGGTATAGTCTTTTGTGTAGGTCTAAGGTGATAGAGCTAGCATCTATACTTCTTAGATTTTTTGGACTTTTTACCCTTCTACGATATTTTAGGTAATTATTCAAGATATAGGTCGGGAGTTATTACACTCCCGACCTAAGCCGAAAGTTAGTTCTTAGTCCTCGATTAGACCAAGAACCTTGTCGAACATAATGGCACGCTTTACGAGCGATCCATCATCATCCACGAGCTGAACAGTAGCTCGCTTGTCAGAAGCCTTCACGAAGGTTCCTTCGTGTTCTACTCCACTGAGGAGGAAACGGATTCCTTGACCTTCAATGGCGGAAGCGATAATTTCGCGCCCTACAGCATCAGCCTCTTGCCGAACAGCTTGTTTTTCGGCAGTCTTTACTTGACGAGTAACCTTTGTCAATTCCTTGACACGGGCAGACTTAATACTCGTGAGTTCGGCACCTAAAGCCTTCACATCTTCCTTATCGTCCATTTCAGAAACGATAGATGCGAGTTCAGCCTTAAGTACTTCGATTCGGTCAATTTGTGCTTGGGTCATATAGACACCTCCACTATGTTTTTTTTCGTTGTAACACTTTTACAACGACACACCAAACTGGTATGGCATAATGATATAACAAGAATTTTTTCTTGTCAAGACCTTTACTCTGACTATTGGTAGTAAGCTTTATAAATTCAGTTTTATAAAAGCATGACTACTTTTCAACAGTCTCCTTCTCTAATTCTATAGGTTTCTTGAGTTCGCCTATAGTTTTCTTTTTTCCCGTTGTCGATGCCCATACTTTAACAAAAATATTTTTTCTTGTCAAGTAGGGTATCGGCTACTTTTTTATAAAAGCGTAACACTTTACGCAATCGGCGTATTGTGTTGTCGATGCCCATACTTTAACAAAAATATTTTTTCTTGTCAAGTAGGGTATCGGCTACTTTTGTTTTCTATCGGCTGGCATCACTGCCGAACCGATGCCCAAATTATAACGAAAAAAATTTTTCTTGTCAACTCCCCCCTATTTTTTAATAAATAGAGGAGATTATATCTAAAAAAAGTAAATAATTTGAGATTTATAAATTATGTCAAATTTATAAAATTAAATCAAAATCTCCAAAATTTCTATCAAAAAAGCCCAAAAACACCCAAAATATACCACCACCCATTGCTAAAAAAAATACAAGACGCTACGACAAGCCGATAAATGCTATAATTTTTTTAAAAAAACGATAAAAAACCTCATTTTTTTAAAAAAATGAAACCTCCGAATTCCGTGCGGAAACTTCATAGAAAAGCAAAAAATCGTTAAGCTACTTCGACAGAGCTTCTCTGCTCTCTTGGCCAAACAATATTATCATTTCCATACCCTATTTTATTTTTGGCTTTGTCAAAGAGAGTGTATTCATCCATATCAATATCATAAAAGAAAAGAATTCCATCTGCATTGACAAAAAGCACTTGTCCGTTTTCATTGTATACAATTGGTCTCGCTTCTTCTTTTCCATATTGTATCATATTTTTGCTTCCGCTTTTACTATCTTTAAAAAGTCTAAATCTTCTTATAATGTCAGCTTCGACTAACTTAGAAACAGGTCGAAGTTTTTTAGATGATCCAGCGGGAAGTAAATCTTTCTTAATTTCCTTCTTCTTTACTTCTTCATCTGCTATAGTATATCCTTCTGAATAGGTTATTTTTTTCGCTCTTACATTTTTCATTACATCAGAAAACTTAGAGCCTCTAACTAATCTATCTACTTCCGAGAAAGTAGTTGTTCCAATATAGGCAGATTTCTCGTTTACTTTATAGACATAAAATTCTTGTTTTCCAAAACTTATTTTTGCTCCTGGAAATATGTTGTCACTATTCACTTTTTGCATATTACTCTCCTTTTTAGAAATTCTTAATTATAAGATGATAGTTATCTATTTCATCTCCAACTCTTCCACTATGAATTTTAAAAGCATATTTTTTATGAAATCTATCTACAATATAATCTTTATATAGATTAGAAATAAATGGGGTTTCACCTATAACCATTAGGCATTTATTTTTGGTGCTACTAAAATCTTTAAATAATAAAAGATGATTTTCTTTATCATATTTACAATATCCATAGTCAGTAAAAACACTATCATATGGAGGATCTAAAAAAACAAAGTTTTCTTCTGAGTTATAATTTTCAAAAACTTTTGAACTATCGCCAAACATTATATTTGTATTAGATAGTAGCTTCCTGTAGTTATCATCTAGAATATTTTCAAATTCATATGTTTTATATCTTCCAAAAGGTATATTAAAATGCCCTTTTTTATTATATCTAAGCATACCTCTAAAACAAGTTTTTCTAAGATAGAAAAATCTAAAAGCAGTCTCTACATCATTTTCAGGGATAAAAACATCTCTAATAAAATAATAATCTTTTTCATCATTTTTAAAGCTTTTCATAAGTTCATAAATTTTAATAGCATTACCTTTTGCTATCTGCTCGTAAAATACGACAAGCTCTTTATGAATATCGTTTATAACATTTTCGCCTTCAAAATTTAAATCAAAAAATACTGCGCCGCCTCCAACAAATGGCTCTATAAATCTATTAAAGGCACTTGGGTAATATTTTTTAAAAAATTTAATCTCTTGTGATTTTCCACCACTCCATTTAATTATTGGATTCAACATCTTGCTCCTCTAAGGATATTATTGCCTATATCTAAAAAAAAGTTTTCCCATTCTAGCTTATCAACGGAAACATTAAAAACTTCAAAAAGTTCTGAGTATCCCATAATATCATTTTGTGTTATTGGATACTTAAAATCTTTAACTAAATATCCATAAGAGTATCTATTATTTAATACTTTAGAGAATACATTTTGTCTTTCTTCTTCTTCAAGAAAATTTCTGATTGTTACTAATTTATTATATGTTGCTATTGTTTTTTCTGTGTCTATGTTAAGATTATTCTTGCTTTCAAGATAATAAGTTTCTTCGTTTTTGTGAAATAAAATATCTATCTGATGGCCTAGAATTTTTTTTCTAGCATCAAAAACAACATCACTTTCTTCGGAAATTAGAAGCTTCCAAGTTCTTTCCAAACAATTGCCCATTTTTATGTTTATGGACTGCATTGAAGGGAGATCCCTATAAAGTAATTCGCAGAAGCTTCCTTTTTCTTTTTTTGTTTCTGTAAGTCTTGGTTCAATTATTATATTATTAACTTCTTCACTCAAAATTTCTTTAAATCTATCGAAATTCAATTTTACCTCTTTCACTGTATTATTAAATATTATTAATAATAATCTATTAATTTTTTCTTGTCAACTAATTTCTTCTTCCACCTTTGTTATGTGGCTCGTAATAAGTTAAAGGTCTTTTGTCTGCATTTTTTTTGTTTATATTTCCATCTTTGTGATCCATTTTTGAATGGCACGATTTACAAACCGCAATATAATCAGATGGACCACTAGGGTCTTTTTTAGTGCTTGCCCACTCACTTGCCTGAGAACTGCAACGAGAACATTTATGCTTGCTTGCTGGCCCTTTAATTGCAGTTACTCTTACATGCTTACCTCTTTCTGTAAGGTTTTTAAAAGATCCCTTCCAGTTGGAGTTTTCTTTTCCAAACTTAGCTTCTTCGATTAACTGCTCTTTTTCTTCTTGTAATATATTTTTTAGTTTCATAGTATTAAATTTACTTCACGATAAATGTAAAGTTATATTAAAATATCAATTTGCAACAAAGGAATGGCAAAAATGAACTTTATAAAAGAAATGAAAAGACACGCTGGCATAATATCTCTTAACGAAGAAGAGAAGGGTAATGCTGGTGAGCAATACTGGAACAAAAGAAAAGAAGAAAGAGCAGTAAAGCCTCTTACCAACAAGAGAGGATCAACTCTAGAAAAACATATTAAAGTTCAAGGAGCAGATAAAAAAGTTGTAAAAGCAATGGCTCTTTCATCTATCCCTGAAAACTTTAAAAGAGACTTCGTAAGGTTGAACGATTCCAAATTAATTGGAATGCTTAGAACCTCTCTCAGCTCTAATAAAATAACCAAGAAAAAGTTTGCTGATACTTTTTTTGCTCTTGGAGATACATCCAAGAAAAATAAAAGAAACTTTGATTCTGATCAACTAGAAAGAACTTATGATTTCATTATGGGTAAGAAAGTTCTTCCAGATGAAACCTTAGATCTTCCAAACGTTGATAGAAAAGACATGGGAATAAAAGCAACTATTGGCGATGTTCTTAGGTTGGCAAAAGAATTTGAAAACAGATTAGACGAGAAGGGAACTTCTACAGAAGATCTTAAAAAGCTTCCTAAAGGCCTATCTTAAATCTAATCAGCATCAGTTATTCTCATATACTCATAATCAATAGCGTGCTTAGTGCTAAAGCCCGCTTTTCCATTTCTTACTTTCTCGTGGAATAAATTTATCATTCCATTTTTTCTATCATTCATTGATTGAGTAACTATTGCTAAATAATCCGCTGTATCTAAAATACCTCTACTTTCCGAAAGGTTCTTTGAAGATACAGTCATTTTGGAACCGCCCCTTTCATCTTGAGAATCTCTATTAAGCTGAGCAGCAGAAACAACTGGAATACTTAACTCTACTGAAATATTTCTCATATCTTCTGAAACAGATTTATAATATCTATAAGAATTTCCTGGGTCAAGTCTTGCATCGTTAGCTTTTGTTAAGAGCATATAGTCTATAAATAGAATATCTGGTCTAAAATTTACTTTTAAACTCATCTCCTGAATTTGTGCTAGTATATCAGCTGAACTTGTTGAGTTTGCTTGCTTTCTTATTATTTTATATTTAGAGTTCAAGTTTATCATTTTCTCTTTCAAAACAATAGAAGCGTCATCTGGATTTTCTATAATATATCTCTTACTCATTCCAGCTAAGTTTTGATAAAGTCGTTGGCGAAGAACATCTTCAGAGGTTTCAAAAGTATAATATAATATATTTTTATTCTGCATAGTCCAAGCATCCAAACCAAGAGAGCCCATTATAAGAGTTTTACCTGTTCCAGGCATCGCTCCAAAAACATAAAGCTCACCTTCTCTGAAACCGCCATCTAAAGTTTCGTTTAGCTTTAGTGAAGAAGTAGGAATAAAGTTAGCATTGCTTCTCTGAAGTATTCTTTGCAAACCATCGTCTACATCATTTAAGTCAACTCCAAAATCTACATCAAAAGAAACTTTTACTGCCTCAGCCATTTCTGTAGAAAGCTTGTCCCAGTCTCCTGTTTGGATATAGGATTGCCCACGAAACATTACCTCGTAAACTCTATTCTTTATTATAAACTCTTTTGTTTTTCCAAACAAAAGTTCTTCGTCTACATCATCCTCAAAAAGATAAATTTCGTCGAGGAGATATAACATTAAATTTAATTGGTCTTGATCTTTCTTTAACAAACCATTCATCAGAATGGTTATGTCACCTTTTGAGGGAAGCTTGTTTGTTCTTTCAAAGAACACACAAATTAAATTAAATATTTTTTGATATTTAGGTTCAGAAAAATAACTTTTGCTATCTTTCAAAGAAGTAAAAAGATATTTTTTTAACCTTAAAAAGAAAGATTTATTTTTTAAACTCTTTACTAAAATTGACTTCTCAAGATAATCATCATCTAAAGAAAGATTTTCTTTTTCTCCACTAAGTTGCAATGCAGCTCCTTTATTTCTTATCCTGTTCTATGAGAGAAGATGTTTCAAATCCCATTGGTCTTTTTGAAGACTTTTCGTTAAGAAGGCTTATTTCATCCCCTATGTCTTCTATTCCTTTTCTTATTTCTACATAATCATTAAATCTTTCTATTACCATTCCAATCTTAAAATATAGTGTCATCATATGTTTATTGGTATGAAAATAAGTTGATTCTAAATTAGTAAATCTTTTTGAACCACCTGTAGAGAAGTTTTCCATATCATCTTTTATTGACTGGAGTATTGCAGCAAGAGAATTTAATTTATCAATTTCTTCTCTTAGAGAAGCTTCTGCTAAATAATCCTCAACATCTTTTTCTTCATCGGCCATTACACTATCCTCCAGTTTTTATTTTTTTATGTCAATCATTTTAGTCGCTTAATCCAGAAGTTTGATGTTAAATTAAACATATTGGAATCTTTTAATTCTTGTATAACTTTCTCTTTAGCTTCTTTTGTTATTGCATTCCAATTTATGCTTCCTGTCATAAGGTAGGCAAGTATTTCTTCTTTGTTTAAATATTTCAAAGAAACATCTTTTCTGTTAGCAATAAAAGAACCTAAAGTGCTTCCTTGAGTTAGTCCATTTTTCACTATAATATATAGAGATTTTGTTAGCTTCTTTACTTCTGGAAATTTATTAAAAAATAAAAATTTTCTAGAAGAATGTAACAAGTGAATAAATTCATGTAACAAAGTAGAGACTTGTTTCTCTTTTGTTAAAGAATAAAATGGCTGAGGATTTACATAGATAACATTAAAGCCATCAATCCACGCTACTTCGTTTATTCTCTTAGAGGGTCTTTCCCTTATTCTTACAACTTCTTTTATCTGTTCTTCTATCTTAGTAAGAAAGCTTTGTTCATATACTTGCTTGAGGCCGTAATTGAAAATTTTTTCTAAATTCTTTATTGAGTTAGAAAGAGTAGCTAAGGCTACTTCCTCAAAAAGATATTGCTCTAAATCCATATTTTATTCCTTAAAGAAAAATTTATCATCCTCTTCTAGAAGAGCATCAAGATAATAACAATAATACTCTTTCCATTCGAAGATATACTTATCTTTAATTTTTTCTTTAAGAAAAGCAAGTCTAGGTTTTCTATTATATTTTATAATAAGTAGTGGTTGTCTTTTTGTTTTATTTGCATCAAATTCAACCTGTTCTACAAAAGAATTTAAGTTTGAGCTTCTATTAAAAAGTTCCCAAAAATCTACGCTAGAATAAGCTTTGCTTTCTATTATAAACTTAAAATTTCTTGGAGTTATTAAATCTCCAGAGAGATCTATTATTTGCTCTTCATCAAGATTAAGTTGAGAGATTTTACCATAGTTAGTTTTTCCAGTATCAGCTCCAGAGTTTGCAGATCTTTTAAATCCACCTCCAAATCTCTCATTAAATATATGAACTAATTCAAGTTCACCTCTTGAGCCTTTTTTCTTTTGATTAATAGACATATAACAATATATGTCTTTTTAATCTATTAGAAATTCTGAGTATCTTTCGTATTTATTTTTTGCATTAGAATATGCTATTTTTGCTTCTTCTAGAGAACTATAAAATCCTATGCACTTTCTTTTGTTAAACCTCTTATAGAAAGCTTTCCACTTATTCTTCTTCTGGTCAAAAACAAAATTGTTTTTCATAGGATTTCTCCTTAGTTATTTCTTTACCCTAGAATTTCCCTTAAGCTCTTTAAGAAACTTCTTGTGCTTTGCCTTTTTTTCTTTCTCGTATTTTTCTCTACTGGGCTTAACATAATACTGTCTCTTTTTGAACTCAATAATAATTTTCTCTTCTATGACCTTTTTTTTAAATCTTTTTAGAAGGGACTCTAGTTCTTCTCCGTCTCTTAGTTTGACTTCTGCCAATTATTCTATCACCTGCCTTTTATAATAAAGTTCCTATCTCATCTATGGTTTTCCCATAAAGATGGTCTATTTCGTGTTGCCAAACAAAAGCATTTCCGTCACTAAGAACCCTAAAAAATTTTATAAATTTATTATTTAGGTTATCATATACATAGAAAACAACTCTTATTTTTTTATATCTTTTGACTATATAATTATTTTCTTCTGGTAGAGATAGGCAACTTTCTGCAACATTAGTTACCTTCTTTTCTTGAGGATAATAACTGGGATTAATAACTACTTCAAAGCTATTTTCTGTATTCATCCAAATAAAGAATTTTTTATTAATCCCAACTTGTGGGGCAGCTAAACCTAAACCACCCCTTTCCATACATAGCTGTATCATTTTTTCAGAGGATTGTTTTACGAATTCCATATCATCAACTGATACATCTTCGCAAATAATATTTTTTATTTTTTCACCCTCTAAAATTTTTAAATCTTCCAAAAGAATATCTCCAAAATTTATATTATTTCATTTATCTTTTCAAGCAAGGAGAAAATTCTCTCAACAAGAACGTCCTTATCTTTTAGAGACTTAAAATTCTTAATATCTCTGATATAGCCAACAGTTTCAGAAACTAATTCTGCAGACTTAAGGCATTGATCTTTAGAAAAAATAGATATATTTTGTTTTTCTAATCTTTCAAAAACATCATTTGCCCTTTGAATAAATTTTTGCGAAAGATTATCCTTAACAGATAAATCATTTGAATAAGACACAGAAATATTTCTTGCTATCTTGATATTAGTAAGAAACAATTCGCTTAAACTAACAAGTTTAACTTGTTCGTTTGTTGTAAGGTCAGCCATAGTTGTAAATCTCCTCTCTAATGCGCTTTTAAACTTGTAATATTTTTTCCATAAATTCGCTAACAGCGAAATTAACTTTTTCGTATTTTTCACACTCATCTAAAGTAATAAAATCTTTTCCAGTTTTTACTTTAAGTTCATTAAAATCTTTTATACCATAAGGCAAGTAATAGATATAAAAATCTATTTTCATAGTAGGCGACTTAAGTGATTGAAACTTTTTAATATTATATTCAAGAGTTTCTTTTCCAGTCAAGTCATTATCTGGAGCAAAGATAATTGTTCTTGGTTCTTTTTCAAGAATTTTATTTACTTGTTTATCGCTAATTCTCGAAGTAAGCATTGCTGTTGCAATTTGAATTTCTGAATTAAAAGAAAGGGCATCAAACACTCCCTCAACAATAACTAATTCTTCTCTTATTTTATCAATATTAAAAACAAATCCACTAGAATCAATTACTGGATTTCTATATCTTAATTTACTTCCAGTAAAACTCCTTGCTATAAAATAAACTATTTCATCATTTTCAATGAAAGGTATTATTATTCTTTCATTATATTCACTTTTTCTATCAAAAACATATCCAAGTCCGTCTGGAGATATCTTTCTTTCTTCTAAATATTTCTTAGCAGAATTCCCTAAAACCCCTAAATTTTCTTCTTGAGAAAACCACTTTATGTTTTCTGGAAAATCTATCTTTTTTGCTACTTCTTCTTTTATTTTATTTCCAGAGAAACCAGAAAAATCAAACATAGTTATAGAAAAGTTTTTTACAATAAAACTTATTACTTCTTCTCTTGAATGAAGAGATAAGTATTGACCCATAAAGCTTGAGAAGTCTCCGCCTGTTTGTCTGTCGTAAGAGAAATATGTTGATTTTTCTGGGTGTATGTGAAGGCGAAAGCGAGTATCACTTGAAAAAGGATCACTAATTCTATATTCGCCTTTTGAGGTTATTTTATACTGAAAGTTTTGTTCTACAAAATCTTCTATTATTTTGCTTGGAATTTTAAATCTTACACTCACGTTTTAAAAACACCTTCCCTCTGTTTAAAAATAGAACAATTTTTCTTTTTATTCGGCAAAGACTTTTGCATTTTTTCGCAGAAAATAAAACCATTTTCTTCTCTTGCAAAAAAACAATCGTCACAAGATGCTTTATCTGCTACAAATCCAGCCATAGAGAAAGCATAACTTTTTACTTCTATGTCTTCTGAATTTTCTAACTTGTTATACTCAAATATTATTCTATCTTCTTCAACTCTTCTTTCTACAAAAAGAAATCCTTTTTCTGTAAGGAGCATTGAAGTTATTCTTTTTTCAAATTGATCCTTAAAAGCAAATCTAGCATCATCAATATACTTATACCCTTTAGCTTTAGAGTGTATAAAATGCTGAAATACTTTATTGCCTCTTTCTATAATTTTTACAAGAAATTTTATATGGATACTTTTTGTCAATCAAGTAAGTCTCTCATTAAATCAACATTTTCAAGACCTAAATCTTTATTAACCATTTCTTGATATTCTGTATTGTATGTATTCATCAAAGAAAACAGTTTAACCATATTAGAATTTAAGTCAATTAACAGATTTATTTCTTTCTCTTGATTTTCTTTCAAAGAAGTTAAGAGGCCAATCATTTTTGTTTCACCTGCTGAAAACACTTTTTTCTCCCTATTTGAAAATTTCTTTTTTAATCTTCTCCAGAATTTCAGAAATTTTCAACTTAATTTTTTCTTCTTTCTCTTTATCTACGCCCCCTGCTGCAAGAGTATAAATATTTCTCTTTAGCATACCAGATAAAGCAAGAGCTATTTCAATAGACATATCTTCTTTGACTTCTTCTTTATTGGTTTTTTCTTCGCCCTGTTCTTGTTTTTCAACTTCAATGGTAGCAACCTTTACTACTTCTGGAGCAGCAATAGGAGAACTCTGAACTTCAGGGCTAGTTTGCTGTTCTCCATAGTTTTTAGAATACCAACTTCTTAAATCATCGCTCATATACTCTCCAGTTTAATAATATTATTATTAAAATTTTTTATTGTCAACATTTTTACTAGATAACTCTTCTTTCTTTTTATTAAGAAGTTCTAGCGTTTTTCTAAACTTATCATCTTTTATAATTATATCTTTATATCTATCAGAATTTAAAGTTTGTATTATTATTTCCAATTTTTTTATTGGCTCTAATTTTTCTTTTTTATCTTCGTAGTCATATTCCCAATCTTCTACTTCGGAATCTATAGCTTCTTTACTTGGTATAAAAGTAATTTTAGTTTTATTTACTTCTAAACCTTTACTTTTATTCTTTTCTGAAAAAATCACCCTTTCTTCACCTTCTCTTTTTAGAGATTGAAAGCGTAAAAGCGTAGCCAAATCTCCAGCTATTGAGTTAACGAATTTTTCTTTATCTTTATAGCTTTTATCGTTATTCAGAATAGATATAATTTTTCTCATAAAAGAAAAGTGATCTTCCATTGACTTTATATTTTTTAATTTGTTTACTATAAGAGAACTTATTCTTTTTAATTCTTTACTTGGTTCACTAAAACCGAATTCTTTTAAATCTCTTAAAAGTCTTTCACTGGAGTCTCTAGGAAGTTCTCCTATAGGTTTTATTTTAACGCCTCTCTCTTTCGCAATTATATCTTCTGGCGTTAAAATAAAAACAGCTGCTCCCGTGCTACCAGAAAGCTGGCCAAATAATTTCCCACTTTTAGCAACTCTATTGAAAGTAGTTTCTCGCATTGTGCAAATTTCTGGCTCAGCACAATCTCCAATTTTACCAGTTGCGCTTTTTTCGTATTGAGTTCCTTTTAGGACACCTGAATTTAAAATATTATACATAGTCCAAAGCATGGTAGAGTGATATAATTTTTCTCCAGCTCTGGAGCTTTCTAATAGTTGTTCAAATTTCATTCTCTTAACTTTACTTTTTTATTCGAATGTTTCTCTCATTTCTTGAATTACATCTACTTTTGTAACAGATGTTCCCTCTTTTCTATTCTTTAAATCTGTAAGGTAAGATTTAACATCAGCTTTCTTTAGTCTAACCAAAGTTGCTATATTTTCTTCAATAGAAGAACCTTCAAGTTTTACTTGAGCAATTCTATCTTGAACATCCATCCACTCTTCAATGGCACCTTCCGCTTGTTCTTTTTCTGTTTGTGATAATTCGATCATTTTTTTCTCCGTTTAGAAAAGTTAATTTATATTTTTTATAGGAAACAAAACATGGCAAATAAAGAAGTAGAAAAGAAGCTTTTAGAAGACAACAAAAGATTAATACATTCAGAAACTAAAAGCGCTCATTATTCCAACAAATGGAAATCAAGAACTCTTTGGGTAACTCTTTTGGTAGTCGCACTAAATCCAATTGCTTGGATTTTTGATTTCTTTTCTAGAAGATATTTTTTCCAATACTTAATTCAAAACAATCTTATTGAGCAAGTTAAAATTTCTGAAATAGTTTTAGAAATTCCATTAGCAACAATAGCGACAGTTTCTTTAACTATAGCTTCTTTATTTGTCGGTGGTAATAAGGCAAGAGATACGTTCAACGAAGTAACTCGAAACCAAACCTTACCACAGGGCTATACTGTTAGAGACTTAGAAGAAATAAATTCTTCTTTACCTCAAGAAAACAATCATTCTTCCTCAGCGGATCTTTGAATATTTTCTCTAATAGTATTCATTACCTCTGACTTAAATCTTGTAAATTCTTTTTGATACTCAGGGAAAGAATAGTTGCCTTTTATAAGAAATCTCTTAAAAAGATTAAGAGCAATTTCATTCCCTTTACTATCAGTAAAATAATGGAGCTTACCATTATCTCTTAAAGCTTTAAACATTTTCTTTCTGCTTCCAAACTTTTTCTTCAATGCTGTCTTTCTCATCAATACACTCCTTCTGTTTCATCTAATACATGATTTTTATCGGTAAATAAAAAGCTCATAAAAAATCTGCTTTTACTTCCATCTTCTTCAAGTCTATCTATTACAATCTTCATTCTATTTCTAAAACCACTATCTTTGGTTATATTAGTGACTTCTATAGCATCGTAATCTGATGTTGAAACATCTTCAAAAATTGACTTGCCTACAATTCTTTTTATGACATAATTAAAAGAGTTTTCACACCCCCTTTCTTTAAGAACTTTCTTTATGTCATCCTCAGCAAGTTCTCTTACTTTCTTTTCCAGATCCTTATAGCTTTCTTTCATTGCTATCCCTCCACCAAGATTTCATTTCTCATTGTCCCCCACTTATCAATCATATACGATAATTTATTCTCCCAAAAGAACACTTCAAGATCATCTGGCTTAAATTCATTAAAATCTTTTTCTTCCCATTGCTTTATAATTTCTTTTCTATAATCATCTGGAAATTTTGAAAGATCAACTATTTGCTTTGTCTTTTCAAATACTTCGAAGTTATTTCCTTCATTCATCTTTTTTTGCCATAAAAGATTGTCAACCAACATCTTTTCAAATGTTTTTTCTCCAACTCTATATAAGCCTTGAATGTTATCGCTGGTGTCTCCAACAATAGATTTTCTTTCTATAATATGAGAATCTGCTTCATAATATACTGAGGTAATTGGATTAAAGATTTCTGCTTTAGGATTATGGTTTATAATTTGAACTAAATCTCTATCAGTGGTGAGAACAGTAATTTTATCCCACTTATCTTTTAAATGAACAGATAGGGTAAATATCACATCATCTGCTTCACAGTTATCAACCTTCATAACCTTACATGGATAATAGTTAAATATTTCTTCTATAAGCCTAAGAGAAGATACAAAAATCTTATGTTCTTCAGTATCCTTTTTCTCGTCTCTGTTTTGCTTATAAGCTGGATAAATTTCTTTTCTCCATTTTGTAGAATTAATACCTTCTTGACATATTACTATTCTTTTGTAAGTAGAGAAAAGCCTATTAAGCTTTTGTAAATACACATGTAAAAAAAATGGTATATGTTTTTCTGTAAAATCCTCTATCCCTTCATTTTCTTTCAATTGCCTCTTTGCTTGAAAGAAAGACATATAAATGCTATTCATAGCATCAAGCATAACTAAATGTTCCAAACTTCCTCCGTATAATCATCTGGACCTAAGCTGTCCATTATTTCTTTTTTTATTTTATTCCTCTCCTCTAAATCTTCGCTATTATTTATAAGAGGTATAGTTATTGAAATTATTTTTCTTATCTTCATTGTTGTTTCTAAACTTTCTTCTTGAGTTCTGCTTATCCAGTCTCTAAAGTTTTTAGAATATATTAAAGGAAATATTTCAATAGAATTATTTAATATTAAATTTTTATTTTTGTCAATGAAATTAGTGGCTCCTCCTAAATACTTTAGGAGCGAGAATGTTCTTGAACATTTTGGAACTACTTTTTTAATGAAAGGAATTTTTGCTTCTTGTTCTTTTTCTTTATAAATTTTTATAAGATCTTTATAATCATTCCAAGATCTTTGTGTCTTTAGTTGATGAGGGTATACAAATCCATTCTTTTCAAATATAGCTCTGACAAAATACTCAGGATTAAAATCATCTTGTATTCCATATCTTTTAGCTGTTATTAAGAATGCTTCGAACCATTTGTGGTTCTTTATTTTATCATTTGAACTTTGATCTTTTTTCACATAGAAGAGATTTGAGTGTTTTCCAGAATTTCTTTTATAAATATCGTAATATTTTTTATACGATATAGCTATTTCTATAGCTATATCTTCATAATCATCTATTTGTTTTTTTTGTTCACCAAGCGTTATTGTTTTTTGCATCTTCTCTCCACTGGTTTATCTACTACTGGGCTGGGGTGTAATTTGCTCCTGGTGCAGAGTTCATTGTAGGTGGCGTTACTTTTTCCTTTATTAAAGGAACTTTTGTATTTACATTTTTTTGAACTCCACTTGGCCTTCTTAACACTGGAAGTTTTATCTTTTTTTCTTTTTCTTCTAAATCTTTTTCAGCTTCTAGTTGCTTCTTTTCTTGTTCTGCCTCTTGCTTTTCTAGCTCTTTTCTTCTTTCTTCAATCTCTTCTTCTGCTTGCATAATTTTAGCATTTTTTTCTGAGATTAGCCTGTTTTGAAGTTCAACCACCTTTTTATCAGAATTTATATCAAGTTGCTCTTTTATTAAATCAGAAAGTTTCATAGTATAACTCCATTAAATATCATATTCATCGTCAAAGAAACCATCGTTTTGAATTTCTTTTTTCTTTTCCTGAATTACCTTTACCTCTTTTTTTGGTTCAACTTTTGGAACTACTTTTACTTCCTGTTCTTTTTCCTCTACTACTTCTTTTTCTTCTGGAATTTCAAAGAAACTATCTTCTATGAAAGTGGGTTTTATAGTTATTACATTATTGCTACTTTCTTTTTTCTCTTCTTTTAACTCACTAAAAGAATAAGTGTTATTTTTACCATCTGCGTCTATTGCTATAAAGTATTCTTTATCTACTTCTATAGGCATAACAATCTTTCCGCTTTTTAATTTTATTTTTTTATAAAGCTCAATCATAGTTTATTCCTCTAACTCTATATTCCAATATACTTCGCTGATAAAATTTCCCCAGCAAGAATATTTTTCTCTGTGAAGAGGATGTTTTGCATCATAAATTATCATTCTTAAAAAATCTGGAATTTCTGGTTTTTTTATAAGAGTAAGTCCAGTTTCTTCTAATTTTTTATCTTTTTTTATTACTGAATTACAATGATAACAAGCAGTAACAACATTACTCCAAATAGTTTTCCCGCCTTTTGAAAGTGGAATTATATGATCTATTGTAAGTTTTTCTTTTTCCTTTTTCTCTCCGCAATATTGACATTGGAACTTGTCTCTTTTTAAAACATTTATTCTAGTAAGTCTTACAGATCCATTATACTTTTTAGAATATTTTAAAACCCTTATAATTCTAGGAACTTCAAAAACAATTGACTGGGAGCGTATAAGTTTTTCATTGCCAATTTCATCAAGCTCTGCTTTTAGCAGAGACATTTCTGACCAAGAATGGAAATCATAAATTTGAAATACTTTTTCTGAAACTTCTATTATTTCCGCTATTCCAGAAAATACTTTATGAATAGCTTCTCTTACATTAACCACATTAATTGGAGAAAAATTTTTATTGAGAACTAATACTTTTTCTTCTAATATGCTCATTTTTTACCGCTAATAATTTCTATCTCATATTTACCAGAAGAGTATAGAGATTTTATAAATCCTTCTTTTATTTCTCTTGTTTTAACATTAGTAAGAGTAACAAGAACTTTTCCTGATGGAGCTACTTCCTTCTGCTCCATTTCCCACTCTTGTTCTTGGTTTCCAAAAGTATTAATTTTTATAATCTCGGCCATATTTAATCTCCCTTTATCTTCTTTACAAATCTTTTTATAGGCTCTTCTCTATCTTCATATTTACTTGTTCCAAACATAATCTTACCTTCTTTTCTATACAGAGAAATAAGGTAAACACAATTCACTTCAAAAGGCTCAAGAAACTTAAAATAGGAAGAAAATATAGGAACCGAATCTCTATTCCCGTGCATATCCTCAAATTCGATAAAACACATAGGGTTTCCGTTCTTATCGTTTAATTCATGCTTTCTTGTTATTATAACTGGAACTCTAGATGCTCCTATTGTAACCTTTTCCAAATTTGTTTTTATAAGACTTTTTTCTTCCATCTCTAAAAATACTTTATTCATTTTTTCATTAAAAAGAGAAGTAAAAATATTTGCCCCTAAAAATGTTTTCTCGTATTCTATTAAATCTTCATTAGTTGTTACTACATCTGCTTTTTCTTTTTCGCACTCTTTAAATATAGAAAATAAAGTAGCAGGATCTTTTTTTGACTTCTTCTTTTCACTAAAATCAATAAAAACTTCTAAGAGCTTTTTTCTATTCTTATCATAAAAATCAAAAGCGCCAGAACAGATTAAAGATTTTATTACAGTAGCATTAACCCCTTTTCCTTGAGTTTTTATATAAAAATCAAACAAGTCTTTATATGGCCTATTTTCTATTATAGAAGGAATAGCTTTTTCTCCAACACCTTTAATATCAATTAAACCATAAACAAGTTCTCTGTTCGCATCAGTTGGAAAAATCTTATAATCAGAATTATTTACATCTGGCGGATTAACAATAAACCCTTGCTCTTTTACAAGCTTAAAAACATCGCCTATAGATTTATCTCTATCTACTTCATAAGACAAAACAGAAGAATAATAATATTTTCTAAAGTAATAAGAAAGATATAAGTTCATCATTCCAATATAGGAATAAGCAACGGCGTGTGATTTATTAAAACTATAAGAAGAAAGCCTTAAAAGGTCATCTGCAACTTCATCGGATTCTCTATCTGTTAATCCTTTTAGTCTAGCACCTTCTTTAAATTTTTCTACTTCTTTATTCCACGCATCAACATCTTCTTGTTTTTTCTCTTTCTTACCAAGCTTCTTCATTAGCCCTCTTATGTAGTTAGTTCTATCAAGACTAAATCCACCAATTTTATTAAAAATTGACATAATCTGTTCTTGGTATAATACTACAGAGTGGGTTTCTTTTAGAAGATCTGAAATAATTTCAGGATACTTACTAGATCCAGTTTCTTTATTCTTAATATAATCAGGAACAAATTCTATAGTTCCTGGTCTTGCCAAAGAAGATATTGCACATATTTCATCAAAGTTTTTAGGTCTTACTTCCTTAAGGATTTTGGAAGAAGTATCAGATGTAAGTTGGAAAACTCCAATCATATTTGGATTATTAGCTTCTCTATAGAGATTTTCATCTGATAAATTTATCTTATAGAGAAACTTTTTTAAATCTTTTACTGTTACTTCTTTTATTATTTTTATTGCCATTAAATTACCATATAGAAAGTTTTTCTTGTTAAATTATTCTCGTCAATATTTTTTTTAATTTCTTTGAGTTTCTTTTTAAAAAGTCGTTTATTCTTTTCTATGTCATTTGGTTCAAATATAATATAATTTCTATTATATTCAAAAACTTTCATAGTTTCCCTTACCGTGTCGTGTTCTTCTTCTGTTTTAATTTTTTTGAATTCATCAGCCGTTTCATCGTATTGTTCAAAATATCTTATTCTTTTTCTTCTTGAAGTAACTCTTAGGTTTTCTATAATTTTATTTCTACATGAAGTATAAATAAAATTAAAAACATTCTTTTCTGGATTTATTTTGTTCTCTATAAGATTTTTATAAATATGAGAAACACTTTCCTGAACTAAGTCTTCTCTTTGCTCATAATCAAAAACATTAATACCTTTTTGTGGAGAGCTTACTATACTTGAGGCTATTTGATAAGCCTTATCTAAAATAAAATTATAATCTTTTTCTATTACTTTCTGTTGAAGAACACTGTTTTCAATTTTCAATCTTTTTTACTTCCTCTTTCTCTTCATAAAAATTCTTTAAAAAGAATTTTCTTACATCATTATCAACTATAATATCGCTCTTTCTAAGAGGTCTACTTAAGTGTATTCCTTCTAAAGTTTTACACCTGCTTAAAGCAACATACGCTTGACCAGCAGCAAACATTCCTCTTCCTAAATCAATATAAATATTTTCATAAGTTTTTGATTGTGATTTATGAATGGTTATCGCCCAAGCCAAAATTAATGGATATTGATAGAACTCTCCAACAATTTTCTTTTTTGGCCTATCAAACTCTAAAACATATTTATAGTTTTCCCATTTTTCAATAGAAACTTTTTTTAGTTCTCCATATTCATCTTCTACTAAAATTATATCAGAGCCATCAAAAACTTCTATGCCTACTATTCTACCTATTGTTCCGTTAAACCATGAACCATCTTTATGATTTTTAACAAACATTACCTGTGCGCCTATCTTAAGCTCTAAAAGAGTTTTGGTTGGCATTATTGTTTCTGGAAACTCGCCATTAACTTTTGCAGAATAATAAAAAGATTTATCTTGAATTTTATTCAAATTAACAAAATTCTTTTCATCTGCTTTAGCTCTTGTGGTAGTAAGAAATATTGTTTTATCTGGCAGGCTACTAAATAAAGTTCTTTTATTTAAATATTTTAAATCATCATCTGTTTGAGTTCCAACTCTTATTCTATTTAAAGTAGATATTAATTCTTTTGAGTTTTGTCTATAAATTTTTTCAAAAATTATAAAAACAAATTCTCCTATATCTGCCCCAAAAAACCAAGGGGTTGAATATGCTTCAAGAATTATTTTTTCTTCTAATGTTCCTTTTTGAACAATCGGGGGAAGCTGAAAAAGATCCCCTATGAAAACCATTTTTTTTCCACCAAAAGGTTGGTCAAAGTTGCCAGTGAAATATTTAAGCTGATAGTCTATTGCATCAATTACATCTGATCTTACCATTGAAATTTCATCAATAATAAATACATCTAATTTATTTATTATTTCTCTTTTTTCATCGCTTCTATTAAAATCAAATTTGTCTGCTATACCTATACTTAATCCAAAAAAAGAATGTAATGTAACCCCTCCAATGTTTAAAGAGGCAACACCTGTAGGTGCGAATAGTCCATAAGACTTTCTAGTATATTCTTGAAATAGTTCTATAAACGTGCTTTTACCAGTTCCAGCTGAACCAGAAATAATTATATTTTTATTACCAAATTCAATAGCTAATAGAGCAGTGGCTAGTTCTTTATTTATTTCATATTTACCATTATTTTTTATTTGTTCAAAATATTCTTTTCTATGATCTTTTACTTCATTTTCATTAACCAACACTGCAACTTCATTTTCCAAACTTTAACCCCTTCTAGAAGTATTTGCTTTATGCCTCTTGTCTTCGAACTTATTCCTAAAATAAATTATTTCTCTATAAAATCCAGTTAATTTTCCATGTAAATTTGCAAGCTTGATTAAAGATGGCTCTTCATTCATTAGCTCTTCTTCCATAAAATTTAAAACATCTTCAAATCTTTCTAAACTTTCATCAATTCTTTGATTTCCTTCGGATGAAAGAATTTGTTTAGTTCTTCTTGGTTGTGGCATTTTTTCTCCTTTAAAAAATGAATAGATATTGCCCGTTTTCTTCTTGTGTAACAGCGTATAATTTTTTCATAATTTCTTCTTTTGAAATATTGTGAATAGAACTATAAAAAAGAGAATGAAATTTAAAGGGATAAAAAGTATAAGATTTTTTATTCTGTTTAAAATAAGCATAAAAATCATCTATTTCTTCTAATTCTTTATCGGAAATTTTTATGCCCTTAAGTTTATATAAACCTTCTTCTATAAGCTCATCATTATATAATGGAGTATCAATATCTAGTTTCATTATATAAATGAGATTATTTGTTTTAGATCTTAAAAACACTAATTGTTGCATATCTTATTCCTATAAAAGCCATTCTGGTTTTTCTCTTTTTGTATATTTTATAAGGTGGCTTTTTCCCTCTTTATAATATTTTCTATAATTATCAACTACATTTAAATTTTTGTCAACATATTCTCCCATCATCCTTGGGTAGTATTCTAAATTAAAATGCTTTTCTTTATTTATATTTTTAGGAGTATTTATTAAAAGATCATTTAATTTTTTATAAGATAAATGTATTTTATTAAATCTATAACTAAATTCTTTATTTAGCTCTAAAAAATAATTATAAATAAAATTATAATTTTCTTTACTTTCTCTTATAAAAATATTTAGAGGATGATTGACATGAGTTGCTAAATAATAATCATCGTTATTATTTTCTAAAATAAATCTTTTTAATCTTCTTCCATTTTTAGATAATTGCAATTCTTCTTTTCCATCTAATACTCTATGTGCAGTAGATAAGCACTGAGCTGCTTCAAGAATAATTTTTACAACATGACTATCGTAATAATATTGAACACTTTTAATAATATCTTCATCTAAAACAAAAACATTCATCTTACACTTACCTCTTTTAATAAATTATAATCAAAATTTATTTTATTGTCAAGCGTTTTCTTGCAAGTATTCTTCTGGAACTATTTTTTTAATTCCATCCTCTTCTATAAGAAACAACTTAGTTTTCTTTTTTTGCAGAATTTCTAAAGCATAAGTCATAACATCTAAAATTGTAATAGAAAGAAAGTCAAATTTTACTATATGATTTTTATCAAGAACTGCCTCTGATCCACTTTCAGGATATGCAGTTACAGGAACTCCAGAAATTCTCTCTACAGGAATATATTCATATACGGGCTTATCTGTTACGATCACGCCCCCAGCATGAACTCCATTTTGACGAACTTTTCCATTAAAGTCTTGAGCTAAGTCTATTTTCTTTTTATGTTTAAGATAGAACTCATATTTATCTGGATAGTTTTCTGCAATATTTTTAATATTATCTTCCCAAGAAAGTTCGTTATCTATTACTGAAGTAAATTCATTACTTTCCTTAAAAGGAATACCAAAAACTCTTAGAATATCTTTTGTAGCAGACTTGAAACCAAGTCTTGATTGAGTTCCTACTTTTAAGACATTCTCTTTTCCATATTTTTCTGAAAGATAGTTGAATATGCTTTCTTTTAAATAAGAAGGACTATCTGTATCAATATCAATAGCACCAGTATCTCCTTGTTTTATTTGAACAAGTTCCATTTCCTTACTTGTATCTATTTTATTAGTAAATCCTAAAAGAAAGGGGAGGACATACCTATTATCAATTTTCTCCTTTTTATTTACGAATTCTTCATAAAGGTTGGTTCCATTATTATAATATCTCTTGGCGCCTATTATCTCCTTTCTATATTGTTTCTGAAAGTCAGGGAACTCTTTTATTTTTTCGTCGCATATTTTCTTTAACTCTTCAAATTCCACTATTTACTCCATTAATTAAAAAACTTATAACTATAATCAGGCGATCTAGAGTCTGACAAAAATCTTTCAAACAATAAGCCAAATTGTATAGGATCTATTTCAGTTATTCCTAAAGAATAAGCAACAAGACTTCCTGCAGCACTACCTCTGGCTCCTCCAAACATATGACCCTCTTCTTTGAAATGATTTACTACATCAGCTAAGATAAGAAGGTAACTAGAAAAATTCTTTCTTATAATTACCTCTAATTCATACATAAGCCTGTCTTTATATTCTTTTGGTATATCTAAAAGAGAGGAAACATTAAACCTCGACATTATTCCTATCTCGGCCTTAGTTATCAATTCTCCTTCATCATTATCGGAAAATTTAGGTAAATGTATTCTATCGGATTCTTCTATTTGATATTCTATTTTATCCACAATAAATTGAGTGTTGCCCAACCAAGTAGAGATATCTTTTTCTGAATAATTGTAACCATACTCTATATTAAATCTTTGAAAATCATCTTCTACTTGATAATAGAGACTTCTTGCTTCAATAAAGTTAACAGGATTTTTTACTAAATCTCCGCCCTGAGCTATTGTTAAAGATATTATCTGTTTAGCGGCTCCATCCTTCTCAAGATAATGAACATCTCCAGTAAGAACTAAAGGAAGATCGTGCTTCTTAGACATCTTAATCATAAAATCATTTATTGTCTTCTGGCCTTCTTTAAATCCCTCCATATCTTTAACTAATTCATTGAGTTGAAGCTCAAGATAAAAATTCTCTTTAAACACGCTATAGTATTCAAGGATTTTGTTTTCTGCCTCTTCTTCACTTCTTTTTAAAGCATCAGCAAATGGACTAGCCATACAAGCTGTTCCGCAAATTAATCCTTCTGAGTTTTCAAATATTTCTTTTTCTGTTAGTCTATTTCTGTAGTAAAAATGTTCTTCGTCTTTATTTGATAAATAATTTAAATATAGAAGATTTTTATAGCCAATTTTGTTTTTGGCTAGTAGAATTAAATGATGATCTTTCGTTCTCTCTCTTTTTATATTATCTTCTTTTAAAGAAATTAAACTATTGTTTACATAAACCTCGCAACCATAAATTGGCTTAACGCCGTGTTTCTTAGAGGCTTCAAAAATTTCCCAATGAGAAGAAAGACTTCCATGATCTGTGATAGCGACGGAAGTATGTCCACTTTCTTTTGCTTTTTTTATTGCATCTTCTGGATTTAAAAGTGCATCTAACCTAGAACCTAACTGACAATGTAAATGAAGATGGTTAAAACCCATTAATTATTTAGCTCCTTCCCTTTAGACCTATAAAATATATAGGCTTTTCAATATTATCGTTTATTTTCTTTTTTTTGTCAACAGGAATATCTGGTATATCAGATATCTTCTTGACAACTGGAGCTTCGCTTTTTTCAGTATCTACTAGTTTCTTTTTTCTTTGTCTAGTAGTTTTAGGAGCTACTACAATGTCTTTTTTAAGAATTTCTTGTTGAATTGATTTCTTTGCAATAGCATAATTTTTTATAGCTAAATTTCCAGCAACCATTAAAAGAACAGCTAATGGATCAAATACTAAAAGTATTATAATAATCATCATTCTTACTGCGGCATCTAAAGTTTCTTGAGTAACTTCTTCTTGCCCATAAAGAAGTTGGGCTATATAAATTATAGGCCCTATATTAGCTTCTCTATTAACATTTTCTATTCTTAACTCCTGAAGTTCTGATTCCAAACTCTCTATGGCTATATAAGAATTATTTATAGATCCAACTATTACATCTCTAGCTTGTCTTGTTTCATTAAACTGCCTAAGTCCAGTTGTAGCATTATCATACTCTTGATATATATCAAGAAAACCACCTACTGTTTCATCATATTTAATAAGTTCGCTTTCTTGTCTTTCAATATTCGTTCTTTCTCTTTCTATAGCACTTTCTATTCTTTCTGTTGCTACGTTATTAGATCCACCTCTGGCTCTTTCGTCTGCATATGCTTTAGAGAGATAGCCAAATATACCTGAAGAAGAAAAAAGAATTAAAATAGCTGTTATAGTTATAAGAACAGTTCTTAATATTTTGTTTGTTTTTTCCCAGTTGTATTCAAGCCATACTGCTGTTATTGTTTTTCCTAATTCAAGAACTCCTGTCATATACATTACAGGGAGCTGAAGAGAGATAAATATCGCAGCCATTCCGTTTATTGAAAACCAAGCACTTGCTATAGAGATTGCGATTGACGCTAATATTGCTAATATTCCTGTGGTTAGATATGAAATCATTTTTTCCCCTTATTTAAAATATAAAATTTAAAAAATTCTTTGTCAATAATTTTACAAGACAGATCGTTTAACTTACACTTTTCTTTTTGTAAAGTTAATTCTGGTTTTTATATACTACTATTAGTTTTAGGAAAAAATATAAATGAAAAATTTTTATTCAATTTTAGAAGAGCAAAAAGAGAAGATCATTTCAGAAGCAAGAACAAAAAAGCCTAAAAAAGTAAAAGACTTAGCTTCTTCGGCATATGATGGCGTTTCTGTAGACGCTGGAAATATTGATGATTTAGAAAACGGAGCTAATGGCGAAGATGATGATATGGTAAATTCTAATCAAGGTTTTACAAGTGGTGGAAGCGACGGAAGCATAACAAGAGAAAAATCTTCTAAAAATAGCAAAAATATAGCAAAAGAATTAACTGTTGATAAAATGAAAAATTTTCTAACAGCTCTTAAGCAAGGTGAAAAACCTCTTAATTTTGATGAAAATAAATTCAAAGAAATTGCTGAAACAGGAACACCTACAAAATCAAAAATTGCAAAAGAAATATTAAATGTTTACAACGAAAGACCTAGCACAAAATCTGCAGAAAAAAAAGAAGTATCCACAAAAAATGCAGATAAAGGACTTTATGTTGCTTCTAAAGAAGTATTAGCAAAAAATAGTCAATCTCCTAACACGACTACTACAGATTTAGTTCCTATAAAAAACGCAAATACTTTAGCCACAACCATTTCAAAAGATAAAGACTTTTTTAATGCACAGCAATTTGTAAATAATTTTGATAACTATATGTCTAAGAAGATGGATGGAAAAAGTTTTTTAAAGCAAGTTTTTCCAAAACTTAAGGAAGAACAAATAGCAGGTAAAGATTACCCAGCTGTTGTTTCAAATGTTTTTAAAGCTATAGCAAAGGAAGCAGATAAAAACGCTGGAAGCAAACCAGTTACAGAATTAAGAAAACTTCTTGGAGAAAAAAGATTTGAAGCAATGATGAAATTTTCAAGAACAGAAAAACCTAAAAACTTAGGAGCATTAAAGAAAATTTATGGACACCTTGAAGATGGAAGAAATCTAAAGGGAGATGGGGTAGCACCTGTTCAACAAGATAATCAAAAAGAAGAAAAAGTTCAACAACAACCAAACGCAAACATAAAAAAAATAAAAGATAACTCTGGAGTTCAGCAAGAAAAACCAGAAGCTCAACAAGAAAAACAAGGCTCTGAGATGCAAAACTCTGCAAAAACTGCCTATGATTTTTGGGCTTCTGGAAACAAAATAAATCAGAAAAATATTCAACAAATGGTAAGTGATTGGAAACAAAATAAAATTTCCACAGATGAAATTCTTGATACTTTCGAAGATGATGCTTTTTCAGATTTTATGAATAAAGCAAAGAAGACTATAAAAAACAAAGAAATTCTTTCTGACTTGGAAAAAATTGCATCTGGAGAAGGCCCATCAGCTGAAGAGCAAAAAGTAGAACAACCAGCTGCAAAATCAGAAGAGCCTGCGGTGCAACCCAAAGAAGAAAAAAATACCTCTAGTCCAGCTTCAGAGCAAACAAAAGAAACAGAAAAAGATCAAGAGGAAGAAGATGAAACTTCTTCCGAAGAAAAAGGAAAAGAAGAAAAGCTTTCAAGTAAGGAAGAAGTTAATAAAGATAGAGCAACAGAATATCACGATGAAATATCTAAAAAAATAAATGATTTTACTATTAAGATAAACGATTTAGTCAATAGAGCACCTGCTGTAGGAACAATTAAGATGAATGCTTTAAAAGTAAGTAAAGACTTTAAATCATCTTCCTCTAAAATAAAGTCTGATTTAGAAAAAGCAACAAAACTTTTAACTGATTTCCCTACAGAAAATTCTATCAGAAGAGCCAATGCTTTAATAGCAAAAGCAGATAGAGAATTTGGAACACTTAACACTGTTTATGGAAACCAAATTGAAACCTTAGAAAAAAGAGTTGGCAGAAAAGAAGCAGCAAAAGAAGAAGCTGGAGCTTTAAAAGCAGAAAAAAAAGAAGCAAATAAAGAAGATGTTCTTTCCAGAAGACAGGGTGACATAGAAAAAGAACAAGAAACAATAAAAGCATTAAAAGCAAAACTTAATGACACAGGTCTTCCAGAAGAAGAAAAAGGAAAAGTTAGAGAAGAACTTGATGTAGCAACTCAAAGATTAAATAGATTACAAAAAGTAGGGGCAGTTGATGTTGCAGCTAGAAAGGTTGAGAAAGCAGTAAAGGGTTCTGCTCTTTATAGACCAGCTGCAAGAATTGCAGATGCAACAGCAAAGGCAGCAAAAAATATAGCTTCTTCTTCTGTTGTTTCAAGAGCAAAAGAAGCTTTAAATAAAGTTGCAGAGCAGAGAAAGGCTGTTAATGCAGTAAATAGCAAATTAAATAATACTACACAACAAACCCAAGAAACTGCACAAGCTTCACAAGAAAAACAGGAAGCTCCACAAAATAAACAACAATCCCAAGAAGCACCAAAAGTTTCAAAAGTTAAACCAGAAGATGAAACTGTTAAACAAGCAGAAGTTGAAACTGTTCCAGAAGTTGAAGCCAAAAAAAGAGCAAGACTACTCGCTCAGAAAGTAGGAACAAGATTTGGAATTTCATAAAAAAAGCCCCTAATTAGGGGCTTTTTTTTAAATTTCTTTTATTCTCGTTAAACCATTCTCTCTTACTACAACAATCTTATTAGCAAATTTCTCTTGAACTTCTTCTCTATGTGACATTATAAAAACAGCATTATCTTCAGTAAAATATTTTAATATATTTATAGCAGCCTCCACACCTTCTTTATCTAAGTTGGCATCAAGCACTTCATCAAAAACCGCTAAGTTTATCTCATTAGAGAAAAACACTTTTACTAATGAAAACATAGCAAAGGAAATTGCTGTTTCTGCTCTTGTCTTTTGACCAGAACTAAAAGAATTAAAAGCAACTTCTTCTCCATCTACTTTAATTATTTCATTAAGTTCTTTATCAAAAACAATTTCTACTTTTTCTTCAAAAAAGAATTCTAAGAAGAAATTTATTTTTTCATTAAAAGTATCAACTATCTTGGATATAAAATATTTCTTAAATCCCTCTGACTTATTGGATAATATATACTCATATAAATATGCACAATGTTTCAATACATTAACTGTAGCGAATAACTTCTTTTCTGTTTCTGATAACTTATTGTTAGCTGGCTCTATTTCGTTTTCTATTTGCTTAACATATTCTTTATCAAATAAGCTTGTTAGTTTTATGTTTAAATCACTTTTATTTCTTTCAAGCTTTTCTATATTTTCATTAAACTTATCATTAAGTTCTTTTATGTTATTTAAGAAATCTTCTGAATATTTAGAAATACCAAGACTTTCATCATAATTAGATTCTAAAATATCTATTTTTCTTTTTACTTCTTCATCTTCTTCCTTACTCAATTTTATGCTATTGTTTATTCTCTGTATTTCAGATGAAATTTTATTTTCCAATATTTCATATTCTTCTAAAGAATTAAGATCAATTAAATTAAATCCTGTTAAATCTCCTATGTCAGAATTTAAAATTTCTAACTGAGAATTTATTTTTTCATTATTCTTTAATGTATCATTAATTTTATTCTTTTTATTTAAAAGATCATTAGTAAGTTTTTTCTTACTTTCTTCAAGGCTTAAAAGAAAATCTTCTGAATATTTTACAATAATAGCGCTAATAGCTGTTGATATTTTCTCTATTTTTTCTTTATTTTCAGGAACAGTATTCTCGAACTCTTTTTTGACATTATTGAACTTATCGCTTTCTATTTCTTGTTTTCTTTCAACAATATTCTTCTGTAATACATCTAATTCTTTTTCGTGCTTTTCTTTTATTATTAAAAATATTTCGTCTGTTATAGTTTGATTACAAGTAGGGCAAACGCTTCTATGCTCAGCTGCTTCGTTGAAGCTAATTTTCTTTTTTTCAATTTCAGATTGAATTCTTTCAATTTCCGCTTCTTTTTCTAGAAGAAAGGAATAGTCTCTTTGTATATTTTTTATAGAATTTTCTAATTCTAGTTTTACTATTTCTAGTTTTCTTTTCTGCTCTATTAATTTAAGATTAGAACTAATATCTATTTCTTCTATTTCAGAAATTTCTTTTTCTATATTAGAAATTTCTAATTGCTCAGAGCTTATATCGCAAATTTGTTTTTCTAATAAATTTCTTTTAAAAACTTTCTTAGAAATAGGTATAGAAGAAAGATCATTCTGAAGTTCAAATAAATTTTTTTCTAAATCCACCAAACTTTTATTTAAAGAATTTTTTAATTCATCTACCGCTTTTTTTATAGAATAGTTTTTTATTTTTTTAAATTCAGTATCTATATCTATTTTAGAGTTTTCTTCATTATTCTCTTTTAAATATTTTATATCAGCATCAATTTTAACTATTGATTTATTTATCTCTTCTTCTTGCCTTAAACAATTTTCTTTATATCTTACAATACTATATTTCTTTTCTTCTATAGAAACTTCTATAGCATTCTTTTCATCTTTTAAAGCTTTCTCTTTTTCTGATAAAACATCAATATCTTTTTTTATTTTATCTCTAATAGCATTAATACTTCCTATAGGTAAAACTGCTTCTATTTTCTTTAATCTATCAGAATTCTTTGTTCTTAAAAAACCACCAGCTTGTTCCATAGAATAATAAATAGAAGAAATAAATCCAAGATATGGAATTCCTACAACATCATTAATCATATTTTGTGTTTCTGGTGCTTTAGGAGAAGATACATCTTTCTTGTTCTTAAACAAGAAAAGCTTATTTCCATATTCTGTATGTCTTCTGTATCTTACGATAGAGTATAGATCCTTGCCTATGAAGAAATTTAGCTCCCCCTTGCAATCTTTCTTGGTAACTCGATTAACTATACCATCTGAGCTATCTTGTGTCTTGCCGTAGATAATCCAGCCTATTGCCTCAAGAGCAGTGGATTTACCAGCTCCGTTTTTTCCTACAACTAATTTAGCTCCTTTAAAAGATAAATCAAGCTCTACCTCATTATCTGGATAACTTTTAAAATTCTTAAATTTTACGTTTATAAACTTCATTACACTTCCTTAAAGAGTATTCTTATATGCTGTAGAAAATATTTTTATAAGTTTCTCGTTATCAATTCCTTCTTCGGAAACTTTTTCTTTAATAAAAGAAACAACCATATTTTCTAAACTTTGATTTATTTCTACATCTTTTCCATCTTCGTGGTTTATTCCTACCTCTTCTTTTATGAACTTTGGAACTATTTTAATAACTCCTCTTTCATAAAGAACGTGCTTAAGTTTTACAAAATTATCTACTTTCTGTTTAATTTCTACTTGTAGAAAAGTGTTATAGAAATACTTAGATGGATATTCTTTTGTTAATAAATCTTCTATATTTTCTTTTTTATAAACAGGACCGAACTTATATTTTTCAAAAGTCCAGCTTAAGTCATCTGTTTCAAGAACAACAAATCCTTTTTCTTCCCCTGTCTCTCCAAAGTTTTGTTGGAAAGGAGAGCCAACATAGACAATATTTTTGTTCTCTTGAAATTTATGAAAATGTCCAGAAAAAACTTTTCTATATCCACTGAATAAATCTGGAGTAAATGCTATTTTCTCATTAACATGATAAGAATTATCAAAAGAAAAATTTGCTATAGCCAAGTGAGTTATTAAAATATCTCCACCTGTTTTTTCGGAATAAATAAGATCGCTTGTGTTTTTCGTATACGCAAGCATGTCTATTTTAATTCCGCCTATTTCAAATTGCTGATTTTCTTTTATCACAGGACCTATTGGTGCAAAAGTTTCTACTATGGAATCGTTATCAATAGAATAAATATCATGGTTTCCCAAAATAAAGTAAAATCTAAAATTATCTTTATTTTCATAAAGTAGTTTAAAAACGGGAATAAATGTTTCATTGTGAATTCTTGTTGACTTATCAAAAATATCTCCATCAAAAACAATTGTATCTATTTTACTTTTTTTAGCATATTCAAATAAGAACTCTAGATAGCTTATTGCAAACTCAGAATATAAATCATCTTTCCTTGAATGAAGATCCCCTGTTATAATTAATTTCATTGCTTTTCCTTTTCCTGAAGCTCTAAAAGATAAGAAACATTTCCTAATGGAAGAATGTCAAACAAATGCTTTTCCTTAATCTCTTTTCTAATATCATAAATTTTTTTTCTCAACACTTTTTCTTTTATCTCTGGTTTTATGTTTCTTAAAGAGAAGCACTTATCTATTTCGTTATTGGAGTAAAAACTTATAGGTATTATTTTCTCTACAACCCAGTATTTTCCATAATTATCCCAATTCATATTTTCTTCAAAATTTTCTTCAAGATGCTTTTTTAAATCATCTAAAGTATATCCAACTATTTTTTCCCAAGAGTAATTGTTTTTATTTCTTTTCAATGATTTATACATAGAACTTGAAATTAACTTTTTTAGCTTATTATTTGACTTTCTTTTTTTCGTCGAATAACATTTTTTGCATATATTTTTTACACCAAATTTCTTTTCATTGTCCTTGTGAAATTCGGTTATTTTCTTTTCTAAGCTACATTTTCTACAAATTTTTGTTAAATCGGACAAAATATGAAATCCTATTAGTGTTTAATACATTTATATACGCATTAACAGCAAGTTAAAAATAAACAATTTTTTAGGAGAAAAAAATGGCTTTAACTATTTCAATGGCGAAGAGCTCTACGGTTGAACCAGTAAGAAGAAACCGTTGGATCATGCTTTTTGAAGCAATTCCTGGTGGAGCCGCAACACTTACTGAAGATTTAGCATTTGCAGCAAAAACAGTAACTCTACCAAACAAGACTTACACTGAAGGAAGCACTCAGAGACTAAACGAGTGGTTTTATTCAGCTGGAAAAATTCAATGGAATCAAATAACTGCTACGTTCTATGATTATATAGAACAAAATTCTGCAGCGCAAATCCTTGACACTTGGGCAAGTGAAATTTATAATCCTTTGACTGGTCAAATGAAGTATAAATCACAATACACAACCAATGGAACAATTGCTCAACTAGATCCTTTGGGTGTAGTTTTTAGATCATGGAACCTTTTCCATGTTTGGCCAATGACTGTAACCTTTGGAGAAAACCTTTCATCTGAAGATGATACAATCTCTGAAATTTCTGCTACTTTCCGATATGATTATGCAATCAAGACTGCTGATACTGGACCTAACGATCAGTAAATTTTTTGTATAAATTTAAAAGGGCCACTGAAAAGTGGCCCTTTTTTTTTAATTAAGAAGTTTCACATTACCCTTCTGAATTTCTAGTCGTTTTGGCTTTGCAGCCTCTTTTGCAGGTATACCAACAGATAGTATTCCATTATCAAATCTAGCCTTAGCGTTATCGACATCGTATTTGTCGAAAGGAATAGTGTATCTCTCAGAAAACTTTGATCTCTTTATTTTTGAAGAGATGCAAATTTTTCCCTCGTCTCTTTGAGGAACTTCATATTCTTTTATTGTTCTCACAATAAGAGAATTGTCCTCAAACAATATTTCCAAATCCTCTGGCTTATACCCAGCTACTGCGAAATGGAAGATAACATTATTAGTTTCTCTATCCACCTCTATATCTGCTTTTGGGAAAGCAGGGGATTCGTATGAGACACTTGCGGTCCCAGAAATTAATCTTTCGACATCTCTAAAGAGTTCGTCGAAAAAAAGATAGTTTTTTGGATAATATACCATATCCAAACCTCCTATAAAGAAGCGTTATTTTTATGCCCTTCTACGAAGCGGCTTTATCTTTCTTATAATATAGTATATAAAATTTTTTATGTCAATACTTTTTTTATTGAAAAGTTTCTAAAGTAGATTCAAAGATCCACTTATTTTTTTCAAAATTTTTCAACAAACTAATTAGTAAATCCTCCGTAACAAAATCTACTTTTTCTTTAAGAATTTCTTGAATTTTTTCTATTAATATATTTACGTCTTTTAAAACTACGTCAATTCCTTCTTTGCAACTAAACATTCTTCTGCTGTCTTCTTTTATAGAAGAAAACAACAAAGATTCCTTCATAGTTACAGGTGGTTTTCCGCCAATAGCTATAAGTCTTTCTGATAGCTCGTCATAATAGTCTGCGAATTCATCATATAAATTTTCTGTCATTTTATGAACTTGAAAAAAATGAGGACCCCTAGTATGCCAGTGAATATTGTGTAGCTTAACATACATAACCAAAAAGTCAGCCACTAAAGAAGAAATTTTTTCATTCATAGATTATTATCTACCCCCAAGAATACCTTTACTTGCAAAACTACCAGCTAATGGTTTTAACATATTGCCTTTTACTCTCTGATTAAAGTTAATGCCTACTATGCTTTTATTTGAGTTTTTAGACATTTCTGATACAGCAAGAGAGAACATCAAAACATACTCGGTCTTCATCTCTGCTATAATAGCATTTTCAGAATAATTATATGAATAAGTAAAAAGGGAATTAAGCTTACCGGAAAACTTTTCTTTTAAGTTATTTGGTATAATAGAAAACAGCAAATTTTTTTGAGCTATTTTATTTCTTGTCATATACTCTTCAAACTTTTTTGTTATATAAGCATTAAATCCGCTTCTTATTATATCGTAAGCTATTACTCTTGGTATTTGCTTATTAAACTTAAACTTAGAATTAAAAGCTCCAGGAATATAGGATTTTTTTATATTTCTTACAGCTTCTGAAAACCATTTTTCATCGTTAAAAGTAAAAACTGCTTTTCTATCATCGAACTTTTCTAGTTTTAAATAATCTTTATCCTGAGTTGGAATTTTCTGCAATATTGATTGCTTTAAAGAATTAAAATCTAAATTCCTAACATTATAATTTATATACTTTGGGCCATAAAGATTTACAATAAATTCTATTTTATAGGATTTCCCCATTGTCCTTGCATTGAAAAAATTAAGATTAACATCTGCAGGAGATACAACTATTTTAACTTCTTGTTGCTTGGGTATTTGGTTAAATCTATCTGTATAGAAATTTCCTACAATATTAGGCTGCATTTCTAATCTCTCCTAACATAAAAGCCGTGCTTCTTTCCTAACTCATTGAACAAATAAGATATACTATCTAATTCTTTTTCATACTTATCTGGGTTCTGGGACTTGTATTGAGTTAACAAATTTTTAAGAGAATCTACGTCTCTTGCTAAAGTATTAGCATCAAAATATTTTCTATTTAGAATTGAATAAACTTTCTTTTCAATATCTTGAACTTCTAATATTTTATCAGAATCGTCATATTCATATCCAGAAATATAATCTTTTATTTTCTGAGCTTCTAGCTTCTTTCTTTGCTTAGTTTTAAATAACAAATCATTAATCTTATTTTTTTGAGTTTTTGTCATTTCAACAGAGGATTCCATTTTACTAAGCTTTTCTTTATCTTTGTTTAAAGATGCTAAAGTTTCATATTTTTGTGTTGCAACTTTTTCCAAGAAATCTCTAAAGTCATCAAAAGATACATCTTCTTTTTCGTCAGCTTCGGTTTTTTCTCCCTTTGGTGCATCTTTTTCTATTTCATCTTCTGACTTAAATAAGTTTTGTGGTTCTTCAAGTTCTTTGACTGTTATTAGATTATTGATAACTCTAAGTCTTTTTAATTCTTTAAAGTCTTCGGCGTCTATTTTTTTGGCAATGTCTCTCTCAAATCTTTTAACTTGTTTTTCTACTTCTTTCTCTGCTTGAATTACCTTATCGTTTTTCTTTATGTTGACAACTCCCTTGAAGTCATCTTCTTTTATTGCCTGATAGTAATCATTTAAATCAGAAGAGAATTGCCTTCCGGTTGGTCTAAGTTTCCAAATTTTCTTTTCATTTTCGGTAAATTGAACTCTTTCTCTGTGCTTTGCAAAAGAAGAAAAATAATCTTTTCTTCTTTCAGTTTGATTACTTATCAAAACATCAACTATTCTACTAAATAATCCTTTAAGCTCTCCTGAGACTATAACCTTGTTACCGCCAGCTGACTTAATATCTTTATCATCTTTCAATCTTCTAAAAGAGTAAAGAGCAAGTGCTTCTGAGAACTTATCGTCTCTTTGAAGAAATTCTCTTTCTTCTCTTGTTGGTGCGCCACCATGCTTTCTTAACTCTATGTTTCTTCCAACAGTTCTTCTGACTTCAGCAGAAGTTGGTTCATCTTCTAGTTTTTGGTAGCTTCTTCTAAGTTCCTCATAAGCTCTTTGAAGTTTTTCTAATGGAACTCCATTATAATCTTCAGAACTTCTTCCAACTTCTTTTCTAAAATAATAATTATTTTGTATATCACTTATTTTTTGTTTTTCAAGAGGCTTCTCTCCTTTGAGAGCTTCTCTTACACTTTTCAGATCTTCAAGAACTTCATCAATATCTTTTAAAGAACTGTGATACTCAGTATTTTTCTTATAATACCCTTCTCCCATTCTTTCAATTTTTCTTCTTCCAGATTCAAGTGCTTCTTGGAATTCTCTATGAGACATTCCAACTCTTTCTGCGTCAGTTGCTCTTCCATACTTTTTTACAGCTCTTTTGATTACTTGGTAAGGAGCTAGTATATTTGATCTAAAATCTTGTATTTCTTTTATTAACTCTTTGCCATACTTTTCTTGAAAGTCTGCAAGAAATTCCAACTGCTCTCCAGTAAAACTATAAACAGTTGCATCCTTGTCATCGCCGATCATACTCTTCCCGCCGGTCTTTGCGGCTATTTTTTCTTTTGCTGTTATAGCTCCAGCTCTCAACTTAGTTGTTTCATCTTTTATTATTTTAATAAAATTCTTTTTTTCTTTTGCTTCTTTAAAGAACTTCTTTTTTAAAGAAAGAAAAGCGAGTAGAGGAGATAAAGGAAGAACCCCCTCATTTAAAGAGGTTTTTGTTGGCTGTTCTTCTGTTTTTAGTTCTTCGAAAATTATATCTGTGAGTTTCATCTTTTGCCTTTATAAAACAAATTTTAATTATCTTTACTTTTTTCAATCATTAAGTTGTTCTATTTTTTCGAATAACTCATCTAGGTTAACAGTTTGTATATCGCTGTAGCCTTCGTCTGTATAAATTTTTCTTCTTTTAACTGAATGCTTTTGTGTAAAAACATTTCCTTCGTCTGTAAAATCAATAATTACAGCATTTTTTTTACCTTCTTTGCTTCTTATACTTCTTCCTAGTTTTTGAAGATTTGCAGAATTACTTTTTCCTCCAGAAGCATTTATTAAAAGCTCAATACTCTTAATTGATATTCCTTGATTTAAAATAGAGGTTCCTATAATACAATCAATGTTTCCTTTTTCATATTCATCAATAGCACTCATTCTATCTTTTGAGTTGCTGTCTCCTGTCAAGAATACAACTTTCTTTCCAGATTTTTCTTGAATTTGTTTTTTTAACAATTCTCCGTGACCATACATAGTATCCGTTATCAATATAGCAGATTGTCTATTAGTATTAGAAACTATTTCGCATATTTTATTATTTCTATCTTCATTTTTTATTAAACAATTTACCAATGCACTTGGCCAATCTATCGTATTTTCATTTTCGTTTTTTATAAAGAAAATGTAAGGCTTTGCTATTACATTATTGTCTTTCAATTCATCTAAGAAAATTTTTTCTATAGGATTTCCAAAATATTGTCTTATCAAAGCAAATTTGTATTTGTCGCCTTTGTCTGGGGTAGCAGAGAAACCTAATTGTATAGGAAATGAGTTAGCGTCTAAGAAATCTTGAAATTGTTGAGAGCTTGCGGTATGAACTTCGTCTATTATCAATGTTTGAAATTTTTTTACGTCTAAAGAGTTTATAGATCCAATAGTCGCAACCATATTTTTTTCTGAGAACTCTTTTCTATCAGATGTATGGATTCCACAATCAACACCAGCTTCTACAAACCTAGAATATAATTGCATAGCAAGCATTATTTGATTAACTAATACCAATGTATTTGATTTGGTTAAATTCATATAAGTTGCAATTATATCTCCTTTTCCAGCAGAAGTTGGAGCGACTATTATTCCTCTTCTTGCTTTAAGAATTTTTTTAGTAGCTCTTATTTGATGGTCGTTATAATTAAAAGGAAAATATTCCGAGATTTTTTCTTCTAATATTTCTTCTTTTATATATTGAATTTCTTTTCTTTTATCAAGAACTATTTTAAATGGTATTGAGTATTGTTTTAAGAAATTAAAAAAGTCTGCAGAAAAACCCGATGGTAGTTTCCATAAGTTTTTTTCTACAGACTTCATAAAGCAGATTTTTTTAATTTTATTTTTATTAAAACCAAATTTAGATATAGCCTTAGAAGCATCACTAAATGTGAATAAAAGTTTAATTCCTTTTAATACATTTAAATCTTCTGTTCTAAAGAGTAAACTTGAATCTGTTAAAAAAATTTCTAGCATAAAATTAATTTACGATAACTAAAAATTTTTTGCAACAAACTCCTTTTCTTCTTTAGAAAAGACAAAATCTTTTGGCATGTTGCTATAAGCATCAAAATCTAATCCAATGGTTTCACGAATAGTTAAAGAATTCTTTAAATTAAATTTATCTCCTTTAAAATATACAGATGTATAAAAATCGTTAAGACTGTTCTTTAAAAGAACTTCTAAATCAAAGTTTGTCTTTCCTAATATTTTAAAAATAAAATTTTTATTCTTTTCTAAATTATCAATTTCGTGAGAAAGTCTTTCATAAAAGAACTTAAATTTTTGTAAAATATTTATTCTATCTTTTTTAATATTTGATCCTAAAAATGGATCAAATACAATAAATATTTTTTTATTATTCTTTCTTAGATCGAAAGAAATTTTAACAATTTCTCCCATCATCTCTTCTTCTGAAATTTCTTTATTTATTAAATAAAGATCTTCTTTTTTAGAAAGAATATTTTCTATATTTCCGTTTTCATCAGATACAGTTCTATCCATATATGACGACTTTTTATAGCCGTCATAGGTTATCACAATATTTCCTGATTGTTTATTTAAAATTCTTTCAATCAGTTTTTTCATCTTCTTTATCTTCTACCTCCGGTGGAGTTATTCCTTGAATTCTTAAGTTCTTTGGTTCTGGGCCATTATCTTCTTCGCTCCATTCAGAAACTAGGAAAATATCTTTTGGGTGAATAGCTGCGATGTAGAATTGTCCAGTTCCTTTACCTTGTGGAAGATTTTTAGCCATACCAGTAGAAAAGATTACAAGTTTTCCAACTTCAATATCTGGATAATACTCTTTCTTAAAAAGAGGTCCAAAGTCCTTTACTACATAAACATACTCTTTTTGATGAAGCTTTTCTTCAGCTGTCTTAGCCAAGAAAATAGAACCTACTTTTTCAAAGTCTTCAGACTTAATCTGATAAGCTTGCAGAAGAACAAATTCTCCAGAAACCTTAACATTCTTTAGAACGTTTTTCATTAATTATCTCCCTTATAAAACGCTATCTTCTTCTTCTTGCGTCATTGAATTTACGAGTTCTTGGTTATCAAAAACTGCTTCTTCGTGTTCTTGTTGATACACCTCTGCAACCTCTTCAATATCAGAAGAGTATTGATATTTCTTTCTATCTTCCCTCATTCTTTCTTCTGAACTTTCTAGAGCTTTTTGAAGCTTATCAATTCCTTCTTCTCCGGTGTCTATCATCATTTGAATAAAATCTTTTTTAAAGAAAGAAGTGTCTCCAAACAATTCTGGCAGAACATATCTTGCTGATGCTCCAACTTTTTGGATTACACCGAAATCTACAAGAAGCTTAAATAATCCTGAGTATCTAAAAGGACCAGAGCTAAAGTCAATAATGAATTGAGCGTTTCTTCCTTCTGTCCCAAATCTAGATTTTGAAACAATAGCCTTCAATGTTTTTATTGAAGCACCTAAAGAAGATTTTCTTTGTTCTTTTTCTAGCTTCATTTCAGCGTCTGTCATATCATCAGTTTCTGCTGTTGTAGCAAGCCTTAGAGTTATTGATGGATTATAAATAACGCTCTCTCCACCAGAGATAACATAAGGATCAAAAGATCCGTCAAGTTTTTGATACATTTTATTTGTGAAAATTAAAGTAGCATTTGTTTTCTCTATATCATTAACTATTGAGCCAAAGAAACTATTTAAAGCAACAGCTTTTGC